>ERZ1740060.486-NODE-486-length-21627-cov-8.418274_pt1 | contig 21627 bp, 21 predicted proteins | sample MGYA00581743_ERZ1740060 | MGnify/ENA primary metagenome ERZ1740060 (study PRJEB43018, sample SAMN04849235) | marine metagenome | isolation source: floating plastic debris | place: Pacific Ocean | collected 2008-08-27 | study: EMG produced TPA metagenomics assembly...
CGCAGGTTAGCGTGACGATTTAGACGCTCTACGTGTTTCCAAATATCCTCTGAGGCGTTCAGGAAACTTTTCAAAAACAACGGACCACATTAACCGCAGGATAGAAGCGTTCATTTGGAACCACGGGATAGAGAGAAAACTGTATCCCCATTTAGCCTTAACCGACCCATAGCGCTGGTGGGTTGTTGCACTTATCGATAAATCTTGACCCTGAAATACCCTTTGCCCAGATGAATTAGGGGCTGTCATTAATGAATCTAAGAATCCTTGTCGTGCAACGATTTCAGCTCCTAGCAATATTATAGAGACGGGCGCGGTAATGCTTACTCAGTCAGGCTTTCACCCGTAATTGATGACGCGCCCTAGGTAAGCTTGCGCGCCGCTGTTCGCAGCAACAGGCCATGCGCTTTGGCGCTCTCAATGGTGGATGACCGACAGCAGACAACGGCCCCATCAAGATTTCAGCCGTTCTGCTGACTGACTTCGGTATTATTCAAAGGCTTACCCCATTTTCAAACAGCCTCTCAAAGTGATTAACCCTGATTGAGCTGAAATAAAAGCTGCGCCGCCCCCTTCACCTGTTGGTGAGGGTTGACCTCGGGCAGGCTGGGCAAGGATACAACCGTTTGCTCGGGAAATCGGCGTGCTAAGGCTGATGAAGTCTCTAACTTTGTGCCTAAGAGATAGCGGTTGTGGATGATGTAATTTTGAGCGACACCGCGCTCAGCCAAAGTGGTAGTGAGCCGTTGGGCTTCGGCCAAAACTGCCGATTGATTTTGTACCACCCCAATAAACTCGGTATGGCTGGCATCGGTTAATCGCTTTTGGGTGGCCATCACCCGCTTTCGCAACTGACGCAGCCGACCGATCAGCTCGACCCGACCCACCACATCTTGATATTTAATCCAGAGTTTAAAAATCCAGCTCAGCCAGTCCCCTAAGGCCACCGGCATCTCCAAAAACTGCAGGAGATGTCCCGTAGGTGCAGTGTCTAACACAATCAACGTCTCACTGTCCTGCTCTAACAGATCCATCACCGCAATTAGAGACAGCATTTCATCAATGCCGGGTAGGGCTTGGGTGACAATTTGCCGCCAGCCTTCAGGACCGTAAGCGATTTGCAGGATATCATCACTCGCGTCGCCCGCCATCATTTCAGCCAGCTCCCAGAGGTAGTCTTCACGAAATTGGTCCAACACCTGCTCTGCATTTACTTCCTGGGCGCGGAGATTTTCCCTGAGGACAACAGGTTCGTGGCCTAGGGTGGTTTCAAATGCATCTCCTAGGGAGTGGGCTGGGTCAATGGAAATAACTCGAATTTGAGCCTCCGGATGGTGTTGGGCAAGCCCTGAGGCGATCGCCGCTGAAACGGTGGTTTTGCCCACGCCCCCTTTACCCCCAATAATTAAGAGACGTTTTCCCTCGGCCACAAAGTCAGGACACCCTGGTGGAACCGGTTGGGGCCAAATTATTGGGTTTTCGATTTCTGACACTGCGTTGGACTGTTGGGCGGAGGCTAGCGTGAGCTGCTCAATCAAGCTGATTAGGGCCGGAGTGCCTACGGGTTCAGTTTTCCATAGTGGGAGTTCGAAGACGGGTTTGTCTGGCACCAGATCTTTAAAGGCAATGAGCTGGGTGGTTTGGGCTGGGCTATGGGTGAGACGATTGACGACCAGCCCCCCCAAGGGAATCTGAAGTTGCCCCAGAGCAGTGAGAAAGCGCTCAGTTTCTCTGACGCTGAGGGGTTCCGCTAGAGCCACGATCCAGCAGGCGGTACTCGGGCTAGACGTTTGCTCTGAAGCGTCAACAACTTTTCCCTGGAGTTGGGCGCGACCTGCGGCTAAATCTGCCGCCATCGTGCTTAAAAATTCGTCTGCCTGGTCAGGGGTATATTGGCCTGAGAGGGTTTTGACGAGGTACTGATGCTTGTCTTGAAAGGTCTGTAGGGCACTGAGAAAGGTATCTAGAAAATCCATCAGCCCCAGCAAATTTAAGGTGTGGCCGCTAGGGGCCATATCCACAATCACGCGCTCGGCCTCCCCGTCTCGCAGGATGCGCTGAATTTCTAGAAGCCCCATCAGTTCATTTAGACCGGGCCAATTCATGTCCCACACGGGGGACAAATCTTCGTCATCGACAAAGCTGCCTCGCTCTACAAGGGTTTCTAAAACGGTGCCATAGCGAGCTTTGAAGCTTTGTAGCAGGGCCGCTGCATCTAAGGCGCGAACGTGGAGATTGCCACAGTCAGGATGGGGTTGAGCGATGTCTCCCACTGAGAGCTGCAGCACATCGCCTAGGGAATGGGCCGGGGCAGTGGATAGCAGCAGTACTGTTTCTGACGGGTCGCATTGGGCTTGTCTGAGGGCGATCGCGCAGGCAAAGGTGGTTTTGCCGACCCCCCCCTTGCCGCTGACCAGAGTGAGAGGCGGTAGTGGTAGCGATGTCATGATGTCCAAGACTCGCCCATATAAGTGCCCCATGCGGAATAGGGATAAGTCGATAAGCGTAGCAAGGGATTCCGTCTAATCGCCCTGTCAAGATGAATCTGAAGCATCGTCACAAGAATGTCACAATCTCTCCCTATAAAGGTTTACAGCGGTTTAGGGATGGGTTAAAGCTTTAACACTGCCCTCGGGGCTGCACGGCCCGTGATTAGGGCTGCAGTCCCTATAGATTGCAACTCCCAGTAAAGAATCCACGCTCTGCTTAATCATCTACCTTTTGGTTTGTTTCGTCATGAATCATGATGCTTTTGATACATCGGCTGTCGATACTTTGATACATCCAATACTCAGTATTGATGGCAATACCGATATTTTGAGACTCGAAAACGAGATTGTCTAAAAGTCTTAAATAAATAGACGAACTCGTTTCCTTCAGGATGTCCATGACTGGATCGCAAACGAGTTGAATTTCCGTCAAAACCTTGTTTAACCTACTTTTCCGACTATTTACGAGTGATGCAGATCACAGGTGAATTGTGCGCTGGCGAAGGTCTGACTTTATCAAAACTAGGTAAATAAAAAGGATTTGTGGTCTATATAAAGCTCCTTTAAAGGGAATTTATGAATCTCGTAAAAGGAGCAGAAAATCAAACTGGTTTGAATGAAATCCTGGTTTTATAGGATTAACCACTCAGAGCAGTTGCGATCTACAGCGATCTAGTGAATAGCGTAGCTCCTTCAGTTCCCTGAGGGTGGCTTCATCTCTCTCTCTCTCTCAAAGGTAGGCACTCAGAATGAATCCTTCTTTCCAACAAGCAAAAGCGCGTGGCCGGAACCAGAGCATTGGCGTTTATGAATGTGAGGTCAAGCTCAAGTTTCGGTTGATCGAAGAAAACTTGACGAGCTGCGATCGCGAAGACCTGCTGCAAACCCTCGTCGATGCCTATGCCTATGGCAGCGATGAATATTTAGAGTCTGTAGACAGTAATGTCGAGGTCCAAGTGCTGGGTGAGACGGAGGCCTCGCCAAAAATGCGTCGTCAACTGATGCGCTTACGAAACTCTGCCCGCACCCGTTAGAGCGCGGTACCCGCAGGTGAAAGGCTAGCGGGTTGCATTACGTTTGACCCACGCTACGGCATACTCCAATTTTTGATATTGACAGACCACTAGTCTGCCGCACCCAAAGGCAAAATGGATAGGAGCGATAACTCCTATCCATTGCTGAGTTCAAAATTCAAACAACCGAATATCGATCTACTTATTCGGTTGCGGCGTCATGCGCAGGTAAGGCTTGATTTCTGTAACGCCCTTTGGAAATTTCTCCTTGGCGGCGTCCGTGGCGATGGCCGGAGAAACCACGACATCTTCGCCATCTTGCCAGTTGACTGGAGTGGCCACGCTGTAATTATCGGTGAGCTGCAGCGAGTCCAGAACCCGAAGAATCTCTTGGAAGTTACGGCCTGTACTCGGGGGGTAGGTAATGGTTAACCGCAGCTTGCGATTGGGGTCAATCACAAACACCGTACGAACCGTAACCTTGGCGTTGGCATTCGGGTGAATCATGCCGTAGAGGTTAGCAACGCTCTGATCTTCGTCAGCAATGATCGGATAGTTGACCGTGGTGTTTTGGGTTTCGTTGATATCACCGATCCACCCTTGATGGGATGCGGTGCCGTCTACACTCAGGGCAATAACCTTAGCGTTGCGTTCTGCAAAAGCACCTTTGAGCTTAGCGACTTCCCCCAGTTCCGTGGTGCAGACCGGGGTGTAGTCAGCGGGATGGGAAAAGAACACCACCCAGCTATCACCGGCCCAGTCGTAAAAGCTGATTTCACCCTCACTCGACTGTTGCTTAAAGTCAGGGACTGTATCCCCCAGTTGCAGTGTCATGTTGGCTCAAACTCCTTCTGTGATTAGATGTGGGTCGTTCTAAGACGGGCTTGTGCTGTTGCAGCGCTTGCCTTAGACGAACGTTGCGAAGCCCATCTTGGTAGCGAAAGTAACCGTTTTGATTCTGCCACTTACAACAGTATTCCGGTCGGGATATAGAGCATTGTCTTTAGCTTTGTCGCACCCAGTTTTCATCTCCAAAGAATAAAAAATCTTGAGCCGGTCCCCCATCGGAGACCTAGTTCGATTTGATAGGGACGGGTGTATCGCAAAGTAGCGGATGGCAACAGTTGGGGGCATTGTCCTCTGTTTGGCCTATGGTTTGGGGCTCTTAGTGTCTGGGGTGTCTCTAGGCGCTGTTGTCCTTGGCTCAATTACGGTCCCAGTGGTTACGATGCCGCTGCTGGCGATCGCCCTAACCCTATCCCTCTGGGCACCCCGGCGCTGGCCCTGGGGGCCTACCGCCAGAACTTGGCTCTTAGCCGGACTGGTGGCGATCGCAGCCACCTTTTACATCACGTGGCGCACGCCTGCCCCTGGGGTAAACGACCTCAGCCAGTTCATTGATCGTGCTCAAGCTATCGGCCCCAGCCATGTGCTGACGGGCCAGGTTATTTCAGAGCCCCGGCTCAACCGCCGACTCAAGGGGCGATTTTTGCTACAGGTCAACACCCTGCAAGTCAAAGATGCTGAGGGGGAAATCACGTTTGAAATCCCTGTAGCGGGTAAAGCCTACGTCACCGCGCCGATTCTCCAAATCACCGGACTCCATCGGGGGCAACGACTACAGGCGACCGGTTGGCTCTACAGCCCCAAACCGGCCCTGAATCCCAACAGCTTTGACTTCCAAGCCTATTTACTGAAGCGGGGGGCATTTAGTGGATTGGTGGCCCAAGAGCTCGATGCCTCTAGCTCGACCGGTTGGGGGCTGTGGGCGATTCGGCAGCGCATCGTTAAAGCCCATGTCAGAGGGCTGGGCAGCCCAGCCGGTCAGGTGGTCAGCGCCATGGCCTTGGGGCGGCGGGCGGTGGATTTACCCTTTGATATTCAGGCGGTGTTTACCCAGGTGGGGTTAGCCCATACGGTAGCGGCATCAGGCTTTCACGTGTCGCTGCTGTTGGGGGTGGTATTGGCGCTGGTGGGCTCCCGCTCTCCCCAGTTGAAGCTGGGGGTGGGTTTGGCCACGTTGCTTATTTATCTGGGTTTGACTGGTTTACAACCCAGCGTCCTGCGAGCGGCCCTGATGGGGAGCGCTGCGCTGATCGGCACCGCCAGCGATCGCCAGGTCAAACCCCTGGGCGCTTTACTGGTTGCAGTCACGGTTTTGCTGCTGCTCAATCCGCTCTGGATTTGGGACATTGGCTTTCAGCTCAGTGCGGCCGCCACGTTTGGACTGATTGTGACGGTGCCGCCCCTGATGGCGCGACTAACTGCCCTGCCGATCACCGTGGCAACCCTATTGGCGGTTCCCCTAGCGGCCACCCTCTGGACTCTGCCTCTCGTGCTGTATCACTTCAACACCTTTTCGGTAGTGAGTGTGGGGCTCAGTGCCGTGACCACACCCCTAGTGATGGTGACGAGTTTGGGGGGGATTGTCAGTGGGGAGATCGCCCTAATTTCGCCCGCTTTTGGCAGTGCTGTGGCGAGCCTGCTCACCTACCCCGTTCAGCTCCTCATGGCCTTAGCCGAAGGGAGCAGCCATCTGCCAGGGAGTGGATTGGCGGTGGGGCAACTGGCGCTCTGGCAGGTGTTGGGGCTTTATGGGCTGATGGTTTTGGCTTGGCAACACCCCGTTGGGCAACAGCGAACCGGGTTGATTGCCCTCATTTTGGGGGTGATTTTAGCCGTGCCCCTTGGCGTGCAGGCCATGGCACAGGATCGGATTACGGTTTTAGCGGCGGGGGGTGAACTGGTGTGGGTCTGGCAAGATCACGGCGAGACCACGCTTTACAACAGTGGAGATCGCGATACAGCCTTCTACACGGTGCAACCTTTTTTGCGCCAGGCGGGTGTGAATCGGCTGGCTGGGGCGATCGCCCCAGCGCTACCAGCAGACTATCCCCAGGGATGGGAAACCCTAGCCCAAGACACGTCGATCGCCACACTATACAGCCAAAGTGAATCTCCGCCCATTGCTGACTTCAAGGGCAACTATCGCCAACTGCAAGTGGGGCAAAGTACTGTCGCTGGTGCCTTAACGGTGCAGCCTTTGGGCACCGACAACCCGATTATGCGACTGACCACATCCAGCCAAAGCTGGCTGCTGTTGCCTCCCCTCGACTTGCTGCTGCAAGACTATTTGGCGGCGGGAGCGACCACGGTGTTGCCCAGTTCAGTTTTGGTGTGGGATGGGGGTGAACTCAGCGCGGATCTAATCGCGGCGGTGCAGCCTACCGCAGCGATCTGTTACGGCAGGCTGCTGCCTTTTGTAGAGCGGCAGTTACGCCGTCAGGGCATCACGGTTTACTGGACTGAGCGGGATGGGGCGGTGGCATGGCAGGCCCGGACTGGATTTCAGGCGTATCGTAACCAGAGCCATCGGGGCGCGAGTCTGCAGGATTAATTCGGGGCGATCGACGATAGAATGAGCTGCAGAGCACTCTGGAGAGGTGGCAGAGTGGTTGAATGCGGCAGACTCGAAATCTGTTTTAGGGTCACACCTAACGAGGGTTCGAATCCCTCCCTCTCCGTTTATTAAATCCCTGCAGCATCAAGGGCTTGCGCTAATTCAGCAATCAGCTTGAGCTGACGCGCCCATTCCTGTAAATAGTTCAGATCCAAACTGGCAGATTGAACCTTGAGTACCCCCAAAACATCGCGCCACTGCTTTTCTGACTGGGACTGTTGCCGCCACCGCAGTTTGCTTAAGACCAGATCCTCTGGGGTGATCAGGTAGATCTGTCCCCGCTGCTCAAGGGTTTCAAGACGACGACGGGCAAACTTTGTGACTTCAAACGCGTCCCCACCGGCAAGGGTGAGATCCGCTTTGGCTAAGGTTTCAGTATGGAGGGCTTGTAGGGTATTGAGACGTCCAGCTACGGCGTCGTCCACGCCAGCCATGTAGAACCCTAAATATTCCAGAGCAGTGACCAACTCAGGAATCTGCTCGGTGTCTAGATTCAGCACGAGGTCAGCATCTTGGGTGGTGCGATACTCCCCGTAAAATATGGCAGCAATGCCGCCGGAGAGGTAGTAGGCAATTCCCAGTTGCTCAAAAACTTGGTGTAGGGCCAGGGCCAAATCAATCGGATCTTGAATCCAAGTCATCTCATTGCCCCTAGGCTGGAAATCAGGGGGAGTTTTGGTCCAGTAGGCTTGGGCAACAATACTGGGAGTGAGCTGCTGGAAGCGACGCTGTAAACCCTGCAGGAAAAAGCGACGCAGTCCTGCATTTTGGGCCATGGCCCTGGTGAGGCGATCGCTGTTGCTGCGCTGCCGAAGCAAGGAAAACAGCAGCTGATCAGCTTCGACGCTGGTGTCAATTGCCTGGGGTTGGTAAGCCATGGCCCTAGTTTAAATCAGGCCAACTGGAGAATTAGGGGTTGGGAAAATGGGAGATCGCGTCTTCTCGGTGCTTCAGCAGCGTCCCTTTTGGTAAGGGACCGCCAATGTGGTCCCAAGGTAGAGTTTGCTCAATGGACCAGTCCTCATGGACATAAAAAGACAAAGGCGGTAGTTGGCCTTTTAAGTCTTTAAAGGCGCGCTTGTAGCTGCCTAGGGAATCGCCATACTCCCGCACTTGGACGAGGAGCTTAGCGAGGCGGCGATCTCCCCGCGCAATCAAGCCCTGGATCACCGACCAGTTATAGCTTTCTGGGCGAAAGTCGATGCCCTTAGAGCGGAGCTGTTTTTGCAATAGCTTCAATCGTTTATCAGCAGCTTTATTGACCCCGTACCACTGGAACGGGGTGTGGGCCTTGGGCACGAAGGTGCTGCAGCCCAGGGTGAGGCGTAGACCGGGGGCGGCTTTTTTGACCTGCTGCATCATCGTCATCGTTGCCTCTAAATCCTCGGGCACTTCTCCTGGAATTCCGGCCATGCCGTAGAGCTTCAGAGCGCTGAGGCCCCCGGCTTTGGCATTGATCGCCGCTTCCACAATTTCGGCGGTTTCTAGCTTTTTGTTGACGATGCGCCGCAGCCTTGCCGAGCCACTTTCCACCGCGATGGTGATGGAGCGACTGCCATGGCGGGTAAGGGTCTCTGTGAGTTGGCGATTCACCGTGTTGGTGCGCACCGAGGCCAGACTCAACCGCACGTCGTCATGTTGGGGCTGGTTCAGGTAATCGAGCAGATCGGCAAATTCCGGGTGCTGGGTGATGGATGCCCCCAGCAGTCCTAACCGCTGGGTGACGGTCAAGCCTTTCTCGATAGCCGCCATCAGAGAATTCATCGGCGCGACCCGAAAGGGCAGGGTCAGGTAGCTGGCCATGCAGAAGCGGCACATCTCGGGGCAACTGCGCACCACTTCCACCATGTAGATGTTTTCCCAGGCGGCTTGGGGGGTGACCACTGTGGAGGTAGATAGGCGATCTCCCCGGTAGGTTTGCTTTTCGAGCTGAGCGGGGATGTCGCTATCAAGGGGCTGAATCGTGGCAATCGGACCGTCATCTGCCTGGTAAGTGACCTGGTAGAGGCTGGGCACGTAGACCCCAGGTACCTGGGCTAATTGCCTGAGTTGGGTGGCCCGGTCAGCGCCTCGACCTTGTTGAAAGGCATCTAAGAAGGCCCCCAGCAAATGCTCCCCATCCCCGAGCAGCACCACATCGAAGAACTCGGCAAAGGGCTCGGGATTGGCGGTGAGGACTGGGCCGCCCCCAAAAATAATCGGGTCGCTGTCGCTGCGCTCCTTGGCCCAGATCGGGATATTCAGGGATTCCAGCAGCGTGAGGATGTTGACGTAATCCAGCTCCCAGGAGAGGGAGAAACCCAGCAGATCGGGATTGGCGGGCAGGGGATCTTGCAGATCTGTGAACAGGCGGGACACATCCAGATCGGGGCGCTGGGCGAGGGTGGCCCACACCACCTGATAGCCCAAGCTGGTAATGCCAACGCTGTAGGTGTTGGGGAAGGCAAAGATCACTGGGGTGGCCCCGGCGTCGGGGGGGACGGGGGTGAAGAGGAGGCGTTCTTCGTTGAAGGTGGGGGTGATGGTGGTGGACATAAATGCGAACGGTGCGTCGCTCTGGCAAATCGTTTGGCGTGGCAGAACTGGAAATTGGGGGCTGGCCCCCAACCCCCTGATGTAGGGGAGTTAGGCCCCCACGCCCCCCGAAAGGGAAAGTGTTGATGGGCCACGGGTATAGAGCAGATGATTCGTGAACTCTGTTTCTTTATCTACCCTAGTGCACAAGATTCAGTTGATGCTGGTGTAGCGTGGTGTCGAGGTTGCGAGACCCACGGTCTCGGTTACGAGTTTGGGTCAGTCTTTGTGGGTTATAGAGCCCGAACCTTGGGGGCCTAACTCCCCTACGCCCTGCGAAAGAGAAAGCTTTTATGGGCCACGGGAATAGAGCGGATGGTTGCTTGACCCGCTTCACCCTCTAACCCTAACTCCCTCGATAGGTGCTGTAGGACCAGGGGGAACAGAGCAGGGGCACGTGGTAGTGACTTTGGGCCTCGGCGATGCCGAAGCGGATGGGGACCACGTCGAGAAATGGGGGCTCGGGTAGGTCAGCGGTGTGGGCGCGAAAGTAGGGGCCGATCGCAAATCTCAGCTCATAAATCCCCACCTGGAATTCGTCCCCCAATAACAGGGGCGCGTTGGTGCGGCCATCACGATTGGTGGTGACGGTTTTGAGCAGGTTGCTTTTCCCGTCGGCGTTGCAAACCCACAATTCGATCTTCAGCCCAGCGGCGGGGCAGCCGTTGGCGGTATCTAATACATGGGTGGTAAGTTTACCGGTTGGGCCAGAGGTCATGAGAGCGGGCCTTTCAGAATAATATTGCCGATCGCCGCCATGATATTGCTGCCGTCCTCTTGAGCAAGGTCGTCGTACCACTGTTGGGTAACGGCACGATCTTTGCCATGGATCATATCGGCGCGCTTGCGGGCTTTGAGAATGATTTCGGCGGTGCGATCGCTGCGGGCGGTTTCGTAGCGCTGTAGAGCATCGGTGACGCTGAGGTTGGTGGTGAGTAACGTGGTGGCCAGCACCCAGGCATCTTCGATCGCCTGACAACCCCCCTGGCCGAGATCCGGCGTGGTGCTATGACCGGCATCCCCCAGCAGGGCAATGCGCCCGTTGACGAGCTTGGGTAATGGCTCGATGTCATGGATGGGGACGCGATTGGTTTTGGTCGGGTCCAGCTTTTGGATCAACTGCTGCACGGGTTCGGCCCAACCGGCAAAGTGCTGACTCAGCTCCTCTCGAATCTCTCCAGGGGCATCCGTCTTGGCCTCCGACTCGGGTAAAGGCACGTCAAAGAAGAAGTAAAAGCGATCGCCCCCCACCGGCATCAACGAGGCCCGCTGGGCATCCCCGGCGTAGATCACCCAGCTATTTTTCGGGGCGAGGGCTTCATCAGCTTCGACTAAGCCATTCCAATTCACGTACCCGGCATAGCGACGTGTCGTGGGGTGCTCCAGAACGGCACTGCGAATGATCGAATGGGTGCCATCAGCCCCAATCACCACATCCCCAGTCGCCCGATGGCCATTCTCAAAAATGGCGGTGGCGCTGTCGGCGGTTTGCTCGACGGCCACACATTTGGAATTGAGCTGCACTTTGTCGGCCCCGAAGGCGTTGAGCAGCATCTGCTGTAGGTCGGTGCGGGCGACGGGGTAGGGGCATTGCCCGACCCGCTCTACCAGGGGCTGCAGACTGAAATTGTTCAGCACCTCACCGGTTTTGCGGCAATAGCTCATCCGCTGCATGGGGCCACCAATGGCGGCGATTTCCGCCCCCAGTCCAAGGCGATTCAGCACTTTGACACCGTTGGACCAAAGGGAGATCCCGGCACCGGCGGGGCGGAGTTCGCGGACGCGATCATAAATTTCGACGTGGTATCCGGCTTGGGTCATCGCAATGGCGGTGGTGAGCCCCCCCATGCCTGCGCCGACGATGATGACTTTGAGATTATTCATACGGTCAGAGTGGCTGCTGACTGATGCTAACGGTAAGTGGCTGAGTGCGAATGTTCTTTCTCAACCATTCGCCAGCACAGACCCACAAACTTGCCCATGCAGTGACTCGTACTTGATGCCTGCGGCTGTTCTGAACGGCAAGGGAGCTAGAGGAGCTAGTACTGAAAGAGCCGTGAGAATTGCGCTGGTTGGGGTTCTTGATGGGTTGACCTCCATACCGTCCGTTGCCAACATGCTGCAATGCAACAGCCCCAACGCTGCAAATTTGCCCCTTGATGCAACAAGATTGATTCTGTTATCCCTTTAGAAGCAAGGGTTTCAAGGGGAGTACAGATTATGAAAAATACCAACCACGGACCACAACAGCGACGATTACGGACAGCAGTCAAGCGACTGGTGATTGAACTGGGGTATCTAGAGCGCTGCCTTGATGAGGGATTGTTGGACCCCGATATTCATGCTGCGGCCTTGCATATTGACGGGGCCGTGGATCGGCTGAATGACTGTTTAGCTGGAGCGCGTCATACCCATCGAGCTGCGTAGGTCTCACAATGCAAAAGCGTCAGCCAGTTATCGGCTGACGCTTTTGCATTGTGAGCATGATGATTGCCCCATCAGGAGCCGGAACTCACGCCTCAAGCATCGAGGGGGCTTTGAAAGAGAGCCACAGCAGCCGCCAGTCCGATTAGGACAAGACTGCTAGCAATTCCCCAAGAAACGCGGCATAAAGTTTAGGTTAAATCGCGATCGTCTCTCTCATATCTGAATCCAAGTTATGAATGCCTTAGCGCTACGCCTCAGTCCTGGCGAAGACCTCAAGCAGGCTCTGTTGAACTATTGTCGAGGCCACAGCGTTGATGCGGCTTGCATTCTCAGCGGTATCGGTAGCTTGCGACGGGGAATGATTCGTTTTGCCAATCAGCCAGAGGGGACGCTGCTGGAGGAAAAGCTGGAAATTATCTCTCTGGCTGGTACGGTGTCGCAGCAGGGGGCGCATTTACACATTGCTGTGTCCGATCAGCAGGGGCAAGTGATTGGAGGGCATTTGATGGAGGGTTCACTGATCTACACCACAGCAGAAATTATGATTGGCGTAATTCCCTATCTGATTTTTAAGCGAGAATTCGACCCGATTACGGGATGCCAAGAACTGCATATTTCTACTCATCAGTAGTGGCTCCAATGGCAGTTTCCCTATGACATCTTCGTTTTTTGTGTCATTCAAATCGTATTCCTAAACCTCAGAGGGTGTTTGAAAAGGGGGTAAGCCAGCCTTGAACGATGTAGCGAAAGCCTACGGGTGGCCAATCAACTGGCCAAAGAAATCAAAGTGGTTCTGACCACGGCTACTATAGCTGGGGTCAGAAAGCCTCCGGCACGCTTCAGGCCTACGAGCTTGTATCCATAGGCTTTCTGACGTCGCCAATGCCGCAAGCTTTTCGGCATTGGCTATAGTAATCATCGCGTTTGGGTCGAGGTTATTTAAGCGCTACCCTCAAATCCCTGTGGTAAAACAATTTCAGCTTTAAGCCCATAAATTGGCATTAACCGATTTAGCTTACCTTTGATAGACGTGATCGTTCACTTATTAGGTCAATCAGTAACCAGGGTATTGCTCTGGAGCCTTACCTTTGCTTTCAATAATTTTACCGAGGGTTTTGCGTTTACGGGATGCATGCGTAGATTAAAATCGACTGCATCTAAGATCAAACCGCTCAGCACATCTAATGTCGCTTCTCCACTAATAGCGATGCGTCGCCACACTTTTCCTAGGGACACTTTAAAAATGTGCCGCCCAGCGCGAAAGGGCAGTTTAGGGACAACTAAACTCATTTGCCATTCAGGGAAGTAGGCTTGGAGAGCAGGCTGTAAATCTCCGAGGGGGAGTTCGGGGTTGTTCATGGCGGGCCAATTGTAGTGGACGGCTTGGTAAGCGCCATGAACCACACCCATCAGTGCTTTACCCCAAGGCAAAGCCGCAACTTTGGTAATGCGCCAGCCTTTGCCTTGGGTCGGTTTGCAAGAGGTGAGGGTGAGCCAGCCAAACATCTCCATCAGGGTTAGGTTGTATAACCCTGGCCAGTAAGCCAACTGCTCTTGCTCAGTATATTTCTTGAAGGAAAGGGCTGATTTTTGGGTGAATTGAGACCAACTGTTGAGGCAGCGATCGCCCATCATCAAAGGTCCCGATCGCTCCTCACCCAGGATTTCAGAATGACTTCGGATAAACCAGATTTCCAGGAGAGAGAAATATTGTTCGGTGGGGTTGAGCTGCTGCCAAGCGGCATAAATGTCAGGATTGAGAATGAGGCGTGACTGCTTGCCCTGGGTCGTGACCTGGGCAAGCCCTGTAGCCCGCAACAGCAGATATAGGCCGTGAATGTTGGGGTAGGACTTTTGCTGGGGGCGCTTCAGATCAATCTGGATAGGGGTACTCAGCTTTTCATTCAAGGCACCCAAAACTTTTAAAGACAGGTGCTGTAATTTACTGCTGACCAACAGTCCCTCGTCACCGATAAAGTCCATTATGGTCTGCAAGTCTTGCAGAATGGTACCCGGTGCCGCCTCTGTGATGGTTTGGGTTTGAAGTAACGCTATATCTGTTGGAGACAGGGACAATTCCTGGCCCAGGCTGTCGGCCAAAAGCATGGTGCGGAGGCTATCGCCGAGGGGAACTGGATCCTCCTCTGCTAAGACGCTTCGCAGTTGTTCAGCGCCTGCGGCATCCAACTGCCCTATGGCACCCAAAAACTGCCCCGCCAGTTCTATCAGGTTGACCGGTTGTCCTTCCGCAGGCAGTTCAAGACCCAACTGTTTAAAGGCTTGTTGCATATCTGCCGGAGCCTGGGTCATAGGGACTGGATCGGTAGGCAGCATCAATGGAGATGGTGATAGCTGCAGGTTATGTTCGGCTTGAAAAGCTTCGACACCGGCTTGGGTGGTCATATCGAAACCGGCCGCCATGCCCTGCATCATAAAGTTCTTGGCCATGCCACCCCGATTGGGGTCCATCATCCACTGGGGAAATACCTGCTCAATGGAGCGCAGGTACTTCGTGATCGCCTTTGCACTGCGGAACCGATAAGCGTTATCTAGAAAGGCCCAAAAAGCCACCAATTCATCAATGGCACCCTCGGTATCGCTGGAATCCATCAGGGTGATTTTTCGCGGCAGGATATATTCCATCACCTCCTGAACATTGCCCTTAGTCATTGTGGGTAGGGTGAATTCTCCGTAGAGATAACCCATCTCAATGAAGGTACCGATCCAATAACCGCCTGTGGGGTACTTCTCAGTGTGAGTTTGCCCGATCTGGGAGGTAACAAAGGCTTGAATGCAGTCCTCAATGTAGTCTTCTAAGCGCGGCGCGGCATCGTCATAGTTCAGGCCACTCAGGAGGTGGATGTCGAAAGCCATAGCGGTACGTTGATAGAGTGCCTAACAGCAAGTTTTCTCAGGATAGCGACGGGTCGGGAGATTGTGGGTGGCCCTAAGCTTGAGATTGACAGCGTAATTACTCCGAGATGGAGGAAGATCTGGCCTTGCCCGTGAGTCGATAAAGCAACATCTGGAATGCGAGCAGCAGCAATCCGATCGCCGCAATTCCAAAGACGCCCGTTCCCAGGGCCACAATGCCCATTACCAGGGTCCGCACTGCCGCCGACAGATTGATCACGGTGATGTTGTCGGAGGTGACGGGCTTGCTGGCAAAGGTGAGGGAAATCGAGCTCAACATGCGATACATCAAGATTGCGAGGCCACTGGCCATGCCGGAACCCAAAAACGCCTTGGCCATGCGCGCAAAGGACAGTTCTCCCAGGTTGCTATCGACTGGAATCGGGGTTCTTGGGTCGTTTGCCATGGGGTTTGTCCTCCGGGTTCATCCAGCACTTCGCGCACAACGCTTTCTCTACCCTACTGCTTGGGTTGACCAAGGCAAGAGTTGGGTATTTCGCTTGACGTAGAGTGGATGGCGGGGCTGACCCGTTTGATTGCGTCCTAAGCAATGGCAGCGATCGCGATACGGCTCCAGTAAGCTGAGCACCGCCCGATTTCGCTGATAGAGGCCACCGCTATTTCCCCAAGCTAAGACAATTGTTTGGGTATCACTGCAAGCGGCCAAGAGGTAGCGATCGTTTTCAGGGCCAACCGGGTCTACTGCGGTCTGCAGTTGCTTGGGCTTGCTGCTGCAATAGGCAAATAAATTCACCACGGTGAGGGCACCGTATTCCCATCCTTGGGATAATCCGATGCAGCGTCGCAGGGTGGGGTCATCCTGACGATGGTCGGCGCGGCTGGGGTTAAGCATGACAAAGGTGAGCGCCGGTCGATGGGGATCCCAACGGCGGTCTAGACGATAGCGATACTGACCGGTGGCGTCAAAAGTAGCTGAGCGCTCAATGGGGATCATGATGTGACTGAAATCTCCATAAGAGCTGAAACATTTATTAACATTGTCGTAGCTCGTTCCATCCTAAAAAGGACGCCTTTGTGAAAGTTTTTGCCAGCTTCAGCCCTGCCCTGCGCCGTAATCTCTGGATTCTAGCCAGTGCCGGACTTTGCTTCTGGGCCGGTTTAGCGGGATTGTTGCCCACCCTACCGCTGTTTATCGAGACCCTAGGAGCCACGGGGCAACAGATTGGTGTGGTCATGGCGTCCTTTGCCATTGGTCTCCTGTTAGCGCGGCCTCAACTCTCGCGGCTGGCCGACGAGCGGGGCCGCAAGCTAGTGCTGATGATTGGCATGGCGGCGATCGCGATCGCCCCCTTTTTATATCTGTTGGCAACAGCCCTACCGCCGCTGCTCTGGCAGTGGCAATGGGGTGAGCAAACCTTCACAGTCAATGGCGTGTTGGTTTTGCTGATGCTTTTTCGGGCCTTCCATGGCCTCAGTATTGCCGCTTTTGTAGTGGCCTACAGCGCTCTGGTGATTGATATTTCCCCTCCGGGGCAGCGGGGGGAGCTGATTGGCTATATGAGTCTGGTCAACCCGATCGGTATGGCGACCGGTCCAGCGTTAGGGGGCTATCTGTTATCGGCAACCAATTTTGTAGTGGCCTTTTTAGTGATGGGGATCTTGGGGATTGCTGGGTTGATTTTCATCAGCCAAGTGGAGGAGCCTGAGCGGCAAGTGTCTGAGCGATCGCCCCATCAGCCGAAGCCCCTCTTTTGGCGTTTACTGCTGACCCCACGGGTGCGGGTACCAGCGGTGATTTTGCTGCTTGTGGGTCTGGCCTTCGGCACCCTCAGCACCTTTGCGCCCTTATTTATTCGAGAGACGGGCGTTGACTTAAATGTGGGGCTGATTTACACCGCCTCGGCGATCGCCAGCTTTGGCATTCGCTTACTGGTGGGTCGGGCCTCAGATCGCCATGGTCGGGGGAGATTTATCACCTTGGGGCTGGGGCTTTACAGTCTGGCTATGGGGGTATTTTGGCAGGCCCAGACGGCTGCCATGTTCTTACTGGCTGGTTTTCTACAGGGCTGTGCCGGGGGCACCTTGATTCCGATGATGGCGGCATTGATGGGCGATCGGGCGCACCCCAATGAGCGGGGCAAAGTCTTTGGCTTGGTCATGGTCGGGTTTGACCTGGGTATTGCTATGGCTGGTCCCCTGTTTGGCACCTTTGCAGATGGGTTCAGCTACCGCAACAGCTTTGGTCTTGCGGGGGTGATGACCAGTCTGGCGCTGTTGATTTTCATCACTACCTCCAGCAAAAATTTGGCTGCATCCTTAAGATTCTCTCTGAGTCGTGGGCGTGACGTTTATGCAACTGATCAATAGTTTAAAAACCGGCAAAGAGAATAGTGCATTTAAATAAGCTAAAGGTCAGTATTTTCATCTGTATAGCAAGGCTATGTGAGACAGGCTAAAAGCTGATTCGACTTATTCATTAATTGTTCGTGATAGACCAGTCCCTGAATCCATTGTGGGGGCAAGTTTTTGTATCCAAATCTTGCCCCCAGTAAAGCACCTGCAACGGCTGCATTAGTATCTGCATCACCACCTTCGTGGATAATCGCAAGAATACCTTCTTGATAAGACTGAGCATGCTGTAAAGCCCAAAATCCTGCCGCTAAAGTTCTCAAGGTATAGCCCATCCCTTTTTCAGAATCCGGATCAAGGGTGAGGCGTTCAACATTAGGTTGAGAGGCCAAATCAAACCAATGGTCCAATTCAGGATGGAAATGAGAAACTGCCACCTGTGCAATATCAACCACTTGCTTGATGTCTGTTTCACCTTGCAGTAGCGCGCTAATGGCAAGGCTTACAGCAATAGCCGAACCAATATAGCGAGGATCAGCATGGGTTATTCGGCAAGCCTCAGCAGCATTATGCTTGACGACTTCTGGAGCTTTGTACTGCCAAATTCCCAGCACAGCAGTTCGCATTACACCCCCATTTGGCGCACTAGCACAGTTTTGAGCATGCCAATAGTTTAAGGCGGCTTTCTGAGGGTCTAACAAAAAGGTCGGGTCATGGATAATCGCATAAGTACTCCAACCAATTCCCATCCCATCACTTATGGCCCAATGATGTAATCGACGGGCGATATCTCTGACATTAAAATGGCCTAGCCCGACCAAGCTATCCAGTATGCAAAGCATTTGATCGGTATCATCTGTCCAGTCCCCCTGAACCCAACCCATTGCCTTAAACTTGTCAAACCTCAGAAGAACCTGGTCATATCGTGTGAGTCCTTCTGGATAGAAATCTTTTATTTCTACCTTTCTCATTCCTTCAGTGCCAAACCCCAAGGCGTCACCAATAGCTTGGCCAAACAAAATCCCTTTAACCTGATCAGAAAATTCCTGATTCATTCCACAGATATCTGGTTAGATCATTCCAGCCACGCGATTTCTGAAAAGCTCGTCAATCTTGGAAAAACTTTTAGTTGATGCCTAGAGCAGAACGAAGGATGGATTTTTGTAAATGCGATGGCTTTGGTGAGAAATTAAACGGATCTCAAACCTGAGCGTGAGAATTTTAAAGCTACCTGATATTTCCAGAGTATCTCTGCTGGCCTTTGGAGGATTCACATGACCAACAGCCTAAAGATGGCTCCTATACCAATAAAGAACCTTTTATCAGCCCTTGGATTTACCGGCGGCTAATAACAAGCTAGCAGCAATAAACCGTCAGCTAAATAGGTTTGATTGGATTGAAACGGGCGAGGAGGGATTCGAACCCCCGACACCGTGGTCCGTAGCCACGTGCTCTAGTCCACTGAGCTACACGCCCTTAACGGCTTTTAATAGTAACACGTCTGCACAGTAAATCTTGACCTCACAGATAGAATCATGCCGCAATCCAGTCCTCAGCCCCTCACTCACCTCGATCCACAAGGGGAGGCCCAAATGGTGGATGTCTCTGCTAAGGCTCCGACCCTGCGAGAGGCGATCGCGGTGGGCGAAATCAAAATGCAGCGTTCAACCCTGCAATGCATTGAGGCTGGCAACGCCCCCAAGGGAGATGTCCTCGGTACGGCTCGCTTAGCGGGCATCATGGCTGCCAAACAGACCGCCAACTTGATTCCCCTCTGTCACCCCCTGCCGTTGCAGAAAATCAACGTTCAGATTCAGGCAGACTCAACCCTACCGGGGTATCAAATCCAGGCCACGGTACGCACCAAGGCAGAAACCGGGGTAGAAATGGAAGCCCTGACGGCGGTGTCTGTAGCGGCCCTTACCCTCTATGACATGGCCAAGGCCCTAGAAAAATCTATGGAAATCAGCACCATCCGACTGCTCAAAAAAACGGGTGGTAAGTCCGGAGACTATGCCGCACCCTGAGCCACAGGACCCGCTGGCCTTTTACAATCAAGACACGCCCTAATTGGATATAGCCCCTATGCCGCCCCGTTGGCCCCGCAAGCCCGACCGTCGTGACCCCGCCTTTCGCCGTGTGGGCGATCGCATCAACTTTGCCGTTCATGTGGCTTTGTTCGGAGCCGTAAACTCTGGGCTCTGGTTTGCCCATCAAATTAACCCGGTCTGGGTGCCTTGGGTGGCAACGGTGACTGGGGTGTGGTTGGTGCCTTTAATTGGCCACGCAGTCTATATCTTTGCGATCGCAGACTACTCCGGCACCTATACCCCGGAGCCTGAAACCCAGGAGGGGCAATAATGGTATCCATCCCAGCCGAAACCCTAGAGTCTCTAGCTGCTGAAATCGGTGAGGCTGTCTACATTGATGTGGCTAAATGGCATCTGTATTTAAATGACGCCAAGCTCCACACCCAACTGGCAGAGAAGCTTTACCCGCTGGTTGAGGGCGATCGCCTCTCTAGCGCAGACATTACAGCAGTTCTAAGGGGGATGGCGGTACCGCTCGGCGGGGGCCGCAACACAGTGCCTTTGATAGATCTAATTCCGACCCGTTGCGAACGCGCCCTTCAACAGGTGTTGGAAGACTTTAAAGATCGACTGTAAATCAAGCTTGAGTCTGGTCCTACTCAGTCTTTGTGTCCTTTGCCAAAACTTTGTCATAGAGCTGTTCTAGCTTGCGGGTATTGGCTTGCAGGTTAAAGGTTTCTTCTACTCGTTGACGTCCAGCTTTTGAGAAGCGCTGCCAAACAGCAGCATCTTGCAATAGCTGTTGTACGGCTATTGCAATCCCTTCAACATCACGCTCTGGCCTTAGAAATCCGGTTTCACCATCAATGATGGCTTCAGGAATACCGGCATGAATGGAACTGACTACAGGTAGCCCCATAGCCATGGCTTCCAAAATGACAATTGGCAGCCCCTCAGTTTCTCCTTGCAGTGTGGTGATGCTGGGGGCAACTAAAGTGCACGATCGCCCCATCCAATCCTTTACAACATGTGGGGGTTGACGTCCCTCAAAGCGATAACGAGTTAAGGTCTGGGCTGCGGAGGTTTCTAGTGATGCCTGAAGGGGACCATCGCCAATAACAACGAGTTCTGCCTCGGGACAAGCTTTCTGGACTTGAGCCATAGCCTGAATCAAGTATTCACATCCCTTCTTCTCGACCAATCGACCGACGAAAAGAACGTAGGATTGCCTTTGTGAGTTCTTATCTGGTTTGAATTGTTCAACATCCACACCGATATAGTGCACTTGAATTTTTTCAGGAGGGCAACCCTTTTGAACTAGAGCATGCTTGATGTGTTGGGAAACGGCAATGATGCAATTTGACTGCTTAAACAGAGTTGCCTGCTTACGGAAGTAGAGGTAACGAAAAAACTGCCCCCGCTTGTTAATGTAGTCGAACCAATGCAAGGGGCTATGGATATTAGAAGCAGCATCAGGCTGGGTTGTAGCGTAATAGCCATGGAAGGTGACGATGAGAGGCAGCTTCAGGCGTTTTGCTAGGGGTAGAGCCAGGACACCATCTAGACCAAAGTGCGCATGGATAAGTCCAGGAGCATTAGCTTTGAGGCGATTGAGCCACCGAGGGTGAGCATAACCCAGTAATTTATAGAGGGTTTTCCAAAGACCCGGGAAAGGCTGATGCTGATCTAGAGTAAGGCAGCGATCTTTGGGAAATCGAGGTGGGGCATGAGATAAGTGAGATGAACCCACGTATAGCCCTTGGTAAGACTGATAATTTTCAACTTGGTTTGGAATAAAAGTTTCTGAATAAGGTAAAAGCTGATCACGATAAATGATTATTTTTTTACTCACACAAAGTTATCCTTTTTTTTGAGTAAAATTCTCAGAAAATCATCATTAAAAATCGAAATTAGACTCTAGTATCCCGCTTAAGAATAACCAAAATGGTTCATGTATTCACGGCATATTTCCTCAATACTTTTCAGATTTTTTTCTCCAAAAAAGTCTATCCAAGAAATACTATGGTCACCTCGAGGCTGATACTGAATATCTAAGTAATCAGTAATGTCATTTGCAGGATTTAAGTCTACTTGCCTCGCTAGAATAGCTATAGAATTTGTCTTGTCGACCATAAAGTCTTCATAGCGAATCAGTTTCATTTTAGATTGATTTTGAATATACTTATCTGCTGCCAGGCACCAACTAAAAGCAATTTTCTCAATATAATTTTCCCCAGGCAAGCTCACATCAGAGAAGGCATTGAACTGATAGTACTCTTTGCCAGGAAATGAGGACAGATTTCCTGGCACTTTTCGACGGTTTAGTAGACTACGTATATTACTGCGAGGGTCACGCCTTAGTGGTGCAGAAAACTTTTCAGCATCTTAGTCAGTCTCACCATGAGAATCTG
>ERZ1740060.487-NODE-487-length-21587-cov-22.942226_pt1 | contig 21587 bp, 18 predicted proteins | sample MGYA00581743_ERZ1740060 | MGnify/ENA primary metagenome ERZ1740060 (study PRJEB43018, sample SAMN04849235) | marine metagenome | isolation source: floating plastic debris | place: Pacific Ocean | collected 2008-08-27 | study: EMG produced TPA metagenomics...
TACTTCCGTCCTGTCCAGATGCGCTGGTCGGATGAACGATTTGCTTTCTGTATATGAATATACTGTTTTGCTATTAACTTGTCAACAAAACAGGACTTTTTGTTAGGTCTTTCTGACATGGGTAGAGTTGACGCATTTTTTCGTTTAGCAGCCGCATTGTCGAGGCCAGCAATAAGTTCAAAACCCCACCGACAAATTTGCCGGTGGGGTTCTATCCAAGTCTGGATACGCTTGCAACTGCACATTGACTAAATTGATAGGCCCAGTTTGACCCCCAGGGCCGCGTGAACGATCAGTACCGCCATGGCGATACTGCCGATGTAGGCATGAGCTGTCCGCAAGACCGGTTTGCCACCGCCGAACTTAGTGGTCGAAATGGTGCCGTTAAGTCCCAAGATGGCGATCGCGCTGGAGCCCGTCCAAAAGTGAGGGCTTTCGAGAATCGGCTGATTTTGCATCACCAGAGAAAGAATACCGCCGGTATAGCCCAGAGCGATAAACAAAAACATCAACGGTGCGAGCTTTTTGTGATCGCCCAGTGCCTTATTGGAAACTTCTGCGGCCTCAGCCGTCCGGCCTTGCCAGCCCGCCCAAGCTACGTAAAAGCCCAACACAAAGATCACAATGCCCATCATCAGAGGGTGCCCCCAATGCACAATCGGCGCTGGCAGGTTGAAACCAGCAAACCAGTCGGCAATGGGTTTGAGCCAAGCAGTCAATTGAGCAGCCACGATGCAGCCTCCTTACAACAACGGTCAATCCTTTCCCGTTTTAAGGTGCCACATCTGTGGGGATTACGCAGCGTCTTCTTGCGTCGTTTTGAGGAGCGGAAATCCCAGCGCTTCTCGCTGATCGTAGTAAAGCTGAGCCACCTTGCGGGCGAGGCCGCGTACCTGACGGATATAGCGCGTTCTCTCGGTCACCGAAATCACGCCCCGCGCATCGAGCAGATTAAAAGTGTGCGAACATTTCAGCACATAGTCGTAGCTCGGCAACACCAGGCCCTTGCTCATTAGCTGCTCTGCTTCTTTTTGATAAAGGGTGAACAGAGTAAATAGGAACTCCGGGTCAGATTCATCGAAGTTGTATTGGGAATGCTCAATCTCGCCCTGCATGTGCACATCACCATAGGTCAGCGTGTCATTCCACTGAATTTTGGCGATCGCATCCACCTCTTGCAGATACATAGTGAGGCGCTCTAGCCCATAGGTCAGCTCGATCGAGACCGGTCGGCAATCGAGTCCACCACATTGCTGAAAGTAGGTGAACTGGGTGATTTCCATGCCGTCGAGCCAGACTTCCCAACCCACGCCCCACGCGCCGACGGCAGCATCTTCCCAGTTGTCTTCAACAAAACGAATGTCGTGGTCTTCGGGTTTGATGCCGAGGGCGCGCAACGAGTCTAAATACAGATCTTGAATGTTGCTCGGCGAGGGTTTGATCAGCACCTGATATTGGTAGTAGTGCTGGTAGCGATTGGGGTTTTCGCCATAGCGACCATCGGCCGGACGACGACAGGGTTCGGCATAGGCCACGGCCCAGGGTTCGGGGCCAATCGCCCGCAAAAACGTATGCGGACTCTTCGTTCCAGCCCCTTTCTCCGTGTCATAGGGCTGCACGATCAGGCAGCCTTGCTGGCTCCAAAAGTCATGTAAGGTCGTGATCACCGATTGAAAATACACGCCGCGTCCCCTTTCTTGCTTGCCGGATGTTGCTGTTCAACATTATTGACTCTACGACAAAAAAGTCCGCCCGCTCACAGCGGTAGGTTGCGACCAGGGTCACCCAAGAGATAAGGGCGTTGGCCCATGATGACCTTGGGCTCAAAGGTATTGGGCGGCGGGGCCGCGCCCCAGTGCTGTTGCAGAGAGAGTAACAGGGCATCCTGCTGGGCTCTGAGCAGTTCTAAATCGCCGCCCCAGTTTTGAATGGAAAACCACACGGGGCCGCGATCGCGGGTGGGAAAGTATCCGGCCAGAGAACTCACCGTATTCAACGTGCCGGTTTTGAGCGCGGCTTGGTCGGGCAGTTCCCGATAAATCAGCGTGCCTTCATCTTGACCAAAAACCGGCATCACATCAGAGATCGAGAGCCCGTGGGGCCGCAACTGCCGCTGAATACCGAGCAAAATCGCCACGACCGCGCGCGGCGAGAGGCGGTTCTCAACGCCGAGCCCCGACCCGTTGATCAGCCGAATTTCAGTTGTCGGGACGCCAGTTGTTTCAGCGGCAGTTGCGGCAACGGTAGCGGCCCCTCCGGCAGCCTGGGCAAACTGATCAGCCATGACATTGTTGCTGTAGATGTTCATGGCTTTGAGCAGCGGCACTAGGGGCAGCGATTGATGCTGCACCAGCCATTGCACCCCAGCCCCAGTCGCTACGTTGGGCTGCACAAAAATTTCACCGGCGATCGCCACGGCGGGCTGCGGGGTGTCTGATGGCAAGGTGCTGTGGACGTAGTAGACCTCGTCAGACCAGCGATTCACATCCATGGCCTGACGCAATAGCTCACCCGAAAAGGTGGAGTCGGCCTCAAAATTCATCACCAACTCACCCAAAATGACGAGGTTACCGGTCACCTGTTGAATGCCGAGCTGGTTGAGGGTGTTGCCCAGGGCGATCGCCTCTTCCCACACAAAATACGGATCGCCAGACCATTGAATAACCAAATCACCATTAATGACGCCATTTTCTACTGTGCCGGTGTGGCCCAATTGGGTTTCAAACCGGTGATTGATGGGCCAGGTTTCTAAGGCGGCTAGCGTTGTGGCCATCTTCGTTAATGAAGCGGCAGAGCTGGGTCGGTAAGGCTGGTGCACGGCGATCGCGGTGGCTCCCGTTTGCACCCACAAGCCTTGCTCTTCGACGGCGAATCCCTGGTCTGCCAGGGTGGTGAGGTAGCTGCGCACAATATCTTTGGCCAGTGGATCGGGCGAATTGGTCGCTAACACCCAGGGCGACTGCCAACCCGCGATCGCCTGCATGGAGGGCCACGCCAGCGGCTCAAAGGCGGTGGCGGATGATTCTCCGAGTAGTGAGAACAGACTCAGTGCAATTAACGCTTTAGACAGCATCGGGGCCCAGTTCACGCATCGGCAATCATCCTAGCGGAAAGTTGCCTTTTTGTATGAGCGATCGCGGTTCAGGGGGCTGTGTCGCAATGGCGAAGAGGGCGCAGCCTCTGTTCGGCAATATACTCCTCATCTCGCCACCCGCTCTCAATGGACTGCCAGTCAGGACTGATACCGATTCTCTAAAACAAGGCTGCAGATCGGGCTCCCCTACTCCTTGGCTCCCCTGCGTTGCCAAGACTGCATCGGAAGTCCGATCACTGAGAACTGGGATGAGCTAATGTCGCGAGGCACCGGTCATGGCAATCAGTCTGCACCGCCCTCCTGAAGCACCACCGGCCTATAGTAAAGGCGAGCTGATTGATTAATGCACCTTGATGACCGTGATCGAAACCTCCACTGTGACGGTGGCTGAGACTGCAGCCTTTGTTTACACGCCGCCTGCTGCCGCCCATAACGCCCGCAAAATTTTGGTCAAGCCCAATTTGGGCTATCCGGTAGGGCCACCGGCCACCGTGAGCCTAGCGGTTTTGCAGCAGGTTTTGACGGGGTTACGGCAGGCCAGTCCGCAGGCCGAGATTTTGATTGTGGAAGGCGTGTGCTCAAAAGTGTCATTTGCCGACATCATGGGCAAGTTAGGCGTCTATTTACTGCTGGACGACGGGATGCAGCTTTTGGATGCCGACACGCTGGAGCTAGCGGAATATCCCAACCGATCGCCACAGCCAGTGCGATTTGCCACGATGTGGGCACCGGCCATTTTACAGACAGTGGATTGTCGCATTTCAGTCGGGGCATTTAAGCGCACGACGCTCAAGGGGCAATCGCTGATCTCAGCATCGCTCAAAAATCTGTACGGGCTATTTCCGCGCAATCGCTACAAGGCCCGCAGCACCAGCTCACGCGGCCAGCTGCACCGGCCCTCCGTCCCGGAGGTTTTGCATGATGTGTATTTCACCCTGGGGCATCGATTTGACGGTGCTGTGGTGGACTGTGACCAAAAGTTTGTGAGTCATGACTGGCGACCCGACCGAGGTGATACTGTCACGCTGGGCCAGGTAATTTGGGGGGATAATCTGTTAGCCGTTGATCACCGGGCCTGCGAAGTCGGTCAAGAGGCGATCGCCCCTTATTTGCCAGCGATTCAAGCGCAGCGGCAGAACATCATGGGTTTTTAGGCATGCCGCTTAGTTCAGAGGCAATCTTGAACCAGTTGGCATCATTAAGCTTGATCACTGGAGTTATTGTCTGCAGCATTTTGCGAACCGTTCGTTTTCTTGGCTCGAGTGGACGATTTCGTTGAGCGGGCCGAAGTGGATTTTTTCGTGGTTTGCCGGGTCGAGGCGGTTGCCGTGGCCTTTTTAGTAGACGTTTTAGCCTTTGTTTTCGGCGCTTTGGCAGAGACGCTTGGGGTGCCTGGGTGCAGCAAAACTTGCCGCAGCGCCGCGCGATTTTCTGGCTTGAGATAGTACTGCTGATGGGTCTGCCACTGTTGCCAAACCCGCTGATGCTGAGCCGCCAATAGCGCCTTTAAAGTGGGGAGCTTGGTGGGCCACTTCGGCACGGCTGCTTGCAAAAACCTGGCCATGATCAAACTATCTTGCAGTGTGCCTAAGACCTCCTGCAGATCGGCGAGGCGCGCCAGTTCTGAGTCGAGGCGATCGCCATAACAGGACGACACAAACTTGAGCTGATAGCGCACTCGTTTGACTTGCTTTCTCAAGCTGTGGAGCATCTGGCTGTGATGGGCGACCAACTCATCAATGTTGGTATTGAGCGGCGTGACGGGCTTAAACCCTGACGCGGTTGGCTCAGTGCTAACGAGCCAGCCAGACTGCAAACAGAGTTGGCTCACGGCGGGCTGAATGAGATCGGGCAAGACAGTCTCGATAGTGAGCTGCGCGCTGGCATGGCATTTAGGGTCAGCTGCCCATTTGTGCAACCGCGCTTTCAGGGTCTGGTAGCGATCGCCCCGCAGCTCTCGTTTAACCTGTTTGAAGGCTTTTTTGCGATTTTTTTCGAGTTTGGCAAAGAGGGTCGTCAACACAGCTCGCTCGGCCTCGGGCAAGTCGGGTCGATATTCGTTCTGCAGGGTAGCTATGATGACGTCTAAGTCCCGCAGCGTTCCTAACCGTCGTGCCACCTGAGCGACTTGCTTTTCTCGACCCGCACGGGGCAACTGAATACTGGGACTAAATACCTGCATCGCCGTTCTCAGGCGGCGCAGATTGACGCGCATCTGATGCAGGTTTTCGGGATCTTGATCCTTCAGCGTTGCGGTTTCATAGCTTTCAGCAGCTTGTAGAAAAGTTTCTATGGCTTCCGCCGCAAGCAGGCCCACCGTTTTTTTGAGTGCTGTTTTCATCGTGTGATTCCAGTTCGCCATCCGGTCATCGAAGGGGAATTACCCTAACGAAGCTCTTAACCAAGCCAGCCTGAGCTTAACCTAAGTTTAATATTGCCTTTGTTGAGTTCTGCATTTTGATGACTCAGCCATGACTAACCGTCGGCAGCTGAGGGCGATCGCCCATTAATTTGTGCCATTAGAACGCTCGTGAGTTTCTAAGAAACACTGGTTTATGGCCCAGATTTGAGCCCGTCATCGACTAACGACTAAGAATTTTGAGCCGGGGCCTGCCGACACCTACCTCATCGGCTCAGGGCTGTAAACGATGCACTGTCAACCATGCCCTCCCCTGACAACAGGCCGGTCTAAAACTCCCAAATCGACTTTCATTGTTCGATTCTGAGCCGTCAAACAATCAGGTTTGACTGCCACATGGCCAACGGCAGGGGGCGTCCCTTTTGCAGATACTATGATTGAGCAATTGGGTTATGAGCGTAGTAAGGGCAATGGCATTGAGAGCCGTGCTGGGTCAGCCAGAAACGTTGAGTCAACATCAGCCAGATTCCGCCCGACGGACCTGGATGATGGTTTGTTTGCTCTTTTTACTGGGGGTCGGGTTGCGGGTTACCCACCTCGACCTCAAAACCGCCTGGATGGATGAGGTCAGCACAGTCATCTTTAGCCTGGGCAACAGCAGCTATTTCTTGCCGACGGAGCAAATCGTCGATCTGGAGGCGCTTCTTCGGCCCCTGATCCGCGATGCCAGTGCAGCGCCCATTGACTCGGCGCGCTATTTGCTGCAGGAAAACAACCATCCGCCCGCTTACTTTATGCTGGCGCACCTCTGGATGGATTGGTTTACCGCTGATGGGGCAGTGGCGTCTCTGGCTATGTCGCGGCTGTTTGCTGCTTTACTCGGATCGCTATCGGTGCCTGCCATCTTTTGGGTTGCTAAAAACACCTTTCAGTCATCAACGGCAGGACTGCTCAGTGCGGCTTTCATGGCGGTCTCGCCGTTTAGCTTGTTCTTGTCGCAAGAGGCGCGTCATTACGGCCTGGGCATCACGCTGATTAGCCTCTCTCTGGGCTGTTTTGTGATCGCGGCCCGAGCGGTATTAACTGCCAAAACACCGGATTGGCTGCTCTGTATGATGTGGGTTTTGATCAATGCCTTTGCCTTTGCCAACCACTATTTCTCAGCCTTAACTTTTGCCGCTGAAGGCTTAGTGCTGGCAGCGATCGCCATTCAGCAAGTGCGGCAACGTCAGCTAGCCATCCTCTGGCAGCCCTATTGGCGGCCGATTTATGCAGTAGCTGCGGCGACGGCATTAAGCATTTTCCTGTGGCTACCAGTGTTGCTCAATTTCCACGGCAGCCCTCAAACTACCTTTCTGCGAGAAAGCGGCCCCCTAATGAGGTGGGTCAATCCTTTGGCGCAAACTCTTGCCGCCATCCTCACCAGTTTCGCCACACCGGCCAACTTCTTTGCTCAAACACCCTTTGACTTTGTCTTCATTGGCATCACCATTTTGCTGACGTTATTGTTCATCGGCAAATTCATCCCAGCCTTGATCAAAGGTGCAAAGTCTCTTAACCAGGTGCCCCAAGGCCACATTGGCTTGGTCGTGATCGGCGGCTTTTGGGTGGCCATGCTGGGTATTTTTGCCTTCATTTGCTATGTCTACGGGTCAGACATCACCCGTGGGTTGCGCTACAAGTTCACCTACTATCCGGCCTTGATGGTGTTGGCCGGCGGTATTTTTGCTCAATACTGGCAAGGGCGATCGCCCCGTGCGCCCCTCAGCGTATCCTTGCCCTTCAGCCGTCGTCGGGTCTCGGGTCGGCGCTTTGTCCAATTCACCTGGGTGGCGGGATTAATTAGCGCCCTCATGATCATCAACAACTTGGCGTTTCCCAAATACTATGCGCCCGATCGCTTTATCCCCTACATTCAAACCCACTCGGCACATCCCATTGTTTTGGCATCGACCGAAAAAGTATTTGAACAACCCACGGTCATTGGGGCAAAATTTTTGAGCCTCGCTTGGGAAATTGACCGGCACTTTTCACCCGATCGCGCGAGCAGCGGCTGGCAAGTCGCCCCGCAGTTTTTCACCCTAAAGCAGGGGTATGGCACTGACCAACCTGTTACTCAGCGTTTCACCAGGCTGGTCAATCAACTGTCGATGCCTGCAGATGTTTGGGTAATTCGCTCAGAAATCGACGAGAACGATCCCTTAATTATCGAAAAGCCTGAGATCTGTCAGCTAGCCCCAGAAACCCCTCAAGGCAACAAAGGTGGCTATCTCTACATCCATTTTCAATGTGGTGCTAGCGTGTCTTAGCCGCAATTTCACGTTAGGTTCAAGCCGACTTGGCAACTCTTAGTTAATAGAGGCTCAAGGATTTCGGCTCAATTATCCCCTTTAAAGATATCGCGAACACTCTCTACTTAACCATGAGATCGAAGCATTGGGCAGAATAGCCCTTTCTAAATCAATCGCTAGGTTTGGCCCTGCGTTTTTGCGATATGTTGGCAGCCCCATGCCTGTAGAGCATCAATAACGGGTGCTAACGTCTTGCCGTACTCCATCATCGAATATTCCACTTTGGGTGAAACTTCAGCATGGACTTTCCTGGCAATCAAGTTGTCTCTTTCTAATTCACGAAGTTGTTTCGTAAGCATTCTTTGAGTTATTTCTGGCCTCAAACGCCGGAGTTCATTAAAGCGTTTTGTCTCTGACAACAAATTGTAGAGAATGACGCCTTGCCACTTGCCGCTAATAACTTCTCAAGCTGCTTCAACGGGACAACCTCGACTGACCTGATGGTCATCACGACTGCATCGCGCCCTGAAACGCAGGATTGGGTGCGTCAATGTAGCGCGCATCATGTGATCAATCATCGTCAACCTCTAGCACCCCAGGTGGCGGCTCTCGGTCTCGGCGCTCCTAGCTTTGTGTTTGCAATCACGCAGACTGACCAACTGGGCCGATATCGTCGAACTGATAGCACCGCAGGGCCGCTTTGGCCTGATTGATGACCCGGCAGTGCTCGATGCCATGCCGCTCAAAACCAAAGCCGTGTCGTTGCATTGGGAACTGATATTTACGCGATCGCTCTTTGGCACACCGGATATGGCGGAACAGGGCAGGCTGTTCAACGAAGTGGCAGCGCTGGCGCATCCGTTCTACCGCGACCGAAGTGGCGGGTCAGATCGAAGCCCAGACTCTGTGCGCAGTGCAGGCTCAAATTGGGCGCGGCGCGGCGCGAGGCAAAATCGTGTTGGAAGGGTTCTGCATAAGACGTTTGGCGCTATGACTCATCTGTACCATGAGGATCGGCGCTGCAATCATGCCCTCAGGGCAGACAATTCTCTGTAGGAGTTTGGCATTGCCCAATCTCTGCGATCTGGGAGGCTTTGTTTACAACACTCCCCTAATGACCAACAACAGTTCAAGCAGTACAAGAGTTCCTAGGAGTCTGGTTGCGGGTCAGCATCCGGACTTGAGATGAGCCACAAGCTTGCTCTGCGATCGGCCAACACGACGTCGCCTAGAAGCCAAATCGCCTCGCTGCGACGTCGTCATTAATCGCCTCTCTGCAATCTCTTGAGTTAGTAGGGTTCCGGCAGATTGCTGACGGCTCGTTTGATTTCAGAGAGTGAGCGGTTGTAGCCGACGATCGCCTCCACCAGATTCACCTCAGCATCGGTCAGTTCTGACTGGGCATTCAAAATATCTAGCTGTGTACCCACCCCAGCATCAAACCGCAAAATTGCCAGTTCTAGCGCTTCTTGGGCCTGCTCGACCGACAGCCGCGCCGTGTCAATATTGGTGAGGTTGGCCTCTAGGTTGTAGAACGCACTCTCCACCGACAGCCGAATGGTATTGCGCGATTCTTCAAAGTTGCGTTCAGCGATTTCGCTATCGAGCTCCCGCTGTCGCGCCCGCGCCTGAGCGGCCCCCCCTTCAAACAAAGTCCACGATACCCGCGCCCCAAAGCTGTAGTTGTCGTTAAAACTATCGCTTTGGGTGAGAATGTCGTTGATATTGTAATTGGCAAACAGATCTACCTGTGGCCCCAGCGCGGCGAGTTCAGCCACCCGCAATTCTTCATTAATATCGCTTTGTACCAGCTGCTGTTCTAGCTCTGCCCGATTTTGATAGGCCAGCACGATGCTCTCTTCCAATCCCAAGGGCCAGTTGCCGGCAATATCGACGGGCACTGTCGTAATCGTCAGCGAGGGCGGCACGTTTAAGCGACGGGCTAGCGTGCTCTGAGCCACCTGTCGCGATCGCTCCGCATTCACAACGTCTTGACGGGCATTGGCGACCTGCACCTCAGCTCTCAACACATCAAAGCGAGTGCCGACCCCCACTTCTTCTCTTAAGGAAGTGTCGCGGAGGTTGCGTTCGGCCTCTTCTAAAAAGGCCTCGCTAATGCGAATCGACTCGATCGATGCTTGCAAATCGTAGTATTCGTTGGCGGTGTTGAGCCTTAAATCCTCGCGGCGGCGTTCGACCTCTAATTCCGACAGTCGCACTTGCTCTTCGGCGGCTCGAATCGTCGCCCCGCGCTGCCCCGAAGAAAAGAGGTTATACACCACATCAACCTGGGCTGACACAGAGGCGCCTAACTCCTCAGTCGAGCTGCTGTCAAAAGCGAGCCCGCCACCGGCGGTAGGCACTGCCTCGCTTGAGGTCTCCGTGGTGTTTTGCCCCTGCAGGGTGCCATTGACTGAAACCGTGGGAAAATTGGCGGCTTGCGCCTCCCGCAGGGCAGCTTGACTTTGCTCCAACTCTAGCAAGGCCGTCCGCAGATCAGGATTGTTGCGGTAGGAAAGCTCGATCGCCTCTTCTAAGCTGACCGGCTGAGTACCCACGATCTCGACTTCCTCGGGCTGAGTCTGAATCAATAGGGGATTCGGGGACGGGTCAAGGGACGGAATATCATCCCAAGCGCCCTCTCCTGGCACCGGCCCCCCCGTTCTGGGGAGCGGCGCCGTGGCGTCGGGATCAGCTGACTCCTCAGCCGCTGGTGGGGACTCTTCGACCGCGTCCTCAGCATCCGAATCTGGCAGCGGACTAAAGACCTCGTCAGCCTCCTCGGCTTCGTCGACTGGGTCATTAATACGCTCTTCCGCCGGTGCCTCAGTCTCCTCTCCCGCTGATTCCGCCTCAGCCTGAGACAACAACAGCTCTGACTGTTCAAATGTTGCGGCCACCGCTGCTGGCACCTCAGAGACCAAGGCAATGCCACCGGTCGAGGACTCAGGTTTGGTAGGAACGGGCTTCTCTAGCGGCGAGAACTGGGGCGCAAATGTCAGCTGATCAGCCACCCAGGCCGCCGGCCTTGGCGTTGCCGCTGCGAGTGCCTGGGAAGCGCTGTCGGCAGGGACAGGGGCGGCCGACGGTTGAGACAAATTAGGAGAGATCTCGTGGGTGACGTGAGCGCCGCTCGACAGTGACGCTGAGAGCGTCTCTTTGACAGGCGTTTTATCGGCACCGGTCGCCGCCTCAGCGGGTAGCGCCAAACCAACGAGAGCGCTTGAGGGCAGGGCGATCGCCGTACCCAGATAAACACGCATCAACCAGGGGGAAAGCATACCTTTCTGCATAGAGTCCTTCAGGCTTAGCACCAATGAGACAAGCTACATTTCAACAACGTCGTTTCTAGAATACTTTACTAATCGGTTTAGTAGGATAAAACGCACTGAACCGTTCAGTTGGAGTCAGACTGTAGACAAGCTTTTACCAATCCATCAACACCGTCAACCGGCATGATCGGCACCTGTAAAGCATCACTGATTGATTCTACGCGCTGATCGTCCAAAAACAGCCAATTTTGAGGATTGCCCGGATCCGTCGGCTTCAACATGATGGTGGGCAGCAAAAGACCATCGCCCAAATCGCGATCGCGCAAGTGCAGCAGCAGATCATGCCCGGTTAGCAGCCCAGTCACCGTAATAGCTTGTCCCCAATAATCGCTGTTTAACGCCGCCATCTCAACAGTTAGATTTTCAACTTGATTCAGTCGCTTCAGGATGGGTTGAAAAGCCCGCTCGACGGCATTGCCTACCACCCAGGTATAGCGCTGCGGCTGCGGTAGGGCCGCCGGGAGCGCCTGAGCAGCCTGCTCAAACGCCGTCAAGAACTGCCGAATTGAGCCCACCCCATTGCCCAATTGCGGATAGTCTTCGTAGTCGGTCTCGGTGGGCAGTGATCGCCCGGCGATGAGAAACCATTCGTCGGCCAACCAGGCAAAGGTCGTGCCGAAGCGGGGGCGAAACTTGTCCTGTAGGACTTTGACCTGATTGATCACTTCCTGCGCTTTCACTGGAGTCACGGGCGTTAGTTCGTCGGCTTGGGGCCGAAAGCGGGTCAGCCCCACCGGCACCACCGCTGCCGAGATCACCGCCGGGAGGTCGCCCTGGTGAAACTCTGCCAAATCTAACAGTGTGCGCTCGAGATGGGCTCCGTCATTCAGGCCCGGACAGACGACCACCTGGGCATGAATTTGCAGCCGCTGAGCTTGAAACCAGGCGAGCTGCTCTAGCAGTTCGCCCGCGCGGGGATTTTTAAGCAGCCGCGATCGCACATCAGGTTCGGTCGCATGCACGGAGACAAAGAGCGGCGACAGCCGCAGCTGAGCGATGCGCTCCCATTCTGGCGGCGTCAGATTTGTCAGGGTCAGGTAGCTGCCGTAAAGGAAACTGAGGCGATAATCGTCGTCTTTGAGATAAAGGGTTTCGCGCTTGCCAGGCGGTTGCTGATCAATGAAGCAAAACGGACAGCGGTTATTGCACTGAATCAACCCGTCAAACAAAGCGGTTTCGAACTCTAAGCCCAAGTCATCGTCATAGTCTTTTTCGAGCTCGACCAGGTGAGTTGCCCCCTTGGCGTCTTGCACCTCAAGGGCCAGATCTTCCTCAGCACAAAGAAACTGATAGTCAATCAGGTCGCGGGGCGCTTGGCCGTTAATGCGGACGAGGCGATCGCCCGGCTCAAACCCTAATTCTGCCGCGATCGAATCGGGCAGAACGCGAGCAACCACAGCAGGATTGGTAGACGACAGGCTCATAGGGGCAAACAATAGAGATCGGCAACCACCGCAGATCAAGGTTTGACTTAGCGGGCACTGAGCCCAGCCAACGACCCAAAGTTGCGGTCAATCAGAAACCACCTTTTATCATGCCTCACGGGTTGAAGACCGAACCTTCAAACCGATCCTAAAAAGCTGGCAGTTTTTTCAACAGAATGGCCCCGATGATCGCCAGGCCAAACCCAATGCGATAAAACACGAACACCCAAGTCGTGTGATCTTTCAAAAACCGAATCAGCCAATAAACCGCCAGATAGGACGAAACCGCCGAAGCAATCACGCCGACAATAGCCACCGTCACGCTCACCGTTGACTGCGGGGTAAACAGCTCATTAATCTCCGCTAATCCCGAAATCAAAATGGCGGGAATCCCCATCAGCAGTGAGAACCGCGCCGCCGTCTCGCGGTTCAGCCCCATAAACAAACCAGCGGTAATGGTTGACCCCGAGCGCGACACACCAGGAATCAAGGCCAGTGCCTGGGCCAGCCCCATGCCAATGCCATCGGCCTGCCCCACGGCGTCGTAGCCCCGCTTGCGGCTACCGGTGACCTCGGCAATGCCCAAAAAGATGGCCAACCCAATGGAGGTCAGAGCAATCACCAAGGAACTCCGCGCAACGCCTTCGTAGGCCTCGCGCAGGCCAAATTTGACGATGAGCCCCAACACCACAATGGGCACGGTGCCAATGACAATGCCCAGCGCCAGGCGAAAGTCCGGGGCATCATAATCTTGGCGGGCGATCGCCTGCCCCGTGCCGACCAGCAGCTGCCGAATATCCGACCAAAAGTAGCCCAAAATCGCGACGATGCTACCGAGCTGCACGATGGCCGTAAACGTGACGCCCGGATCGCCCCAGCCTAAAATCACGGGCACCATCTTGACGTGGGCTGTGCTGCTAATGGGCAGAAATTCCGTTAATCCCTGCACAATGCCAATGACGATCGCCTGAATGAGAGAAATCGAGGGGGCCTCGCCGGTCGTCAATAAAAGTAACTGCATAAATTAATCCATAAGATTTTCAGTGTCAGCCGACCAGAGGTGGGCTGCCTGAGCAGACCGGTCGGCCATCAGAGAGGGGCCTCTTCGATTAATATGCCCCGCGATATCCAGGGGTGACTAAAGCACCCCCCCTCCAGAAGCCTATGGTATGTTAAGAACAGTTAACAATCTGAGAGATCCGTTGTCTTCGTTCAGCCCTTCTACCGAATCGCCTTCTGCCGAGACTGCGGCGTTGGCCAGCATCACGCTGCCACCCAGGATGTTAACGCGTAAAGCCAAAGTATTTTGGGCCGCCGTTTTTTTGGTGGTGGTGCCGGTCTTTTTTCAAGCTCCTTTGGTGCGATCGCTGCCGTGGCTGAGTCTGGCCCTCACGGGGACTTGGTTGCTGGCGGGGGTGAGTCTGACCTCCCGAGCCACGACACAGCTTTGGGGAGATCTGCTGACCGGCTTCACCTGGACTTGGCTGGCCGGGTCGCTCTACTGGGGTTGGCTACGGGCTGAGCCGCTCTGGCATCTGCCGATTGAGGCCTTGGGATTTCCACTGGTGCTGGTGCTGCTATCGCGTGGGCAGGGGCGCATCGGCAGCTACTTCTTTCTCGGGTCGCTATTCGGTACTGCGGCGACTGATCTCTACATTTATTGGACTGACTTATTGCCGATGTGGCGGCAGGTCATGATCGTCGATCCCGAATGGGTACCGGTCTTGCTCCGCGAGGCGGCTACTACGCTGCAAACTACGGTTAACTTTAGTCGGGCCTTACTGATTGCGATCGCGCTATTAACGGTGGGGCTGCTGCCGTTGCAGTCTCAACAGCCTTGCTGGTGGGCCTTTAGCGGTGCTGTCTTAAGTACCCTGATTGTGGATCTACTCTTTTTAACGAGTGCGCTCTGCTTCTAAGCCAGCGGCAATGAGAAATGAGTAACTGCCGTTATCCGCCGTCATTAATTGTTAAGTGATTGTTGATTTCGTCCAGTCGATGAGAAAAATACAGAGTGAGGTCGCGTTTGTACGCTATTTTTCACTTAAAGATGCTCGCGGACTTCTGTGCAGAGTTTTGCTCTGAGCCGCCGTTTTGCCCTCTCGTTCCCTAAGACTTTGTGATTCAACCTGCGGGCCCGTATGTCGTCTTGAATACTGAGTCTGGCACTCGTCAGCTTTCTCTCGTGGGGATCAGCTGTTGGACTGTGGGACGCAGCGACGACAACAATTTAGTACTTCCCGATCGCTGGATCTCGCGCAATCACGCCATGATCCAAATGATGGAAACGGGAGAGTTTTACCTGATTGATTTAGGCAGCCGCAATGGGTCCTTTGTCAACGGTCGCCGGGTAAGTGTGCCGGTCACCCTGGCCGATGGCGATCACCTCACTTTTGGTCAAACCGAGCTAGAGTTCTTTTGCGCTACTGCGGATCGTCTGGAGCCCTCTCAACCCCAAGTTGATACTGAACTAACTGCAACCGCGACGCTCCATATTCGGCGGTTGATTTCGGTGATAGTTGTCGATATTCGGGATTTCACTGTGATGACCCGACAGCTTGACGAAAAAGTCCTATCAGAATCCATTGGTACCTGGTTTCGCTGTGCGGGCGAAATTATTGGTCGCTACGGGAGTCGGGTCGATAAGTATATCGGCGATGCCGTAATGGCCGTTTGGATTCATGGCGCGGATGGCGTTGACTCGGAAGAAATGCTGCACATCATGCAGGCCGTCGATGCGCTAGCCAAAATGACCGGGCAGCTCCATAAAAAATTTCCGCTGCCCTTTCCCCTACGAATTGGGGCAGGTCTGAATACCGGCTACGCCATGGTGGGCAACACGGGAACCGGCGAGCACCCAGACTACACGGCGATCGGCGATACCGTTAACTCAGCCTTTCGGTTCGAATCGTCTACCAAACAGTTGGGGTTAGACGTGGCGGTGGGTGAGACCACCTATGAGTATTTGATGCGGATGCAGGGCACCGACGAGCTATTCCATCGCTACGCCGTCAATATGAAGGGCTACGACAATCCGACGGTAGCCCATGCCACGACCTTCTCAGATTTGGAACGATTCATTCATTTGCAGAATCCTTGAGCGGCGATCGCAATGGCAGGCTGAGTGCTGTCCCATCATCACGGTTGTTTCGTGCGGATATAGCGCGACAAATGATAGGCCGCTAGCTGCACATCAGCAGGCTGAAGCTTGGGCGGGGCGTTGTTGATAAAAGCCGGTAGCGCCTTGGGGTTCAACACCCACGGGTCGTTCTGATTGCGGGAGTGCGTCGATTGCACAAACCACCCTGGAAACACGATCACGGCCTTTACCGGATACTCTTTGCCCGTGCTCTCTTTGAGGATGCGCTTGCTCCAAGCGGCTTGGGCTCGGGCCTGAGTGATGGGATCACGATATGGCGGATAACCGTTAACTAACAGCGTTTTGCCGTCAAAGTGGACTTCTGGGCGACCGACTGTTGGCTTACTGTAAGTCTTGGTTTCAACGGTGAAAATGCCGCGATCGCTGATGATGATGTGATCAATATTGAACTCATCTCCCAAAACGTCATGAAAGATGCGATAGCCTTTTTCCCTTAAATCGGCAAGAAACTGGCCCACCGCTTTTTCTCCATCCCGCGCCATTTTGAGCCGCTTAACCTGCTGGGCAATGTGGAATAACCGATAGAGCGAAAAGCCGATGATCGGCATGATCAAAATTGCCACAGCAGTCGGATTGGGTGCGGGGTTGGTATACCACCGCCACCATTCCATCAAGAACTGTAAGAGGCTAACTGCGATCGCCGCAATCCATAAAATTCCTCTGTCATTGATCAGGCGATCAATCTCTTCATCCAAAGATTGGCCTGGATTGCGCAGCGGATGATCGGTCAGAGGCGATCGTCGTTTGAGCTGAGAACGTTTTTTCATGGCTGATAGCCGCACTCATCGAAATCGGATCACGCTCCCATAGAGTGCCCGCAGCGGCGACACCGCTTTGGCGCCAGTAAAGTTTGTCAACAACGCTGATTTGGCAAGCGGTGAGATGGCGCAGCCGATGCTTGACTGTTCGAGGACAGGCTAGGCTGCTGTTGCTGGGTGATCTGGGCGAGGGTTGCTGGTATGTGTCACAACCTTTGCCATCAGAAGTTTGTAGTAAAACCATCAGAGCAACATTCATTTACGTTGGGCTGACGAAAATCACACACACTTTGAGGTTTACCTGCTGCAATAGCTGGTATGTATTCTTTCGACTGCTTTATTGAGTCGATTTGCCATCGGGAACTGTATAAGGGAATCAGGAGCAGCCAATGAGCGAGTATCGCCGAAAAGTTCTGCCAAAAGCGGGCTCAGATGAAAAGACTGTCGGTATACTCGTATCATCTTGATCGAACGGTTCCTGAAGCGAGAGTGGTCAATGACTGTGGAACGTTTAGGTGAGCATCAGCATGTTTAATGCAACCGAGATTTTGATCTCTGATTTCGTCGAAAAACTTCGTGCTGGCTATCACCGCACCTACGGTGGCTTGAACCCCGACTACGAAGACATCATTGCCTGGGCTGGCAGTATGGCGTTAGAAAATATCGCCAACAGTGATGCGCTTTACCACAACGTTGAGCACACGATTTTGGTTGCCCTTGTGGGTCAAGAGATTCTGCGAGGCAAACAGATTCGCGAGGGCGGCGTTAGCACCGACGACTGGCTGCACTTCATTATTTCGCTGGTGTGTCACGACATTGGCTATGTCAAAGGCGTCTGCCGGATGGATCGCGACCAAGAGCATCGCTATGCCACCGGTAAAGGTGATGAGATGGTTGCCCTGGAGCCGGGCGATTCCGATGCCTCACTGACCCCTTACCACGTGGATCGAGGCAAGCTTTTCATCGAAGAGCGCTTTGGCAAAAACAGCACCATTAAGGCGGAAGTCATTAAGCTGAATGTTGAGCTGACCCGCTTCCCGGTACCGCAAGAAGAAGATCACCAGGACACCAAATATTTTCCTGGCTTGGTCAGAGCCGCTGACCTAATTGGCCAGCTGAGTGACCCCCGCTATCTCAAAAAGATTGGAGCCCTCTATTACGAATTTGAAGAGACGGGCCAAAACAAATTCCTGAACTACAAGAGCCCTGACGACTTGAAGCATAACTACCCGACCTTTTATTGGAAGGTGGTGCATCCTTACATTCAAGATGGGCTGCGATATTTATCGCTGACTCAGGAAGGCAAACAGATCATTGCCAACCTATACTCAAATGTATTTATGGTGGAACACGAGAAAAGAAGTATCGTGGCTCCTTAACGTACAGATGAGACTGGCATGACTTGGTGGCAAAAGCTTCGCAGAAATTCCCTGGCCCGCATTGGGGCGATCGTACTGCTCACGTTTTATCTCATCGTGTTTTTGGCGGAGTTTACCGCCCCTTACGATCCTTACTTTTCGGCGCCCAATGCCTCGCTATTGCCACCAACTGAGGTTTACTGGCGTAACCAAAGGACTGGCGAGTTTATTGGCCCTCATGTGTATCCCACAACGCAGGGGCCAGTCTCGGTAGAAACTGGGGAACGAGAAGTCTTTGTGGATTTTGAGCAGCCATCACCGATTCGCCTTTTGGTGTCGGGTGACGCTTATCGGTGGCTGCGCGTGGAGCTGCCTTTGCCCACCCGCTTTTCTCTCAATCAGCCCGGCTTTGAAGAAGTTGAGTTGTTTGCGGGCCTTGCGGGCGATCGCCATCTGTTTGGCACGGTGGGGCCTGGCCGGTGGCATTTGTTAGGGACGGATGAACAAGCCCGCGATCAGCTCAGTCGCCTGATTTATGGCGGTCGCATCAGCCTGAGTATTGGCCTGATTGGCATTTCCCTCTCGTTTCCGTTGGGGATGTTGGTCGGCGGCCTAGCGGGCTATTTTGGGGGCTGGGTCGATGCCGTTTTGATGCGCCTCGTTGAGGTGATTATGACGATTCCGGCCATTTATCTATTGGTGGCGTTGGCGGCGGTGCTGCCAGCGACCCTGTCGAGCACCCAGCGGTTTTTGCTGATCATTTTGATCACGTCGTTTGTGCGCTGGACGGGGCTGGCACGGGTCGTGCGAGGGCAGGTGCTCTCGCTTAAATCACAAACCTTTGTGACGGCTTCTCAGGCCATGGGCGGGCCACCGCTCTACATTATTCTGCGTCACGTGCTGCCGCAAACCGCCACCTACGTCATCATCTCAGCGACGCTGGCGATTCCTGGCTTTATTGTGGCCGAGGCGGTGCTCAGCCTGATCGGTTTAGGCATTCAGCAACCCGATCCGTCTTGGGGCAACATGCTGTCGTTGGCCAGCGACGCCTCTATTTTGGTGCTGCATCCCTGGTTGATTTGGCCGCCAGCGCTGCTGATTGTGCTGACCGTGCTGTCATTCAACTTGCTCGGCGATGGCCTGCGTGATGCCCTTGACCCCCGGAGCTTGCAGAGTCATGACTAGGGGCATGACTTTGGGGTGGGGTCGCCGCTGGGCCGCCGCGATCGCTGTTATCTTTCTCCTATTAGGCATTGGGGCATGTGGCAGCCTCAAAGGCGACATTCCCGCTAAGATTGTCGCGGCAGCCGTGACACAACAGGCCCAGCAGGAGCAAATTGCCCTGTGGCAGCAGCTCTCTGCCGCTACGGACACCGCGCCGCAGCTGTCGGTCAATCGTGTCAAGGTGCGCCGCGTGCGCCAGGTCAAAGTCGCCACAGCGTTAGCCTACGAGGTCACTGGCACCTATCGCTATCGCTTGCGGTATGCGGATCGAGCGCCAGTCAAGCAGTCACGAGTGCCCTTTTCTCTAATTGTGCAGCGGCCCACAGCGGCAGCGCCTTGGCAGCTCTTGCAAACGGACGGCAGCTTTGAGAATGGCCAATCTTGGCGGTGGTGGCCGCTGACGGGTGAGCCAGAACCGGAAGCGGCTTAGACCCGTTCTCAGCGATTTCGCCGGGCAGTCTGGGGCCTGAATAAGGAATGATGTCTTGATTCTGGCGGCCTTGCTTGCATGGTTTTAAAGGCTCTGCGCTGGAGAACTGGGGATCAGAGGTTATTTTTTCCTTTAGAAAGGATGAGAAAACGGTTTACTCATCACGGCGATCGCCCCCTTGAATCCGCTCAGGTTCGAGTCCTGCTTTCCTCAAAGCATTTCACGACGGGGCTTTCCGAACTGGGTGGGTACACTACGTCACCCTCTAGCAAAATTCTTGCTGGCTGGATGTGAGGATTTCCCCCCGCGATACATTTAGCGTCCATCAAGTACACTAGATTCCAGAAAGTACGCCTGCTAGCCATAGGGAGGCTGTTAAACCAATGGGTTCTTCTTTACTGGGAATGTTTGCTCAAGCCTTTGCAACATTCCTAAATATCTATTTTGTGTTACTCATTTGCCGAATTCTGTTGAGCTGGTTTCCCAATGTTGATTGGATGAGCCAGCCCTTTGCGACCCTCAGCCAGCTGACGGATCCTTACCTCAATCTTTTCCGCTCTCTCATTCCTCCGTTGGGCGGTATTGATTTTTCGCCAATCCTAGGATTTTTGGTGCTGCAGTTTCTCGCTCAAGGGGTGAGTCAGGTTGCGGCTCAGATGGCCTATTCGGCATTCTAATCAGTCGCGTAGTTACCTCTATCGGTTCCTCAAGGGGGCGGTTTGTTCTGCTTGCTTTGAGGGGGCTATTATCAGCTCGTAACTCAGTGTCTGTACCGCAAAAAGGGCAGCTTCTGGAGTATTGGTTGGAGCTGATGCGGTCATGTTTGTCCCCTCAGGTTTGGGGCAGCAGCTGGTGAGGTAACTTCAGTTAGCCTACATTGTTTTGGTTTTTGCACAGGTTAAAGTTCATCCCGTGACGACTGCGATCGCTGCTCCCACTGACTGGTCGGCTCTGCTGCAGCAGATTATCGACAAGCATTCTCTCGCTACGACCGAAGCCGAAGCGCTGATGCGAGGCTGGCTGCAGGAAGAGATTCCGCCGCCGCTGTCGGGTGCATTTTTGGCGGCAATTCAGGCGAAGGGGGTCTCGGCTGACGAGCTAGCCGGGATGGCGCGGGTATTGCAAGCCCAATCGCTGGGAGGCGCTACCTCAGACACGGACTTGCCAACGCCCATGATTGATACCTGCGGCACGGGTGGCGATGGTTCCCACACGTTCAACATTTCCACAACCGTCGCGTTTGTCGCGGCGGCAGCTGGAGTCGCAGTGGCGAAGCACGGTAATCGGTCAGCCTCCAGCAAGGTCGGGTCAGCCGACGTGTTGGAAGCTTTGGGTGTTGACCTTAATGCGACCCCTGAGAAGGCCAAAGCCGCCCTCAAGACCGTTGGCATTACTTTCTTGTTTGCTCGGGGGTGGCACCCGGCAATGAAGGCTGTCGCCCCGCTGCGTAGCACGCTGAAAGTGCGAACAGTGTTTAACCTGTTGGGGCCGCTGGTTAATCCGCTGCGGCCTACCGGCCAGGTGATTGGCGTATTTGACCCGTCGGTACTCACCCCTATGGCCGAGGCGTTGAATCAGCTCAAGATGCCTCAGGCAATTGTTTTGCACGGTCGCGAGCGCTTAGACGAAGCCGGGCTAGGAGACAGCACGGATCTGGCCCTGTTGGAAAAGGGCACGGTTACCGCTCAGGTGCTCAACCCGCGCAACTTCGGGCTGGTGAATGCCGACAAAACGGCGCTGCGGGGCGGCGAAATTGAAGAGAATGCGGCAATCTTGCGAGACGTTTTGCAGGGTAAAGGTACCCAGGCTCAGCAAGATGTCGTTTGCCTGAATGCGGCGCTGGCGTTGAAAGTTGCCGATATTGCTCAGGGCGAGTCTTTGGACGCTGCGATCGCCAGTGGCATTGAGCAGGCTCGGACGATTCTGAGCAGCGGCGCGGCGTGGGAAAAGCTAGAAGCCTTGGTGACCTTCTTACAGTCCTAATCAAAGTGAGTTCGAGTTAAGGCGGAGGCGGCAACGTCCGCTCCAAAGTGAGCGCAGCAGAACTCGCGATAAAAGCCTACCAAAATTGTCATGATCTCGCTTAAACTCATCACGCGCTAAGAGGATGTTTGAGAAATCGAGCAGTCGGTAAAAAAGCTCACTGGACATAAGCTG
>ERZ1740060.490-NODE-490-length-21351-cov-25.844290_pt1 | contig 21351 bp, 20 predicted proteins | sample MGYA00581743_ERZ1740060 | MGnify/ENA primary metagenome ERZ1740060 (study PRJEB43018, sample SAMN04849235) | marine metagenome | isolation source: floating plastic debris | place: Pacific Ocean | collected 2008-08-27 | study: EMG produced TPA metagenomics...
GTGTTTTATTGCACCTCGATCTCGGATGCCGGGATCATCATTCAGACCTTGTATGAGTTCGAGAAGAGCCAGTTCACCCGCACCACGTATGAGCGCGCAATAGAGTCTATTAATGCGGTAAACGGCGAAATTGAGGATTTGATCCAACACGCATGGGGGCGCAACGATGGCACGTAAGAACCTTCTTCAGGGCTTGATGGACGGTCCAAAAGACGACGGCACCGCGTCCGAGCCGCGCGTCGACGTCGCCCGCCCCCGCTACACCACGGGGGCCATTGGTGCGGTCAGCGAATCCATCGCCAAGCTCAAAAGCCGCTCTGTGATCGATATTGATCCGTTCACCATCGAAGGTGCAGGCGTCGAAGACCGGCTTGATTATGACGATCCGTCCCATGATGATCTGGTCGCCTCGATCCGCGATTATGGCCAACAGGTCCCGATCCTTGTGCGTCCGCATCCCGAAACGCCCGAGCGGTATCAGATCGTTTATGGGCGTCGTCGCTTGCTTGCTTTGCGGGATCTCAAGATGCCTGCCAAGGCTTTGGTGCGTGATCTTGACGATGCGGAACTGGTCCTGGCGCAGGGTCAGGAAAACTCTGCTCGCAAGGATCTTTCCTTTATCGAGAAATGCAATTTCGCCAAGCAGATGCGGGACGCAGGCTATGATCGCCGCGCGATCTGTGGGGCGCTGTCAGTGGATAAAACCGTTATTTCCCGGATGCTTAAGGTAATCGATGACCTCCCCCTCGATTTGATCGAGGTGATTGGCCCCGCCCCTGGCATTGGCCGCACGCGTTGGGCCGGTCTGGCGGATGAGCTGGGTAAAAAGGACTTCGATATTGGCCAGATCATCGGCACCGTCAACCTTTTGGCCGCAACGCTTTCGTCAGATGACCGGTTCGAAGCGGCCATGACCGCCGTCGGTACAGGCGCGAAAACGGCCAAGGCGCCCTCGCCGTCCGGCGGGTCGAAACCGCGCGTGCAGTCCAGCACATTGCGCAGCGAAAACGGGTTCGAGATTGCCCGCATCAAGCGCGGCGAAGACGCGGTGACAGTCGTTGTGCCGGGTGCCGAGGATGGCAAATTTGGTGACTGGCTTGCCCAGAACCTTGAAGAGATTTACCGCGATTGGCTGGCAAACAGTCCGCGCGGCAAATAGCGGCCCATGAGGCCAGAGCAGGAACCATAAGGAGGCACGATCCGACCGCAGAAAAGAAAAAGACCCCTCAGGCATAATACCCAAGAGGCCCTATTCGTAATCTAGACACTTCCGAATCTAGGGGTTCCTCTGCATCGCTGTCAACAGCGCACGCCTTTGGGCGAACAATATTTTGCTGTCCCGTGAAATTAAATGCAACGACTGACCACAACGCCTTTTGGGCGCACCGTTTCGGCTGCAGTTTTAGAAACCCTGGAGCGGGTCGAAGCCGGCGCGCCTGTTTCCCATATCGACAAATGGGAGGTCTTTCGCCAGCTCTGCACCGCGCGTGTCACTTTGGGGGTGACCGACCGGGATTTGACCGTGCTGAACGCGCTGCTGAGCTTTCATCCTGGCAAGGTGCTGGGCGACAACGCGCCACTCATTGTGTTCCCTTCGAACCGGGCACTGGCCGAACGTGCGCATGGCATGGCCGAAAGCACGCTGAGGCGCCATCTGGCGGCGCTGGTGCAGGCCGGTCTGGTGCTGCGCCATGACAGCCCCAACGGCAAGCGCTATGCGCGCCGTGGGGCCGGTGGCGAGGTCGTGCGCGCCTTTGGGTTTGATCTGCAACCGCTGCTGACCCGCGCCGACGAGATTGCACAGGCCGCCCGCGCGGCCGAGGAGGCGGCCGAACGGATCCGGCTGCGGCGGGAGGAGGTGTCGCTGATGCGCCGGGACGCCCTGAACCTCGCGCTTTATGGACAAGAGGCCGGGCTTTCGGGCGACTGGGAGGGGCCGCTGACGCGGCTCATGGCGATGCACCGGGTGCTGCGCCGGAAGCTGGATGCGGACGCGCTGGACGTGCTGCATGCAGAGGCGGAAGCGGTGTTGGCTGAGGTACAGTATATGTTGCGTGATGCAGAAAAAATGAGCGGCAATGCCGATGTAAATGAGCGGCTGTATCAGAAATCAAAAACAGACTCTCCTGATCTTGAGCCTTCCTTAAAAAAGGAATGGGGCGAAGCGGAGCGCAAAGTAGAGCCGGAGGGAATAGTGGACATGGAGCCAAGGATTCCGTTGGCGCTTGTGCTGAAGGCTTGTCCAGATATTGAACCCTATTGCCCACATGAGATCAGGCATTGGCACGAGCTTGTAGGGGTCGCAGGATTGGTGCGCGGGATGATGGGGATCAGCCCGTCGGCCTGGGCCGAGGCGCAGCGGGCCATGGGGGCTGAGAATGCGGCTGCGGTGTTGGCGGGGATGCTTCAGAAAGTGGAAGACATCCGCAGCCCGGGCGGGTATCTGAGACGCCTGACCCAAAAGGCAGAGGCCGGGGCATTTTCACCGGGGCCGATGATTATGGCGTTGTTGCGGGGGGAGGGGAGTTGACAGCTGTCAACTTTTGCAAAGATCCTAGCATAATTGATAAATATGTAAAAAATCGAAATGTTCCTTGTAAATGTGGAAAGTAAGTCCAATAATGCAAGGATGATCGAGCGTTGGAAGTCAAATGAGATCACCCAAGCGCTGGCCAATGCGCCGGCGGTAGCGATTTTGGGGCCGCGGCAGGTGGGGAAAACCACGCTTGCCCTTGAGATCGCGGCAAATCAGCCGTCGATCTATCTGGATCTGCAATCCGAGCAAGACCGGATCAAGTTGACGGATCCGGCATTCTATCTGCGCCAGCATAGCGACAAGTTGGTTGTGCTGGACGAGATCCACCGCACGCCAAACCTGTTTGATGCGCTGCGGGGATTGATCGATGAGGGTAGGCGCGCAGGGCAGGGGGCGGGCAAGTTTCTGATGCTTGGATCGGCCTCGATGGATCTGCTGCGGCAATCTGGAGAGAGCCTTGCCGGCCGTATCGCTTATGTTGAATTGCAGCCCTTTGATCTGCTGGAGGCGGGCGCGCAACATCTGGGGCAGCTGTGGTTTCGGGGCGGATACCCGGATGCGTATCTTGCGGCAGACGCCGCTGCGTCGGATCGGTGGCGGCAGGACTTTATCCGCACGTATCTGGAGCGCGATATCCCCGATTTGGGGCCGCGTATCCCGGCGGATCGATTGCGGCGCTTGTGGACGATGCTGGCGCATCTGCAGGGCGGTTTGCTGAACACGGCCACGCTGGCGCGCAATCTGGATGTGGATAACAAGACCGCTGCGAAGTATCTGGACCTGCTTGTTGATCTGCTGCTGGTCCGGCGTCTGGCGCCTTGGCACGCGAATTTGGGCAAACGTCTGGTCAAATCGCCAAAGATGTATCTGCGCGATACCGGCATTTTGCATACGTTGCTGCAAATCCCGTCGCTGGAGGCGCTAATCGGGCACCCGAAACTGGGCGACAGCTGGGAAGGTTTTGTGATTGAGAACGTAACGGCCCGGCTGAAAGGGCTGGCGCGCCCGTATTTCTATCGCACGGCAGCCGGTGCCGAGATTGACCTGATCCTTGATTTCGGCTCCGAGATTTGGGCGATCGAGATCAAACGCAACCCGGCTCCGCGCTTGGGCAAGGGGTTTCATCTGGCTTGCGATGACCTGAAGCCTGCGCGCCGGATCGTGGTGCATGGCGGTAACGAGGTGTGGCGGCTGGCGGATGGCACCGAAGCATTGTCGCTGCCCGCGCTGATGGAGGCAGTGGCGGGGTAGGGGCCTGCCCCTTTCCTGACGTGTGATTTCAGGTTTGAAACATGTGAGGCGGTCAGGCTGTTAATGGATCCGCAAGTGCTGTCGTTTCGCATGCTTGAGGCGCTGTTTTGATCGTTTGGGTCGTGATCTGATAAGGTTGCATTTCGGCCAGAACATCAGGCAGGCCAAGTGCAGATGGGGCAAGGCGGGCACCGGGGGTGACGGTGCCAGATAGCAGCTTCTTCAAAGCAGCCGCAGCCGGAAGGATCGGGATGAACGGCCCGTGATTGTTGCGCGCAAGCAAGGTCCAGGTGATCTGCGCGGCTTGGCCGGTCTGATCGATGCCGCTGATTTCGACCATCATGCCACCCTGATCTGAGGTTGGCAGACGGGTGATCTTGCGCGCGGCCAGCAAAGGCGGGATCAGCGCGTTGAGGCGGCCCAGCACGCCCCATTTGCGCAAGAGGGCCAAAGCCTCGATCCCGCGCTGTTCTATTTGCGATTCAAGGCCTGCGGAAAAAGTCACGCGCGCGTGGACCTTGAGCTTGGGTCCCAAATGTTCGGCATCAAATGTTTCGACCTTGGAGACACGACGCACGCCCAGGCCGGGGATCATCACCCGGCGCGTGCTGGCCCAGCCGGTGGTAGAGGCTAGTGCGCCATCCTTCCAGACGGGCACATCGCGGCCTGCATAGCTGAGGATGGCTTCGATGACGGCGCGCCCAACCTCGCTTTTGCCGCCGGGGGTGATGCACATATCGATGGTGTCGATGCGCTGCCAGCCTTCGGTCAGTGTTTGCGCCACACAGGTCGAAAGCGCGGGGGTCGAGCTTGCGCCGGTCAGGGCGGTGACGCCTTGGGCTATGGCCCGCGCATCGAGCGCGTGAGAGAACCTGGCGAGGTAGTCGCGCGCATCGGCCAGATCAATCAGATGAGCGCCGCTGTCCAGTACGGCTTTTGCCGTGCCATAGCTGGCGCCTTGAAACGGGCCGGAACAATCGATCACCGCGAAAGGGCTGATCGCGGCCAGTTGGGCTTGAAGGTTTTTACCGCAATCCAGGGCGATGGGGTGCAAGGGGGCGGGGCCTGTCACGGTTTGACAGAAGGCCTGTGCCTTGGCGGCGCTGCGCGACGCGACATAAAGCGCGATGCTATCGGTTTGCGCCAGATGGCGCACCAGCCGTTTGCCGAAGACACCCGTGCCGCCGATGATAAGGATACGCGGGGCTGTCATAGCACGAACCTGTGGCGTTGCTGGGGCGTGGGGGTGATGCAGCTTTCGACCTTGCCAAACAGGCGGTAGCGATTGCGCGCGAAGACACGGTAGCCTGCGTCGCGCAGGGCCTTGGGCAAGAGGCGCAATAGCGGGAGGGCGCGCGCAGGGCCCTTGAGGTGGCGTGACAGGGCAATCACCGCGTCGGACGCGTCATAGACCTGCCCGTCGTCGATAAACAGAAAGCTGGTCGGATCGTCGGGATCAAGGCCATGCTGGATCGCAAGCGCACGGCCTTCGTCGGATGTGATCGCAACGAACCGGATGGTCGGTTCTTTTTCGTGTTTCAGGGTGTATTGCACCCCGCGGGTACAGAGCACGCAGTCGCTGTCAAAAAGCCAGATTGCCATGGTCTACACCTTTGCGTCGGTGAAGACGGCGTCTTGGCTGAGGACCGCTCCCAGCCATTTGTGATCGAGCTGGAGCGAAAACCGGAAAGTGCCTTCGCCAAGATCGTGGTGGCCGATGACCAGCGCACCGGGGGCCAGCAGGTTGGGAATGCGGATGCGGCGCCCGAACACCGAGACAAAGTAGTGATCGCTTTTGAACAAAAGCGCGTCACTTTGGGCGGTCACGGTCAATGCCATGCCGATGCCGTAGCCGATGTATTCCTCAAGCCCGGTGGGGCCGGAAAACCGTTTGGAGCTGTGCACCATCTGCGGAAATCCGGCGGCGCGCCCGTATTGGCGGATCCAGAATTGACCGTTGCCTGCGATATCTTCGGTGACGGTCACCACGGCGGGTTTGTCGACGCAGCTGAGATCGTAGGGCAGGGGGGCGCCGATCAGCCGGCAGGCCTGGGCCAGAAGCCGTCCGGCCCAGTTCATCTGCATCCGGGTGACGGTGCCCTGATACGACACGCTTGCCCCGCCGCGGACGCGTTTGCCAAACCGGCGACGGATCGCCTTGGGCAGTTTGAGCCAGTTCTCTTCGCCCAGAAGGGTGCTGAAGCGGTGATCGACGCAAGGTTGATCGGGGTGGGGCAGGTATTGAATATGCATGATACAGTCCTTTGAAAGCGGGCTTTGGGCAAAGGAAGGGTGGTCTATTCCGACTTCTTGCCGGTGAGCGACAAGAGCGAGATCACCTTGTTGCCCATCTTCATCAGCATGTTCAGCTTGGACTTGGGCACGCCCAGCATCTGGGTGTACCAATTGTCGACGGTATCCAGAAATTCCTTCATTTCTTGCATCCGTTTGAGGGCAACATCGTCGAGCGTTTTGTCGGCTTCTGCCTGGGCGACACACTCCGCGATGACTTGCATGGCGGGGTCAATCTCGCGCTCTTTGCGGCCTTGGGCGACGCGTTTGGCGATCTCCCAGACGTCGGCCTCGGCTTCGAAATGCTCGCGCCGGTCGCCGGGCATGGGGACCCGACGGATCAGCTTCCAGGCGACCAGTTCCTTGAGCGAGTTCGACACGTTCGAGCGCGCGATGCCAAGCTGTTCAGAGATCTGTTCGGCGTTCAAAGGCACAGCGCTGAGAAACAGCAGCGCCTGTATCTGCGCCACAGAGCGGTTGACGCCCCATTGGCTGCCCATATCCCCCCAATACAGGATGAATTGGGTTTTTGCGGCGGAAGCGGTATTGTCAGTAATTTCTGTCATGACAGAAATAATAGATACAGCGCAATCAGAGTCAAGGCCTGAGTGGCGGATCTGACCAGATGGCGATCACCGACTGTCATTTGCGCGGGCAAAACCGGGCAAGTGGCTGTTGTCGTCGATCTGCTTTCATGGCTTACCTGCGCGCAAGGAGAACGCGATGGCACATATCGTTCTGGCAACAAGCCTTCTGTGGCCCGAGCCGACCAGTGATGCACCGCTGCGCGAGGCGCTGGCGGTGTCGGATCACACCAGCGTTTGCGTGCCGTGGAACAGCGCCGATCAGTCAGCCTTTCAGTCGGCTGATTTGATCCTGTTGCGGTCATGTTGGGATTATCACAAGGCGCCGGATGCGTTTCTGGCGTGGCTGGACAGCCTTGCGCCGGAGCGGGTACGCAACCCGCTGGCGCTGGTGCGGTGGAACTTCGATAAGTCGTATCTTGTTCAATTGCGAAAGGCGGGTTTCAACGTACCGGACACGAAGCTGGTCGATCCGAAGGACCACGGGACACTCCGCAGGATCATGCAAAAAGAAGGGTGGCAGCGCGCCGTTCGAAAACCCTTGTCCGGCCAAAGCGGGAAATTCGTAGATGTGCTTGATCTGGCCGAGTATGATGCCTGGCCAGACAGCGTCATGCCGACGAAACAGGCGTTGCTGCAAGAGTTCGAAAAAGATGTCGAGCGTCTTGGGGAAACGCTTTTGTACTTTTTCAGGGGTCGGTTTGAATACGCTGTGCAGCGGTTGCCCGCGCCCCGAAACGGTCAAAGCCGGGTCGAGGTTTCAGTTTCAGCCAAGGTGATCGAGCAGGCCAGAGAGGTGTTGGCCTTCGTGGGTCATCCGCCCCTTTATGCGCGGATTGACGGGCTTGTGCGGGACGACACGTTTCTGCTGATGGAGCTGGAGTTGATCGAGCCTAGCTTTGCCTTTGACGTGGCACCCCATAAGGCGGCTGATTTTGTGCGCGAGATCGAAGAAGACTTGCGCCAGCTGGGCCATGCCTAAGAACGCTTTTCGCGGATGTGTTTCACGCCTTTGTAACTGCGCCTATCCTTCGTTCGCCTGTATCAGGTGAATGCCGCGGGTCATGGCATCGACAAGGGCGGCGACTTCGTCGGCCAATGCATCGGGTGGCGTGCCGACATAGCGGCCATGGATCGACAGTTGAACAACCCCATGCACCGACGCGAAAAGCGTTTGCGCGCGCAGGCGCAGCGGGTCTGATGCAAGATCCGGGCGCATCTGGGACAAGGGAATGATGATTTCCTGAATCAGGACCGCGTATTCCTGTTGATGCCATTCGGGTATCTCGGCCCCGTTGGCAGGCCTGTGGTTGAAAATCGCAGACCATAGATTGGTGTTGTCGAGGGCGAACTGCACATAGCCCTGAGCCAGCGCATGCATGGTTTGCTGAGGGGTCGCGTGCGCCGGAACGGCGTCGTGCAAGGCTTGGCCCAAACGCGCAAGGCTGCGCGAATTGACCAACGTCACCAATTCATCAAGGTCTTCGACGGCGTTATAAAGCGCGCCAAGGGCACATCCGGCCTTGGCTGTGATGTCGCGCGCTTTAAGGCCGCGCAGGCCGTTTTCGTGGATCAACGCTTCGGCGGCGGCGATCAGGCGGTCTTTGAGCGCTTGCCGCTTGAGGTCACGATTGTTTCGCATTCCAGAACCTACTGTTTCTTGAACAATGTTCAGAAAAAACTTGAACAGTGTTCATGCTTTCTGCATCTATTTCGTGAACATCGTTCAAAACGAAGAGGAAGTCAAAATGTTAAAGCAACTCCTGACCTTGGCGCGCGGACGTTCCGAGGATGCGACAGCGGCGTTTCTGGATGCCAACGCGCTATCGCTGTTGCGCCAGCAGCTTCGGGATGCCGCCACCAGTGTCGAGGCGTCCCGCAAGGCTTTGGCGGTGGTGATCGCCTATGCCGAACGCGAAAAGGCGTCGTTGAAGGCTTTGACGGGGCAGATCGAGACGCTGGAAGGCCGCGCCTTGGTTGCCCTTGAGAAAAAGCGCGAGGATCTGGCGCTTGAAGCTTCAGAGGCGATTGCCGATCTTGAGGCCGAAGCAGGCGCGACGCGCAAGGCGATCGACACATATGCATCGGAAATCCGGCATCTGCGTCAGGCGCTTAAACACAGCGAAGCGCAACTGACCGATCTCAAACGCGGCCAGCGTCTGGCCGAGGCCAGTGACAAGGCGTTGAAGCTGCGCGGTGCGATGCCCGCGCTTGAAAGGACCGATCTGGAGGATGCAGCGGCGACGCTTCGGACCTTGCAAAGCCGCCAGCATCACGCTGCCGCAACGGCCCGGGCGATGGCGGATCTATCAACGCAGATCAAAGCTGAAACGCTTGAAGATCGTCTGGCTGCTGCTGGCTGCGGGGCGCCCAAGCCAGATGATGCGGCCGCTGTATTGGCCCGTCTGAAGGCTGCGCAAAAAGCGCAGAGCGCTTGAACACACTCATTTCTGAAAGGACATTCACATGAACGCTTACATCAACAAACCGTCGCACGCCTGGAACCTTTTCTCGTATCTGCAATTTGCCGTTGCCGGGTCGATGATGGCCGGCGGTATCTACTTTCTGGACGCGTCTTTCGCGGCAAAGGGGTTTTACGCGATGGCCGCCATTATGCTGGTCAGTTCGACTGCAGGGATCACCAAGGCGATCCGCGATACCGAAGAAAGCAGCCGTCTGCACAACAAGCTGGAAGACGCCCGGACCGAGCGGTTGCTGGCCGAAGTCAGCGATACCGACGTCACCTGACCATAGCAGGAGCCGCGCGACAGTGCCGTGCGGCTCCGTTCTTTTGATTTTGCGAATTTGGACGGATCAAGATGATGATACAGTCAATCAAAGCGCGGTTTTCTTTGGCGCGTGCCTTGGGGCACGGTGTTTTCGGCGCCTTTGTTCTGGCCTGGGCCGCCTGGACGGCGACCGCGTTTTTCTTTCACCTTGAAGGGCTGGCCCTTTATCTTGGCTGGGGTGCGTTGGCTGTGGTCACGGTGCTGGCCGGGCTTGGACGTTTGCGCGCCAGACGGGTGGGCTGGCTGACGCTGGTGGCCGCTTTTGTGCTGACAGTGGGGTGGTATCAAACGATCCGCCCTGCCGAGATGCGGGACTGGGCGTTTGATGTGGCGCGCGGGGTCACCGCCGATGTTGAAGGCGATCTGGTTCATCTGACGGATGTGCGCAATTTCGATTGGCATACCGACACCACTGCGACCGCACGGTGGGAGCAGCGGACCTATGATCTGTCCACTCTTGCGCGCGTTGATATGGTCACCTCGGTCTGGGACACGCCTGATATCGCGCATCTTCTGGTCAGCTTTGGGTTTGACGACGGGGCGCATGTCGTCTTTTCGGTCGAGACGCGCAAGGAAGCCGATGAAAGCTACAACACGCTGGGTGGCTTTTTTCGCCAGTTCGAGCTGGTTCTTGTGGCCGCGACCGAGGAAGATATCATCAAGCTGCGCACCAATTACCGCGCCGAAGATGTGCGGCTATATCCGATTGATCTGACGGCCGAACAGCGCCGCGATCTGTTCATGTCTTACGTGGCCCTTGCGCAGGATCTTGAAGCGCGCCCTGCATTCTACAACACGTTGACTGCGAATTGCACGACCACCGTGTTCCGCCTTGCGCGTGTTCTCAACCCCGATCTTCGCCCGGACTGGCGCATCGTTTTGTCGGGCAATCTGCCCGATTATGTCGAAGCCCAAGGGGTTCTGGAGGGGGACATCCCGCTGGACGAACGCATGGCCGCCGCGGCGATCACAGCCAAGGCGCAGGCGTATCAGGGCGCTGATTTTTCCAAAGCGGTGCGGGCAACCGAAGCGCGTTGAGCAAGCGCGTGTGGGTGTGCCAGCGTCAGTCTTTCAACGATGTGGAGCGCACGACATATCGCGTTTGGCCGGCCCGTTCGACGCGCTTTAGCAGGATGAAATCCTGAGGTTCGCAGCTTAGAACATCGTCAGACAATTCCCCTTTTTCGGCAGCGTTTGCCTGGGGATCGGACAGGTCCTGACTTTGCAGCGTCTCCCCGCCCGTATAGACAATCGTGTGCCGGTCTTCACTGGGCAGCCGCGCCATGAAGGTTGCGGCAAGATCGCCTTGCATAAAGCCCGACAGCTTCAGCATCAACGTGCGTTCAAGACGGAAGGGCACGCCGTCGCGGGCCTTGTTGTTGTGCCATGAACAAAGCGGCATCAGATAGCTGTCTGCGCCAACTGCCACCTGTCCGTCGGAATTTGGCGTCATGTGGCCGCCGACGCTGAATGCGGGATGCGACGTGCCGGAGGGTGTTTCATTGGCGACGTAACAGGGTGCATTGATCCCGTTGGCGATCAACAGCTCTTTCCAGCTTTGCCCGTTGATCTGAGGATCATCAGAGCTGCCGTCGACGTTGAACAGCACACCGGTATAGGTGACGAGCTGGGACGCGGTTGAGTATAATTCGATTGGCCCAACACGCGTCAGGAAGTTGCTGAGAAGGGTTTTCTGCGTGCCGGGATCCATGCCGTCAAGGCTACCGCGCGGCCTGATGTCAGGCAATATCGGCTCAAACGGGCCAAGAGACCTGCGGATCCTATTCTGGCCGCACCCATCCTTGGCGGTGATAGGCGCTGTTCCAGAACATCCACTCGTGCCAAGAGGATCGTTCGAACGCCGCTTTCATTGCGGTTCGGGTGGCGGTGTTTGCATCCTCTGCCAAGCGGTCTGTCAGATCGAGCATGCCTTGCACCGACGCCTCGAACGCGTCGCTTGCATAGGTGTCGATCCAGGCGCGGTAAGGGTGATCGGGGGCCGCGTTTTCGTGGATGGCGGTGCCCACGCGTTGGTAGATCCAAAAGCAGGGCAACAGTGCCACAACGGCCACCGGGAACGGATCAACCGCAGCCGAGCGGATCAGGAAAGCGACATAGTGATCGCAGGCGCGCGAGGGCGGTGTGGCGGCAAAATCAGTCTCTGACACGCCATATAGGGACATATATTCGTCGTGAAGCTGCTTTTCGACGGCGATTGCACCATTGGCAGATCCGGCAAGGCGGGCGATGGTTTCGGGATCCGGCGCGCGCGCGGCGGCAAGGGCCAGCGCACGGGCAAATCCTTCGAGGTAATGCGCATCCTGAATGATGTATTCGCGAAACGTCTCGGGCGGCAGGGTGCCTGCGGCGAGTTCGGTGTTGAACGGCATGGTGCGGATCGTTTCCTGCAGATCCGCGGTTTCAGTCCAAAGGGTCTTTGTAAAGCTCATGATGTGGCCTTTTTGAGGGCGTGGAAATGATGAACTGGGCCGTGGCCCTGACCGACATCCAACATGTCCGCCGCAGCGATGGCGGCGCTGATATAGGCTTTTGCGCGGCGGGCCGCATCGGGCAAGGCATGGCCGTGACCCAGTTGCGTGGCCAGCGCAGATGACAGCGTGCAACCGGTGCCATGGGTGTTGCGCGTTGCGGTGCGCGGGGCGGGCAATTCGGTGGTGCCGTCAGGCGTGACCAGCAGATCGATGGCGTCCATGTCCTGCAGGTGGCCGCCTTTTAGAAAGACCGCTGCACAGTCGAGCGCCAGCAGCTGTTCGGCTTGCGCGCGCATCTGGTCGAGGGTCGTTGCCTCGGGGTGTTCCAGCAGGTCGGCGGCTTCGGGCAGGTTGGGCGTCAGCAGCGTGGCGCGCGGCAGCAGATGGGTGCGCAAGGCCGATACGGCTTCGGCGGCGAGCAGGCGGTCACCGCCTTTGGCGACCATCACCGGATCGAGCACGACAGGCGCATCGAGCCCTTCAAGCGCCTTGGCCACGGTTTCAATCGTGCGCGCATCGCCCAGCATGCCGATCTTGACCGCATCGATCCGGATATCGGCCCGCAAGGACGCGATTTGCTGCGCAATCATCGCGGGCGCAACCATATCGACCCCTTGCACGCCGGTCGTATTTTGCGCGGTGAGCCCGGTGAGGGCGGCCATGGCATAGCCTCCATTGGCCGAAATCGCCTTGATATCAGCCTGAATGCCCGCGCCGCCGGACGGGTCAGAGCCCGCGATGGAAAGGATGTTGGGGATCATACGGTGCTCCAGTTCTTGAGGAAGGCCTGTGCTGCGGCCTCGGGGTCTGTGGCGCGAGAGATCGCCGAGACGACCGCGACGCTGACGCAGCCCGCGCGCTGCAGATCGGGGATGTCTGCCGCTGTCAGACCCCCGATGGCCATGCAGGGCAGGGGGCTTGCGGCAACGATGTCTGCAAGCCCGTCAAAGCCCAGCGGTGCTGCATGATCGGCTTTCGAAGCCGTTGCGCGGACAGGGCCGACGCCCAGATAGGTGACCGCATCGGCGGGCAGGGTGGCCAGATGTTGGGGGGCTTCGATCGACAGGCCCAGCACGGGGTCAGGCCCGATGCGCGCGCGGATTTTGGCGGGATCGCCATCGGATTGACCGACATGGAGCCCGAAACTGCCCAGCTCGCGCGCGACCTCGATCCGGTCGTTCAGGATCAGCTTTGCCCCAAGCGGATCAAGCTGGTCGCGCAAGGTGCGGGCCAGTTCGGCAAACGCCGCATCCGCAAGGGTTTTGTGGCGCAGTTGCACCCATGTCGCCCCACCGCGCGCGGCGCGTTCGGCCTGCGCGGGGATCGGCAGGGGCGCGTCGGCATCGGTGATAAAGCAGAGCGGGGGGATCATGCGGCGGTGATCCGCGCGACGCTGTCCAACTGCTCTCCGGTGATGGTGTGAAGCGCATCAAGGAAAGCGACCTGAAAGCTGCCCGGACCTTGCGCGTTTTGCCCGGCCTGTTCGCCTGCCGCGCCATAATAGGCAAGTGCGGCGACTGTGGCGTCATAGGCGGGCGCGACGGCGGCAAACGCCGCAACGATCCCGGTTAGCGCGCAGCCAAGCGCAGTGATGCAGGGCATCATCTGGTGCCCATTGGCAATGCGGTGGGCCGTGGTCCCATCGGTGACAAAGTCGACCGCGCCAGTGACGGCGACAACCGCGCCGCTGCGCGCGGCGAGCCCTCGCGCGGCGTCTTCGGCGGCGCTGACCGGGTCGGCGGCATCTGCGCCGCGCCCTTGGGTGGCCATGCCCGACAGCGCCATGATCTCGGAGGCGTTGCCGCGGATGATCGTGGGGTTGAGCGCCAGCAACTGCGCGCCGGCCTCTTGCCGCAATGCGGTTGCGCCGACGGCGACCGGGTCCAGCACCCAAGGGGTGCCTTTTTCGGAAGCTGCTTTGGCGGCCAGCACCATGCAGTCGATCCATTCGCAATCCAGCGTGCCGATATTGATACTGAGCGCCGAGGACAGCGCCGCAAACTCGGCCGCTTCATCGCGGGCATGGGCCATCGCCGGAGAGGCGCCCGCGGCGAGCATGACGTTGGCCATCACGTTCATGGCGACGTAGTTGGTGATGTTTTGAACCAAAGGCGCAGCTGTGCGCATGGCGTTCAAAGCGTGTGACGGGTGGTCCATTGGCATCCCTTCCTTCAGCGGACGGGAGCTGGGCAAGACAGGCGCAACGCGGTGTCTTAGACAACTTCCTCCGCCGGTATGAGCCGGTTCAGGTTCAAAGGGTGCGTCTCAACCCGGCGGTTGCCGGATGCCCCTGTTGTGCGGCTGACCCTAAGCACCGGGCACGGATTGTCAATCAGGTCGCAAACAGGCCGCGTTAGGATTTTTGGGCGACATGCAAAGGGGGATTTCGTTTCTCACAAGACATATTTCGGAAATCACAATTCGCCGTCGTTGAAGCCGCCTTGGGCCATTCCTTAAGAAACTCTTAACGAAAGCCTCTGGGAACAAATGATAAATGCCTGTTCGCTCTTCGACCGCGCCTGACGGGGATACCGATCAGGCTGCTGGCGTGCCGCTTTGGCCTGTCGCCATGCGCTTGCTGCGCTTGATGCACCGTAACCGCAAGATGATGTGGGCGGCCGTGATTTGCGGCACCGGCTCTGCGATTTTGTCGCTCAGCCCTTACCTGGCAGCTGCCTTTGCGCTGATCGCCCTTGTCGAACCGGTGATCGATTGGAGCTGGGTTCTGTGGATCGGTCTTTTCGGCGTTCTGGGCGTGATCGGCGAAAAGACCCTCTTTGGGCTGTCGACATACATGTCCCACCTCGTCGCCTTTGCCACCCAACGGGATCTGCGGTTTGAGCTGGCTGGCAAGCTGGAGCGCGTGCCGCTGGGCTATACCGATGCCCATTCCAAAGGCGAGATCCGCAACACCATGGTTGACGAAATCGAAGTGCTTGAAGATGGCATGGCGCATCTGGTGCCTGAGGTCAGCGCTGCGGTTATCGCGCCTATCATCAGCCTTGCAATCATGGTGGTCATCGACTGGCGTCTCGCGATCCTGATGATCCTGCCCATGGCGATTGGCCTGTGGATGATGGGGCGCATGATGAAAGGCGCCGAAGGCCCGACGCGCGACTATATGGATATCCAGGCGCGCATGGCCACCACGTCGGCCGAGATGGCGGATGGCATTGCGACGGTGCGGGCGTTCAATCAGGACGCACAGGCCAGCCAACGCGCCAGTGATATCTTTACCGAAATGCGCGTGCTGTCGGATGCGTGGCTGGATCGAGCGATCATTCCGGGCACATCGGCGCAGGTTTTGCTGACCAGCCATCTGATGCTTTTGGGATCGGTTGGATTGCTGATGACCGCCGCGGGCTGGGTCGAGCTGGGCGTCTTTGCTGCCTTTCTTGCCGTGGCCTATGGGTTTGGCGATCTGTTCGCGGCCATTCAGGGCATCACCCATCGGCTGTTCCGTCAGCATGAACTGCTTGAGCGGCTGGATGCGCTGCGTCTGGCCGAAGAGCTTCCGCAGGATACCAAGCCGGTTGCGATGGCGGACGCGTCGATCACGCTGGAGAATGTTGCGTTTTCCTATGGCCCGCGCGAAGTGCTGCATTCGGTCAGCTTTCACGTGCCTGCCGGGCGCTGTCTGGCGCTGGTTGGGCCGTCTGGATCGGGCAAAAGCACGGTTGCGCGGCTGATCGGGCGGTTTCAGGATGTCTCAAGGGGATCGGTCCGTATTGGCGGGCAGGACGTGCGCGAACTGGCCCCTGAAGAGCTGCACCGCCACATCGCTTATGTCTTTCAGGACGTGTTTCTGTTCAACGGCACCGTCGCTGAGAACATTCGACTTGGCCGGGCGGATGCCTCGGATGCTGAGATCGAAGCGGCGGCCCGCGCTGCGCGGGCGCATGACTTTATCGTCGCCTTGCCGCAAGGCTATGACACGCCTTTGGGTGAAAAGGGGCTGGGCCTGTCGGGGGGAGAGCGGCAGCGCATTTCGATCGCGCGCGCCATGCTGAAAGACGCGCCGATCCTGCTGCTGGACGAGGCGACCGCCTTTGCCGATCCGGAAAACGAGGCGCTGATCCAAGACGCGGTTGCCGATCTGGCCCAAGGTCGCACCGTTGTTGTGATCGCGCACCGGCTGCACACCATCGCCAATGCCGACGAGATCGCCGTTTTGGATGATGGTCAGATTGTCGAACGCGGCAGCCATGCGGATCTGATTGCGCAAGGCGGGCTTTTTGCGCGGATGTGGCAGGCCTATGAACACGCGCAAGCGTTTCGCCACACGACCGAAGCTGATCCGGGCCCCGGCCCCAGAACGGAGGCGGCGGAATGAAGCTTTTGACGTTCATCTGGCAGTATATGCCGCCCAAACGGAGCCAGTATCTAAGCGCACTTGGGCTGACCGTGCTGGAGGGTGTGCTGACGGCGACGCCTCCGCTGGCGGTTGGTCTGGGGCTGATGCAACTGGCGCAGGGCAACACTGCGCTGATTGATGTCGCACCTTATGCGGCGGCGTGTTTTCTGGCGGTGGTCTTGCGGATCTGGGTGATCGGGCGCGCATGGAAGCTTGGCTATGGCGCGGGCAACCACGCTTCGGAAATGGTGCGCAACCGTATTGTCGAGCATATGCGCAAGGTGCCTTTAGGCGTGCTGAGCGGACGTTGGGCGCCCGCGCGGCTGGCGGCACTTATCACCGAGGACGGGCGCTGGATCAATGAAAGCTCGTCGTTTTATCTGGTGCGCTTTCTCAACGGAGTGGTGGCGACGACGGCGTTTTTGTTTTTCGCCGCGTGGTTTGAACCTGTCGCGGCGCTGGGGATCGTGCTGGCGATGAGCGGTGGTCTGTGTGTGATGGCGATTGCCAAGCCTATCATATCAAGGTTCATCAAATACCGGAACGAGCAGATCGCAGAGGCCACTTTGCGGATTGGCGAATATGCCGATGGGATCGCTGTTTTCCGCGCGTTCGGGCGCAGCGGTGATGCGCAAAAGAAGTTTCGCGAAGCCGTCAATGACATGCACGAATCTAACGTCGCGATTACGCCGATCCTGACGCCGTTGAGCCAGGCGGGGGCGGCGCTGATCTCGTTTGCGGGGCCGCTGGTGATCGTACTGGTCGCAGTGTTGCATATGCAGGGCGTCTATTCGGCTGATCCGCTGACGATGATCCCGGCGCTGTTTCTGACGCTGGCGGCCGCGACGACGTTTTTGGTGGCCGTTCTGAAAACACTGCTGCCGCTTGAGCTGGGATCGCGGGCCGAGGTGAATATCAACGGCTTTCTGTCTTCGCCCGAGCTGGCGGGCACGCGCACCGATTTCAGCGATGATCTGAGCCTGCGGTTCGAGGATGTCGGTTTCCGCTATGCGGATGACAAGCCGGATGCGATTTCGGATGTCAGCTTTACGACCGAGCCGGGGAAGGTCACCGCGATTGTGGGGCCCAGCGGGGCGGGTAAATCGACGCTGATTTCGCTGCTCTTGCGGTTTCATGATCGCAGCGCCGGACGGATCGAGTTGGGCGGTCTGGACACGATGGATGCGGATCCGGGGGCGATCCAGTCGGTCGTGTCGCTGGTCAGTCAGGACGTGCATCTGTTCCGCGATACGCTGCGCGCGAACCTGTTGCTGGGCGATCCTGACGCCGATGAAGCGCGGCTGGCCGAGGTGATCGAGGCGGCCCAGTTGAGCGAGCTGGTCGACCTGTTGCCCAACGGGCTGGACACGATGCTGGGCGATACCGGGCGCACTCTGTCGGGCGGTGAACGCCAGCGCGTTGCCATTGCACGCGCGCTTTTGAAAGACGCGCCTGTGATCGTGCTGGACGAGGCCACATCGGCGATGGACCCGATCACCGAACGCGCCATTCAACAGGCCATCGCTGCCCTTGAGGACGGCCGTACTGTGATCGTCATCGCGCACCGGCTGCGCACGGTGATGGATGCCGACGAGATTATCGTGATGGATCAGGGCCGCATCGCAGCGCGCGGCACCCATGACGATCTGCTGGCGCGGGATCCGCTTTATGCCCGGCTGTGGGCGGCGCAGGAAAAAGCCGCGGGCTGGAGGCTCAGATGACATCTATCCCCGATACTCCGAACGAGGCCGAGGTGCTTGCGGGCGATTTCGCCGTGGGCACCGACCGCTTGATGACCTTTCTGGGCGCGCTGGCGTTCATGACGGCCACGTCGATGCCGATGGCGTTCTTTTACTACATCTTCCCGCCGATGCTGCGCGATCTGGGCTATTCGCCCGAAGTCGTGGGCGGCTTTGCGGTGGTCTATCTGCCCTATGTTCTGCGGGGCCTTTGGGCCTTCGCGATTGAACGGGTGATGCGGGGCCGCGCGGCGCGCTACCGGATGGGCACGATGGTGCTGGCGCTGCTGAGCATTGTGGCCGTGCTGGCGCTGATGCTGCTGGACCCGGCCAAGGATGTCGGCGCGATTATGGCGGTTGCGGTGCTGATCTTCGTGCTGCTGGCCAGCGGCATGACCACGGTCGACGGCTATCTGCTGGCGCGGCTTAGCTCGGAGGATCGCGCACGCTCTGCCGCGTGGAGCGCGGGCGGCGTCGCGATGGGTGGCATTTGCGTAGGCCTGATGGCGTGGTTTGACGTCTTCACCGGCAGTTGGACCAACGCGGTCACCTTGCTGGCACTGGCCATGCTGGTGCCAAGCCTGCTGATCCTGCTTCTGCCCGCCCGCCGCACGGACGCTATGGCGACACAGCAAAACCAACCGCGCGAGAAACGTGTTTTCCGCAGTTTCCTGGCCAATCCGCGCCTGCGGGCGCTGATGCTGATGGCGGTTCTGGCCCATGGCGGCATCGGCCTGATCTCGGGCTATCTGCCGATCCTGCAAGTGGATGCGGGCCTCAAGATCGGTGAGATTGGCCTCTTTAGCGCCGCAGCCTCGAATGTGCTGGGCCTGATCGGGGCCATGGTGGGCGGCGTGATCGTCGCGCGCATCGGTGGCTGGCGGTCGCTGACCTTTGTGATGATCTATCTTGGTGCGGTCCTGCTGGTCTCGGCCAGCTTGCATCAGGCGATCTGGGGGCGTGGCTTTGCCATCGGCCTGACCGGGGCGCTGATGTTTGCCGGATACGTCTATTATGTGCCGTTCCGTGCGCTGATCCTGCAGGCCTGTGACGGCCCGCACGCCGTCAGCCGCGTTGCGATCCTGTCGTCCTTCGACATGACAATCTCGATCGTGGGCATGTCGCTTGCGGGTGTGGTGGCGGTTCAGCTGGGCCTCACCCTCTTTTTTGCTGCTTGTGGAGGGCTGGCGCTGATCGCCGCGACGCTGTCCTTCAAAAATGCTGCGCGGGCCGATTTGACCCCGCAGTCCAATTCTTGATGTATCGGAGTACTTTTTCATGACTTCCCTTTGTATCCATGCGCTGGCTTTGCCGCGGGCGCATGTCACAAATCTGCTGGCCAGTACGGCCATGGCGACTGCCCTTTTGGCGGCGCAGACCCTTCCAGGTGTGGCGCAAGAGCAGGCGCAAGACACCGTCAGCTCGGATGATGTCTTTCTGGGCACCATTGTGCTGAGCGGCACCAAACGCGCCGAGACGCTGGACGACTTCATGGGTTCGGTTTCGGTTGTGACGACCGACGATCTGCAAACGCGCAACATCACGGATGGCGTTGAGGCCGCACAAAAGACGCCTGGTGTGAACCTGTATTCCTACGGTGATCGGACCAACGCGTTCGTCAATATCCGCGGCGTCGGCCCGATCCTGCAACCGCTCAGCCCTGATGACAGTTCGGTCCTGACCTTTGTGGATGGCGCAGCGCTGATGCTGAGCCAATCAGGCTCGGCCTATCTGGATGTCGAGCAGGTCGAGATTTTCAAAGGTCCGCAAAACACGCTCTTCGGGCGCGCAACCTCGGGTGGTGCGATCAATGTCGTGCCAAACCGCCCAACGGACGAGCTGGAAGGCTCTGTCCGGCTGGAGTTCGGCACCGATCACGAGTTCTTGACCGAATTCATCGGCAACGCCCCCATCGTGCCGGGCCAGTTGAACGCGCGGATTGCGCTGCGCCGTCAGGGTGTTGATGGCTACATCACAAATGATGAAGGCCCCGATTTCGGAGAAGAAGACATCACCGCAGGGCGGCTGTCGTTTGAGTATACGCCCAGCGATGCGACCTCGGTTTTGCTGACCTATTTCGCAGAAGAGGTCGATCTGGTGCCCTCTTACTATCTGCCGCAGCTGGGCGATGACGATCCGCAGGACGGCGCGCAAAGCTTTGCGTCGGACAATCAAAGCTCCCGGATTGCGGCGCTGAAGATCGAGCATGACTTCGAGCGGTTCCGCTTCACATCGCAGACGTCGTTCAACAAGCAGGACATCGAAAACGCCTATCAGGGCGATCACAACCTGTTCTCGCTGATCTATGGCCTGCCGCCGAGCTTCTTTTCGGCCAAGGAAACTAATCGCATCGCCTATGAGAAAGAGCAGACCCGCGTCGAACAGGAATTCCGCCTATCGTCTTTGCCGGGGGACCGGATCAGCTGGGTGGCAGGTCTGTCGACCTATCGCGATGAGTTCGATATCTATAACGACTCGCACAATGCGGTGTTTCAGGGTGCGCAGTCGGGCATCTACACCTTCGATCAAACCAATGAGGCCGTGTCTGTCTTTGCCGATGCGCGCATCCCGCTGACCGATCGCCTCGCCCTGTCGGGGGGGCTGCGCTATACCAGCGAGACCAAGGAATTTGACGCTGAATACGACTCGACCGGGTTTGATGCGATCTATCCCGGCGTTGTGCCGTCCTATTCGGAAAAGGGTAAGGAAACCTACGATTTCTGGACCGGAAAGCTGGCGTTGTCTTATGACTGGACGCCGGAGGTGTCGACCTATGTCAGCGTGGCGCGCGGGTATAAAACCGGGGGCTTCGGGGTTTATAGCAGTCTGATGGCCTACGGCATTCCGCGCGACACATACGAGCCGAGCGAGACGACGAGCTATGAGATCGGCGGCCGCGCCAGCCTGATGGGCGGCGCGCTGAACCTGTCGGGGACGATCTTTTACACCGATCTGAACTCCGAACAGATCATGCTGTTTGATTTCGCCAACTTCCAGACACGCAACGCCAATGTCGACGCTTTCTCGCGCGGGATTGAGCTTGAGGCGGATTGGCTTGTGAATGACAACTGGCAGCTTAGCGCTGGTGTTGCTTACACGCAAAGCGAAATCACGGGTCTGCCCGATGATGCTGCAACGCTGAACCCGGGACTTGAGGAAGGCGACGAGCTGCCCAACACGCCGCGTTTGGCCGTCAATCTGGGTGTGGGGTATCAGGCCACAGCCAGTGAACTGGGCTGGACATCGGACTGGGCGCCGGAACGGGTGTCGGCGCGTCTGGGCTATAACTTCCAGGGGGAGCGGTACTTTGATGC
>ERZ1740060.491-NODE-491-length-21345-cov-9.272287_pt1 | contig 21345 bp, 18 predicted proteins | sample MGYA00581743_ERZ1740060 | MGnify/ENA primary metagenome ERZ1740060 (study PRJEB43018, sample SAMN04849235) | marine metagenome | isolation source: floating plastic debris | place: Pacific Ocean | collected 2008-08-27 | study: EMG produced TPA metagenomics assembly...
GCTGTGCGAATCATGATTTCGGCCCCCTTATAAGCACATTCCCGTGCCATTTCAGGAAACATACCGTCGTGACAGATGATCAGGGCAATTTTGCTGCCATTGGGGCCGTCGCAGACGGGGATGCCGATATTGCCCGGTTCCCAGGGTTCGACCGGCACCCAGGGGTGGAGCTTGCGATAGTACAGCTTCAGCTCTCCCTGATCATCAATGATCAAGCCGCTGTTGTAGGGATTGCCATTGGGGTTGTACTCCATGATGGAGAAGCAGCCCCAGATTTGGTTGTTGATGCAGGCTTGACGAAACGCATCGACCTCAGGGCCATCTAAGCGACACATAATCGCCGGATTCGTATCCATGGACAGACCGTGGAGCGAGTATTCAGGAAACACGACCAAGTCCATGGTGGGCATGTTGCGGCGGGCTTTACCCACCATTTCAACAATGCGCTGGGTTTGGGTGGCCAGATCATCTGGTGTCACCACGTTGGGTAGCTGCAATTGCACCATGCCCAGCACAACGCCGTTTGGGGTTTTGTTGAGGCCACCTAATCCGCTCATAGCCACGTCCTTGCTTGAAATACAGGTACGGCTAGTCTCTGATCAGTAGGGCTCTGGTTTTGTGGCGATCGCTGCCAATCGGCACAAAAGTTACATGACTCGGGTCAGCATTAGGGGGTTAGAGTCTGCTCGTCCAATAAATTGAGTCAGCTTTCCGGATAATGATGTAGTTCTAATGAAGCTGCCACCATCTCCGAAAAGATACGGATATGATTGAGTTAAGCCTGGTTTAGTAAGCTATGGCATTGGGGTTTCCATCACCATGAGTACTATGGATTCTTACGAGTCTTGGTCCAGTGCATCTGTCGCTGATTTACAACGGCAGCTATACGAGCACTTACAGCACTGCCGCCAGCAAGAATCGACCGAATCGGTGCTCAACCGATTCCAACAATTATTTATCCAGGGTAAGGGCTATAGCGACCCAGCCCCTTGGGAGGCTCTGGTCGAGCTGATCAATCTTTCCCAGGCTGAGCGGGAGTTTAAGTACACCCTCAACCGTTGTACCTATACCCTCGTCAACCCCTGGTACACCCAACCCCGAGATCACTGGGCGATTCCTGCCCTGGTGGCCCTCTTTGACGAGATTCCCCAAACTTCGACCAACTGCTTTGTTACCCACCGCATCCGCACCCTCACTCAGGGCTTTACAGAGACAGAGCAATTTGCGGCCCTCAGGCGCTTGGCAGCTTTGTTTGAGCCGGAGGCGACCACAGGAGACACCCTAGAGGCGATCGCCAATCAATCTGTTGCCAAACAACTGCGCCATTATCCGTTTTTGTATGACAGCAGTCTCCTCACCAAAGACAGCGACCAGCACCAAAAGCAGCATGTTGGTGAGCTGCGGCACCAGGCCGAAGCCGCTTTTGGGGTGAAGCTGGCTCGTTACTGGGCTCAAGGTCAAACGGTCAAAGGGCGATCTGCAGCCTCTAACCCAACTCGATTGTCCCAAGCAGAGCTGGATGACGCCTTACAGCACTACACCGGCAAGGTAGAGGGCAACCGCAGCCACCGCGATGTCGCCAAGATGTTTCAAACCTATAGCCGCACTGTACGGTCTTTCCGAGAATTTAAGGAAGAACTGCTGGAATATTTGTTGGCACCGCTGGCTGGGGCCGAGCCTCGGTATCGCAACAACGTGTTTAGCCGATCTCTACGTCAGTATCTCAGGGAAACCTTAGCCGATTTTGACAGCCAGATCCCAACGGAGTTCATGATTATCACGGTTTGCCAAAAGCTGCTGAACTTCCTAGTGGTGCAGGGGCGGCAGCAACCCGTCTTCCGTCGATTCCGGCAGTTGGTCCAAGACGTTGGGCCGTCCTTGGCGATGGGGCTGTTGCTACGGGTTGTTTTGTTCTGTGCCAACGTCAAACCTTGGCTCGAAAATCGCATGGCCGTCCTGTTCAACCACCATGAACAGTACCGTTGCAAAGACGCGACTTGGCTGATTACTGCATTGGAGCACGTCAACTTAGCTCTAGTGACGAACTTTGGCAAAGTCGGCTATTCCTTCTAGGGCGCGTCATCAACGCTGGGTGACCGTCTTGCTGGGTAAGCATTACCGCTCAGTTGCAAGTTGCTCAAGCCTTTCGCGCTGTGCCCTGCGGCCTATTGAGCTTTGGCCAGAAAGCCTCCGGCACGCTTGCGCTAAGCCTTTATCCACAGGCTTATCTGGCGTCGCCAATGCCGCAAGCTTTGCGACATTGGCTATAAAACTCGTTTTCAGCGTTCATTCAGCTTCCGTTTTTACCCTGTGGCAAGCGAACGACCTTGTAAAATGTGTGGCTACTTCTAACAAGGGTATTGGAGGCCTGGTCGGTCCCTATACCGTCCAGTTTTAAAAAGGGTTACAGCTCCCAACGAGAGATATTGCAACCAGCTCAGCCATGCTGAGTTTCACCTTTCCTTCACAACGTCCTGAGGTCATCGAAAGGGTTCGATAGACTGAACGAAGTGGTCTGACAACCTGAGTTGTCCCACACACCTCAGCGTAGGGAACAGTCAGGCAACCAACGTTCTGAAATGATGTCGCCTCGATCTAAATCCAAGTTTTGGAGGCTATCCATTGCCACTGAACTCCAAGGGGGGGTCGTGGCCTTGGTTTTGCTGAGCTTGCTGGGCCTGGGAGGCAGCCTGATTTACTCTAGCTTTCGCACTAATATCCGCCACGTACAACAAATTCAGAAGGGTCGCTCCCAGATCATGGCAACCCGCGTCAATACTCGCCTAGAAGGGCTACTCAGCCAACTCGACTATGTTGCGAAAGTACCTGACGTGTTGACGCTCCCGACAGCCACTCAAGAGTTATTGCTGCAGGGCATCTTGAATAGTGACCAGACCTATGAAGCGATCGCGATCTTCACGCCTGATGGGCAACAGATCCGAGCCATCAACGCCTATCGCAACCATGCCCGCCTCAGCATCGTTGAGCAATCAGACCAGCGGGTTCTGACCTTTGTGGAGCCCGGGCAGTCGCTTCCAGAGCAGTGGCTGCAGTCACCGGCCTTTACTCGGGCGATCTCTCAACGGAAAAGTTTTGTTTTTCCAGCCGAAGTGCATGCTGGGAAGTATCTGGCCACCACTCTCGCGGTCCCGATTATTGATAACCAAGGACAAGTGATCGGCATCGTAGTGGCCACTGTTGACCTGGGGTTTTTGGATAGCATGCTCGCCCAACCTAAGCTGGGCGAGACCGGGTATGCCTACATCATTGACCATCGAAAGTGGGTGATTGCCAATCGGCTGGGTCGCGCCGATCACCCGCAATTAAAAAACCTGGCCAGCCGTCCATTTATCCATCAATTGATTAATGCAGAAGTTGATGCAGTCACCACCTATCAGGGCTTACAAAAGACGGATGTGCTCGGGGTGGCTACTCTGATTCCCGTTGCCGACTGGTATGTGGTCGTTGAGATTTCAACCCAGGAAGCCTATGGACTGATTTACCAGCTCGTTCGACAAATGTCTGTGGGGTTGGGTTTGGCGATCGCTCTAACTTTAGGGGTTGTGTTGATTTTCTCTCGCCAAATCACCCTACCGCTCAAGGCCCTCACCACAGCAGCCCGCGAAATTCAAAGCGGGAAGCGCCATGTTTATGTGAACGTAACTTCAAGTAATGAAATGGGTGTGCTGGCCGATGCGTTTAATCAGATGGCGGAAAAATTGCGCCTCTCTTTTCAGGCCCTAGAAGAGAGCAATCAAGTCCTGGAAAAGCGCGTTACGGAACGCACTGCCAAACTGATGGTCGCTAAAGAAGAGGCAGAAGCGGCAAACCGTGCCAAGAGCGAGTTCCTGGCCAACATGAGCCATGAACTCAGGACGCCGCTGAATGGCATTTTGGGCTATACCCAAATCTTACAAACCTCTCAGCAACTGCCGCCAGAAAGCCACCGACAGATTCTCACCATCCATGACTGCGGGGAGCATCTGCTGACATTGATCAACGATGTTTTAGACATTGCCAAAATTGAAGCGCAGCGGTTAGAGCTGGACTCCACAGAGCTGCTACTGATTCCTTTCCTCGACACGATCGTGAATATCTGCCGAGTGCGGGCGGAGCAAAAGGGAGTCACTTTTACATATCAGCCCGATCCGGTCTTGCCAGTCGGCATTTTGGTGGATGGCAAGCGGCTCAAGCAAATTTTGCTGAATGTGCTGGGCAACGCTATTAAGTTTACGGACCAGGGCGGAGTCACATTTACAGTCGCGGCCATGGCAACTGCGCCACCCAAGGTTACCTTGCACTTCGAGGTCGAAGATACGGGCATTGGGATTGCTCCAGAACAGCTAGAGCGGATCTTTTTGCCCTTTGAACAGGTGGGCAGTCGCGATCGCATGGCCGAAGGGACCGGTCTGGGTTTAGCCATTAGCCAAAATATCGTGTCAATGATGGGGGGAACCCTAAAGGTTGAGAGTCACCTAGGGGAAGGCAGTCGGTTTAACTTAGAGATAACCGTTCCTCAAACCCAAGCACCGGAACCGTCTCTATTGCCTACAGAGCCAACGCCTGACCATGCAAAATCGGTTGTACAAGGCTTTAAGGGTCGCCGACGCCGCATATTGGTGGTTGATGATCACCCTGATAACCGGGCTGTTTTGGTCAATCTGCTGGAGCCCTTGGGGTTTGACCTCGCTGAAGCGGCCAACGGTAAGGCTGGACTTCTGCGAGCCGAACTGTTTGAGCCGGATGTAATCATTACGGATCTGGTCATGCCCGGTATGGATGGGCTAGAGCTGATCCGCCAGCTTCGCCAGATACCGACCCTCAGTCAAGTCGCCATTATTGCGGCTTCGGCCAGTGTCTCCCAGGGCAGCCAAGAGGACAGCCTCAAGGCGGGTGCTCAAGCTTTTGTCCCCAAACCGATTCAGGTCAAGTCTTTGCTAAACCTGCTACAGCAGCATCTAGAACTGACTTGGACCTATAGCTAAGAGGCTGTTTGAAAAGTTCTCTGGATCTCGTTTTGCGATATGGATTACCCAAACAGGCAACGGTATCAAGGCTTCAACCAGACTACGAGTGGGCTCCAGTATCATTCAAGACTGGCTTCCCCCCTTTTCAAACAACCTCTAAGGAGATTTCCGAATTTTCTCACTTGCCTCGGAAGACAGCTCCAGAAACCTCCTCAATGTTGAGGCTCAGCTCTCTACTATTTAATGAGCCGAATTGTCAGTGGATAGCGATAGCTTTCTCCCTGACTTGCCTTGACACCTGCAACAATAATCAGGACTAAAGTTGCAATCCCAAGAATAATCAGCAGCGGAATACCAATCAGCACGAATGAGAGAACAATGCCGATGACCGCGTAAATGGTCACAGATATTTGGAAGTTCAGAGACTCTTTGCCATTTTCATCAACAAAAGCACTGTCATTGCGCTTGATGAGCCAAAACACGAGTGGCCCAATAATGTTGCCAAAGGGAATGATGTATCCGGATAATGCACTCAGGTGACACAGCATTCCAAAAGTGCAAGCTTCAGAATCTTTGCTCATAATTCACTCTCATACTTAGGGATAAAAAGCATAGATACTTGAGTCTAGAGTTTTGCAATTCTAACTCATAGTCATCTACAGATCAGTCATCAAGATAAGGAACCCTATTTCCAGAATAAACTCTATATCACCAGGGTTCCAAAAGTCGTAGCTAGACGGGTTTGATTAAAGTTGTCCCTCGTCATATTTAAACTCAAGTTGGATGCCACCCACAGCGCCCGCAGCTAAATTGTAGATGAGCGCCCCGATAATTCCCGCAATAAAACCAGTGATGCCATAGAAAATAGGGAGAAATATGATGGCAGCGATCGCCCCACCAATGCCAATCCCAATCTCCTCAGCAGCAGCTCCAATGACAATAATGAATAGAGCAAAAAAGATTGACATAATCAAAGCAAAGAATGCCAAGATGATGCCTTGGATTTTGCCTGCGCTGAGCAAATCTAAGTTCTTAATTGTCACTTTACGAGTTGACATATCAATACCTCTGAAAAGCCACTTTTAAACAGCTTCAGATTTTATCGGACCCCCTTGCCACCCTTTGGAAAATTAATCATTCTTACCAAACCTCAGCTCCCATTTGGCTAGGCTGCACTCCCTAATAGAAATAAACCCAGCATGGTGATGCTATTCCAGGCGCTGTGCAGCACCATTGGGGCAACCAGGTTGCGCGATCGCGTATAAACCGCCCCCAGCACCATACCCAAAACCATCAGGGGCAAGACTTCTGACAAGCTGAGGTGAGCCGCAGCAAAAATAAAACTACTCAGGGAGATCGCCCCCCAAACGGGTAAATAACGGGTCAGGGAAGGGAGCAGAAACCCCCGAAATAGCAACTCCTCAAACAGGGGGGCCGCAACCGCAGCGGTAAAGAAAAACAACCCCAGCGTGATCGGGTCTTGGGCCTCTAATACGGTCTGCAACAGCGGGTTGCTGCCCCCCTGGCCCTGCCAAATTTGTTGATTCACAAAGGACACCGCCAACATCAACGGTAGGGCAACGAAATAACCGCCAACGCCCCACAGCCAGCTCTTGCTGCGCAGCTTGAAGGTAAACCAATCGGCTGATAAAGGCCGGAAAGGACGGATTGAAATAGCGAGTACCGCGATCGCCCCTGCAGCCATCAGCACGTAGTACAGCAAAGCGTACAGCGCCTGGCCGCGACTGCCGAACCCATTCAAGACACCGCCCAGGGGGCTAATCAAAAGCGGAACAATAAATTGTCCCAAAAACAAAAATCCGGCCACCAAAACTTGCCAAATGGTTTCACCGGTCCAAGGGGTTTCCCAGCGTTGACCGCCCTGGGCCAAGAGAGACGCGCTCCCCTGTTGAAACCGCTGCCACAGCAACCCCAACAGCAAGGCAATCCCCAGAACACAACCGATAACCGGCACAACCCCGATTAAGGCCAGGGTGGCCAGGGTGGTCTCAGCCCGCTGCTGCTCAGCCAGATAGAGCTGGTCAAGGGCATTGGCCTGATCGGTTTGGGTATAGAGCTGAGTAAGGGCACGATTGCGAAACCAGCCGTTCAGCGTTTCGCTCAGGAGAGGTTCGCTAGCGGCATTGGCCGATTCGCCTTGCCATAAATTGCTGAGATTCTGGGCTGTAGCCCAAAGCGCACTGCCCTGAGAATGGCGCGATTGTACCTGTTGCCAAGCTGCGATCGCGGCTTCAGTTTCCCCTTGCTCGGCCTGCAAGATACCGAGGCGTAGGTCCAGTAAATCAAGCAGTTCAGCCTGCTGCGCGTAAGCGGCTTGCACGCGGCGATCAGAAGCAACCGTTTGATCCCCACTATCAGCCAGCTCCAGGGTTTTGGTCGCGGTTTCCCGTACCGTCACGTAAGCCTCTTGAGCCTTACTGAGGGGCTGCTCACCCAAAAGATTTTGCCTGAGCAGCGCCACCTGCTCAGGCGCAAAATCGCCCCCCTCCCATTCCGTGGCTTGCAATAGCAAATCCGTTTGATACAGCTCTAAGCGACTGGCCACTTGGGGTTCGCTCCAACTGCTGAGTAGGGCCTGCCCCATAATCACGCTGACCAGCAGGGTCATGATGATCAGCATTAAGCGCCGCCAGGGCGTCGGCAAGAAGGGAGCCTTTTCTTCGAGGTTCATGCAAGGGAGGAAAAATTTGCGCTTTTACACGCTATCAAGAACTGTCCCCCACTGCTTGCTTCCACTGTTCGGGAGTATTGCAGTTGAAGAGCTGTTCTGGGGGTGCATCGGGAATGGCTTGCACCGGTAGCGCCGCCAATCCTGCTTGAAAGGAACGGTGCCCTTGGTGGAGCGCGAGGGTTAATGGGGCTAAGCAAGTGCAGCGATAAAAGCCGCAGAGGGGCTCCCATCCCTTGGGTCCCTCAGGTAAATAGGCCAAGGTCTTGGCATCTAGGATTGCGAGTTGACTGGCCCAATGTTGGAGGGTGGGGCCAGCCAGGTTGGGCAGGTCGCAAGCCAGCAGCAATATCCAATCGGTGTGGAGCTGGGGCAGGGCCTGGACAAAGGCAGCGAGCGGACCGGGGGGCTGACCGTCGGGTGGAGGCTCACGGATAAATTGGGCGCTGGATGGCAGCAGGGGTCGATAGCGCTCGGGCCAGGGAGTCATGATGACGATGGCATCACTGCAGTGACGGGCAACACTGTAGAGATGGTGAATTAGGGGGCGATCGCCCAGTGTCAGCAACGCCTTGTCACGGCCCATGCGAAGACTGCGCCCCCCCGCCAGAATCAGGGTCGATAGGGTCGGCGCATTCACGGGCTGGACCATGGGAAAAGTGGAATAGCTTAAGTTTTCTCGTTAGATGGGGCTTAGCTTGTAACGGGTGCTGGGAGGATTGCCAATTTAGAAATATAGTATGGGAAATTCATTGGGTCTTCGGCTCACTGTTTACGGGTAAGGTATCCCGTTCAAATGATGTTAGGAGTTCACCACCATGCGGCAGGTCAACTTTGTCGTCATCTTTGTCATTAGCCTCGCGCTGGTTCTATTTGGAATTGAGAATACCGACCCTGCACCGATTCACATTGTTAAGGGCATCGATATTGAGGCCCCCCTTTGTGTCGAGCTGATTGTATCCATGGGGGTCGGTGCCGTACTGGCCTGGGTCTTTAGTGTATGGGTACAGGTCCAAGGCCATATGTCTGTGGGTAAACAGGTCGAACAACGGGAAATTCGCATCCAAGAGCTAGAGCAAGATGTGGAGCGATATCGGGTCGAGCTGGAGCAAAAGCCCCTCCTGCCTGCCTCCCAACCCGATGGGGGCGATGAAGCCTATGTCAGCTAAACCAAGTGGCAGGGGTTGATGGCGGTTTCTTTAGCCCAAAATGCGATCGCATTTCTGATTGACTTGGCCGAGCAGGGCGAACTAGACCCCTGGGATGTCAAAGTCATTGACGTGATCGATCGCTTTTTGAATACATTGCGCACCGATCCGGGGAGTTTGCCTGGCACTGGACGATCGCCTTACGAAACCAGCCTGTCAGAATCGGGGCAAGCCTTTTTATATGCCTCGATGCTGGTGCTGCTCAAAGCCGATACGCTGATTCGTAGCGAAGATACGGAAACTGAAGAATTAGAGGTCGAGGGCTTTTTTGAGGCAGATGAGTTTGCCGAAATGCCCCTGCCCCGCAACCTAGAGCACCATCTGCACCGACGGGCGATCGCCCCCCCGCCAGAGCGACGTCAGGTCACCCTGCAAGAGCTGATTGAGCAACTGGAAACCATCGCCACGGTGATGGACGAGCAGCCGCCGCGCATTCGGGCGCGGCGGGCAAGGCCCCAGCCCAAGCGTCAGGCAGTACGCGCCATCACCCAACTGGCCCACCAGGAGAACCTATCGGAAATTGCCGCCGCCCTAGAAGCCTTTATCGACCAATATTGGGACGATATCGAAGCGGAACTGAACTGGCTCGATTTTGAAGAACTGCTGCGGCAGTGGCCCAGCTATCGCCCTGAGAACCTCAACCAAGATCACGAGTTTGAGACGCCAGAAGCCGCCCTCAAACATGAGCGCGTCGGGGTGTTTTGGGGGCTGCTCTATCTGTCTGCCCAGTCGAAAGTAGAGCTTTCTCAACAAGAGTTTTATCAGGACTTACACGTTCGGAATCTGAAGCAAGAACAGTCTAACGAAGCAGATTTAGGCATTTCTGCCGCGATTCTCCCAGATTAACGACTGATTTCAGACCCGAGCTTGTGGTCTCACACTTTTGGGTCGGGCACCCTTGGGTTGCACAAGGGAGCCTGCCGGGTATCTCAACACGATGCAATCCTATCGAGTCGTTTTTTCGCTAACCGTTAGCGCTATTCTGGGGCGTGGACTTTAAGCCCAATGCCCCAACCTTGTAACCCTGCTCTAAACCCCATTTGAGATCAGCAAAAGAGGACAGATACCCTATGAAAGCCATGATTTTGGCCGCCGGTAAGGGAACTCGGGTTCGCCCCATTACTTACACCATTCCCAAGCCGATGATCCCCATCTTGCAAAAACCCGTCATGGAGTTTTTGCTAGAACTGCTTCGCCATCATGGATTTAACCAAGTCATGGTGAATGTCAGTCACTTGGCTAATGAAATCGAAGGGTATTTTCGAGATGGCCAACGGTTTGGCGTGGAACTGGCGTATTCCTTTGAGGGCCGCATCGTAGACGGCAAGCTGGTGGGGGAAGCCCAGGGCTCAGCCGGGGGAATGCGCAAAATTCAGGACTTTTATCCCTTCTTTGATGACACCTTTGTGGTGCTCTGTGGCGATGCCTTAATTGACTTAGACCTGACCGAGGCGTTGCGTCAGCACAAAGAAAAAGGGGCGATCGCCACCATCGTGATGAAATCGGTCCCCCTCAAGCAGGTGCCCAGCTATGGGGTGGTGGTGACAGATGACGAGGGCCGGATCAAATCCTTCCAAGAAAAACCTAAGGTCGAAGAGGCCTTGAGCACAGATATCAATACTGGTATCTATATCTTCGAACCCGAGATCTTTAAATACATCCCCTCCGGTGCCGAGTTTGATATTGGGGGCGATTTGTTCCCCAAATTGGTCGCTGACAATGCCCCGTTCTACGGCATTCGCATGGACTTTGAGTGGGTGGACATCGGCAAGGTGCCCGACTATTGGCAAGCCATTCAGGATGTTTTGACCGGTCAAGTCAAGCTCGTAGATATTCCGGGCCACGAGGTGAAACCGGGGGTCTATGTGGGTATGAATGTCCGGGCCAATTGGGACCGCATCAATGTGGAAGGCCCGGTTTATATTGGCGGCATGGCGCACATTGAAGACGGTGCCACCATTGTTGGCCCCAGCATGATTGGCCCTAACTGCTGTATTTGCAGCAATGCCATTGTCGATCGCAGCGTCATCTTTGAATATTCCCGCATTGGTCCTGGGGTGCGGTTGGTAGACAAACTGGTCTTCGGTCGCTATTGCGTCGATAAAACCGGTGCATCGATTGACATGCAAGCGGCCGCCCTAGACTGGCTGATTACCGATATCCGTCAGGCTGACCCCGCCAAACCCCCGATTGAGCAACACGAGCTGGCTGAGCTGCTCAACAGTCAAGAGTCTCGCTAGGGGGCTGTTGAAGTGCCTTGTTCGGAACCCAGCGCCGCCAATGACTACCTGGCAGGCCATATCCAACTGCTGCGGGACAGCTATCGCCATTATCTGGGCCTGGACTTGGTTGATGGTTCGCTCAGCCCCGTGGCTGCGGCCCGTCAGATTTACGAGGCTCCGTATGTGGTGGTGTCTCACAATGCAGCAGTTGACCCGGTGTTTACCTATGGCAATCAAACCGCTTTGCAGCTGTTTGAGATGACCTGGTCGGAGTTTACGCAGTTGCCGTCACGGCAATCGGCTGAGCCGCCCAATCGAGAAGCCCGCGATCGCCTCTTGGCCGCAGTCACCAGCCAAGGGTTTATTTCTGACTATGCGGGCATTCGCATCTCTAAAGGGGGACGACGGTTTTGGATTCGCAACGTGACGGTCTGGAATCTTCGGGATGCCGAGGGGCAGTATGCGGGCCAAGCCGCAGTCTACAGTGACTGGACCGATGTTTAACCCCATCCGTCCTCCCCTTTGTAAGGGGAGGGGCCGGAGGCAGAGGGGCAACGATCTGTAACGGCAGTTTAGAGAACTCGTGCTACACCATCGCCACATTAAAGTGGTCGGGCACAGTGCTGGGAATCGGCGGTGCGTCTGGCTCATCGCCCAGGCAAATGCCCATGGCCCGTGCCGTTTTCACCAGAGTGCCGTGGGGGTCAACGGCTTGATAATGGGCGATCGCGCTCTCAATCGGGACGCTCACCACCTGGCGATGCTGCCAACTGACCATGCGATCGCAGCGATTCTCAGCAATCAAGTCCACCGCTGCCACCCCAAAGGCCGTGGCAATCAGCCGGTCAAGGGGGGAGGGCATACCGCCGCGCTGTACGTGACCGAGTACCGTTACCCGCGTTTCAGCCCCGGTATTAGCAGAAATATGATCGGCTAGGTATTGGCCCACCCCTCCCAAACGGCATTGGCTGAGGGCATGGGTTCGCGTCACTTGCTCACCACTTTCTGTACAAACCGCTTCAGCGACGACAACGATCGCAAAGTTGCGCCCCTTCGCCTTCAGGGCCTGAATCGAATTGCAAATGGTGTCGATGGAGTAATTGATTTCAGGAATCACGATCACGTCTGCGCCCCCGGCAATGCCAGCGCTGATGGCAATGTGGCCCGCATCGCGCCCCATCACCTCTAAAATCATCACGCGGGAGTGGCTGGCCGCGGTGAAATGCAGGCGGTCTAGGGCTTCGGTGGCAATATTGACGGCACTGTCAAAGCCAATGGAGCGCTCGGTGCTGCCCAAGTCGTTATCAATGGTTTTGGGGATGGCCACCAGTTTGATGCCCCCTTGCTGGGCAATGCGGCGCAGAATCGCCAAGCTGCCGTCGCCGCCAATGCCGATCAGGGCATCCAGCCCGAGCTGATGATAGGCATTGATGATTTCTTCGGTGCGATCGCCCACCGTGCCGTCAGGCATCGGGAAGGCAAAGGGGTTGCCTTTGTTGGTAGTGCCGAGAATGGTACCGCCGTGGGTCAAGATGGCATCGGTATCAGCCATGTGCAGTTGCTTCACAGCAGGGGGCTGCTGCAAGAGCCCCTGGGTGGAACGCATAATCCCAAATACATCCCAGTCATAGGTGCCGATCGCCCGATGTACCACGGCCCGAATCGCGGCGTTCAGGCCGGAGCAGTCCCCACCACTGGTCAAAATTCCGATGCGTTTCCTTTCACCCATTGCAGTAGCCTCAGTTTCACAACCCTGACTATCGGGTGAATCATCCTTTTCAGAGAATTACCGCAAACTTTTCTTCAGAATCTGTCCCTATTTTTGCCCAGGTTGTTACCAATTCTTCAAGGTAGCTAAATAGCACTCTCGTCGTCAAAGTTAAGCACACCTACGGCGACTAAACTTTTGTAGCGAAAATTTGCGGCTTATCACAACAAGATCTGAAAGTTTCCTCGTTGTTCGTCAGTTCTTTAGCTGATCTAAAGAGTGGTCTAGTTTCAAATTGCCCTTTTTACCATGGGGTTACTCGATTCCCTGTCCATGGCATAGAGACGAGTAAAACCAGGATTTAATCCTGCCCTGCTCCTCTCAGCCTGGATCCTGAATCATCTTAATCTCTGCCTCATTTGGCCTAGTTGATGCAGGGATAAGCTCGTCAATTACTTACCGATTAAGCTAGGAGGTCTCAGTGACCGAAAGCTATCAACCGTCCCTAGAAACCAGCCTCGATCGCGACTGTATGACCCTGTCGCGTCACGTGCTGCAGCAGCTCCATAGTTTTGGCCCCGAAGCCCAAGACTTGAGCGCCCTGATGAACCGCATTGCCCTAGCAGGCAAGCTGATTGCCCGTCGCCTCTCCCGCTCAGGACTGGTGGAAGATGCCCTGGGGTTTACGGGGCGCACCAACGTGCAGGGAGAAGAAGTCAAAAAGATGGACGTGTTTGCCAACGACGTGTTCATCTCCGTGTTTAAGCAAAGTGGTCTCGTCTGTCGCCTCGCTTCAGAGGAAATGGACAAGCCCTACTACATCCCTGAGAACTGCCCCATTGGTCGCTATACCCTGCTGTATGACCCCATTGATGGCTCCTCCAATGTAGACATCAACCTGAACGTCGGGTCGATTTTTGCGATTCGTCGCCAAACCGGGGATGACCTCGATCAGTCCGCAGCAGATTTGCTGCAGGTGGGGCGTGAGAACCAGCTTGCCGCAGGCTACATCCTCTATGGTCCAACCACGGTGCTGGTGTATTCCATTGGCCATGGGGTTCATGCCTTTACCCTGGACCCCAGCTTGGGCGAGTTTATCTTGGCCGCAGAGAACATCCGCCTGCCCGACCATGGCCCCAACTACAGCGTCAACGAGGGCAACTTTTGGCAATGGGAAGAATCCCTGCGAGATTTCATTCGTTATGTCCATCGTCATGAGGGCTACTCCCTCCGCTATAGCGGTGCCCTGGTGGGGGATTTCCACCGCATCCTGATGCAGGGCGGCGTGTTTCTCTATCCCGGCACCATCAAGAAACCCAACGGCAAGCTGCGGCTGCTCTATGAAACTGCCCCCTTGGCGTTCTTGATCGAGCAAGCGGGCGGCAAAGCCACCACGGGAGCCGAAGCCATTCTAGATGTGGTGCCCACTGAGCTACACCAACGCACCCCCCTCGTCATCGGCAGCAGCGAGGACGTGGCCCTGGTGGAATCGTTTATTCAGGAGCGCATCCGTGAGCGGGAAGTGCTGCAAGCGTCCCAAGCATGAGTCAGATCAGGAGCGAGACTTCGCCCCAAGCTGTTTTTGAGTTTTTTAAGGAGACTCCCTATGACAACGACTGCTGACAGCCCAATTCTGCATTTAAAAGACTATGGCCAGAGTGTCTGGATGGATAACCTCAGTCGGGATATCCTTCAGTCGGGTGAACTGGCCAGCCTGATTGAGAGCCGCGATGTCCATGGCATCACCTCCAACCCCGCTATTTTTGAAAAGGCGATCGCCGGTAACGCCATTTACGACGCCGATATTGAGGCCGGGATCCGCGCCGGTCAATCCGTCGATGCCATTTATGAGTCCCTGGTGTTTGAAGACATTCGCAATGCCTGTGACGTGCTGATGCCGATCTACAACGCCAGCAGCGGGGTGGATGGCTACGTCAGCCTGGAAGTCCCCCCCAATCTGGCCCGCGATACGGAAAGCACCCTGCGGGAAGCCCGTCGCTATTACGCAGCCATCCAGCGCCCCAACCTGATGATCAAGATCCCCGGCACTCCCGAGGGCTTACCGGCGGTGGAAGCGGCCATCAGCGAGGGGATCAATGTGAATGTCACCCTGTTGTTCTCGGTGCAAAGCTATATCGACACCGCTTGGGCCTACATTCGCGGCCTCGAAGCCAGAGCCGCAGCCGGTCAAGATGTGCGCAACTTGGCGTCGGTGGCCAGCTTCTTTTTGAGTCGCATTGACTCTAAAGTCGATGCCCAGTTGGATGCTCTGATCGCTAACACCGACGATAGCGATCGCCAAGCTCAGCTCACTGCGGCTAAAGGCAAAGTGGCGATCTCCAATGCCAAGATTGCCTATCAGGAATATAAGACGATTATTGAGAGCGATCGCTGGAAAGCCCTAGAAGCGAAAGGTGCCCGAGTGCAGCGATTGCTGTGGGCTAGCACCAGCACCAAAAACCCCAGCTACAGCGACGTCATGTATGTGGATGAGTTGATCGGCCCTGATACCGTCAACACCCTACCTCCCAACACGATCGAAGCTTGTGCCGACCATTGCGATGTTGCCAGCCGCATTGAAACCGATGTGGAAGCGGCCCAAGCCCTGATCGCGTCCCTGTCTTCCCTGGGGATCAACCTCAATCAGGTCATGGATGAATTGCTGGAAGAGGGAATTGACAAGTTCATCAAGCCCTTTGACCAGTTGATGGATGCGTTGGTCACCAAAGTGAAGCACCTGAGCCCTGCGTAGAAACAGGTTCCCCTTGGGATCTATACCGTTAAGCAGAACTCTGCCAAAGGCTTTTACAGCAGCTTTTTTGGCCTTGAGCTAAGGGACAAAACCTCACCGCCTGCGGCACCTCTCCTTGGTAAGGAGAGGTTTATCAAAGCTTCTGATTCCTCTCCTTGGCAAGGAGAGGCTAGGTGAGGTTCTTCAGACCTTGCGCCATTCTCGGGCAGGCACAAGACCTGCCCCTACCCATTTCTTGCCCCTCGGGCAGACACAAGACCTGCCCCTACACCACAACCCCATTCCCCCTATGGTTAGCCTGCTCGAAAATCCCCTGCGCGTTGGCCTGCAACAAGACCGGATTCCAGATCCGCAGATTTTGGTGATCTTTGGAGCCTCTGGCGATCTCACCCATCGCAAACTGGTCCCCGCCCTTTACCAGATGAAGCGAGAGCGCCGCCTGCCCCCCGAACTCACTATTGTCGGTGTGGCCCGCCGAGACTGGAGCCACGACTACTTCCGTCAGCACCTCAAAGAAGGGGTCGAAGAATTTGGCGGCGGCCTCGGTAATGAAGCCGTCTGGAATGACTTTGCCCGAGGCCTTTACTATTGCCCCGGCAACCTAGACCAGCCCGAGAGCTATCACAAGCTCAAGGCCTTTCTGGCTGAACTGGATGAAACGCGGGGGACTCGGGGAAACCGGGTCTTTTACTTGTCCGTAGCGCCCCGTTTCTTTGGAGAAGCCACCGAGCAGCTTGGCGCTGCCGGGATGTTGGCAGATCCCGACAAGCAACGGCTGATCATTGAGAAACCCTTTGGTAAGGACCTGGCCACGGCCCGTACCCTCAACCGAGTGGTGCAGCAGGTTTGCAAAGAAGAGCAGATCTACCGCATCGACCATTACTTGGGCAAAGAAACCGTCCAAAATCTGATGGTGTTCCGGTTTGCGAATGCCATCTTTGAGCCCCTCTGGAATCGGCAGTTTGTCGACCATGTGCAAATCACCGTGGCTGAAACCGTGGGTTTAGAGGGGCGTGCGGGGTATTACGAGACTGCCGGGGCGCTGCGCGACATGGTGCAAAACCATCTGATGCAGTTGTTTTGCCTCACCGCCATGGAGGCCCCTAACTCCCTAGATGCGGACAGCATTCGCAGTGAAAAGGTGAAGGTGCTGCAAGCCACCCACCTAGCTGACCTAGAGGATTTGTCTCAATCGGCAGTGCGGGGGCAGTACAGGCCGGGTTGGATGAAAGGGGAATCGGTCCCGGGCTATCGGGCTGAAGAAGGGGCCAGTGATGTTTCGACCACGCCCACCTACGCGGCCCTAAAGCTGATGGTGGATAACTGGCGTTGGAAGGGGGTGCCCTTTTACATGCGTACCGGAAAACGGATGCCGAAGAAGATCTCCGAGATCTCCATCCACTTTAAAGAAGTGCCGTTCATGATGTTTCAGTCAGCGGCCCAGCAGCTTAACCACAATGTCTTGGCCCTGCGCATCCAGCCCAATGAGGGCATCTCAATGCGCTTCGAGGTCAAAACCCCCGGCAACTCCCTGCGGACCCGTTCCGTTGATATGGACTTCCGCTACGATGCCGCCTTTGGCAAGGCCAATACCGATGCCTATGCCCGCTTACTGGTGGACTGCATGTTAGGCGACCAAACCCTATTCACCCGAGGAGACGAAGTGGAAGCCTCTTGGCGTTTACTCACGCCGCTTCTGGAAGTGTGGGATGCCCCCGCTGCACCAGAGGTGATTCCGCTGTATGAAGCGGGGACTTGGGGACCGGTAGAAGCGGAACTGCTGCTCAACTGCGATCGCCGCCGTTGGCGCAGGCTCTAGGCGCTCTGTCAGCGCTTAATGACACGCCTTAGGAAAATCCTTAAGCTCAGCTGAATCTCGGTGCATTTCGATAGCATAGATGGCGATGGTCTGCACTGGCCCCATCGTGCCTTAGCTCCTCACAGCGGTAAAACCCATGACCATGACCCCCGTCGTGGCGCTCCAGCGCCCCAAAGATATCTCGCTTGATGACATAGAAGCGGAACTGCGCGACATTTGGCGCAGCCAAAGCACGGGTAGCGCAGCGCCGGTTGCCACCCGTGCCAGCACCTTTAGCATCGTGGTCTACGAGCCCGAAGAGTTTCAGCAATTACTGGCGGCCCTGAGCTTCTATAAGGGGGCGATCGATGGCGTTCATGGCCCCGATACCCGCGAAGCCGTCCGCCAAGCCCAAATGGCCTATGGTCTGCGGGTGACCGGTCGGGTTGGCGAACATACTCTGGCCCGTTTGCGCGAAGAATATGCACTGCTGCCAGATTCTCAAAAGCAAATCAGCAACCCGGATTTACGGGGCTTTAACTTGAGTGAGGCGATCGCGGCCCACAACCCCTGTCGGGTCATTACCCTCTGCCCGACCCTGGGGGAAGACGAAGGGGTCACGGCTCAGGTCTCAGCTTACTGCCCGGTACAAAAGCGCAACACCAGCAACATGGTGTGCTCGGAATACATCGTGTTGAAGGGGACGAAGGCTGCTCTGGAGCGGTCTGCTGACGTGGTTGCAAATCTAATGATTGGCGACTTGCCTAAGTTTGTTTGGTGGAAGGCCACCCCCAACCCCGAACAGACCCTATTCCAGCAGCTCTCAGAAACGACTAACTGCATCATTGTGGATTCCAGCTATTTCAGCGAGGTGGAGTCGGAACTGGTGAAGATGCAGCACATCACTGCGGATGGACAATACATTGCCGATCTCAACTGGCACCGCCTCTCCCCCTGGCAAGAACTCACCGCCGAAGCCTTTGACCCCCCCGAGCGGCGGGAAGCCCTGGTGGATGTGGACCGAATCAGCATTGACCATGAGCGGGGCAATGCGGCCCAAGCCCTGATGTTTTTAGGGTGGTTTGCCAGTCGTCTGGGCTGGACGCCTAACCGCTATGTGGAAGAGGGCGGCGACTACGATATCCGCAAGGTCTATTTTGAAGGGCCGAATGGTCGAGAAATCGAAGCGGAGATGGCGGCGACGCCGGTAGCGGATGTGGGTGAAGTCATCGGGGATTTGATTGGCCTACGGCTAAATTCCACCAATCTCTGCGCGGACTGCTGCACGATTCTCTGTTCAGAGACGACGGGCTGCATGCGCATGGAGGCGGGTGGCAGTGCCCAGGCTTGCCGGGTGGAGCAGGTGAGTGCGCTGTCTGATCAGCGGGCTGATTTGATTTTGGGGCAACAGCTTCAGCGTTGGGGTGAGGATGTGCTGTATCAGGACAGTCTTGCTATGGCGGATCAAATTCTGGAGCTACGATCTGGGCACGAGAGCCAAGACTAAGTTAGCCTTGTCAGCTTTGCGCTCAAAAGCCCAAATCCTTGAGGCATTACGTCAAAGGGATTTGGGCTTTTGAAGCTAACTTTTATTGCTACAACATAGCTATGTTGCTCCAATATTTTATCTGGGCTCAGTTTTGCCAGGAAGAATTCTCGGGCGTACTAGAAAATTTATATTAACAACTTCATTATTGAATACTTCAGAAAATAGCTGAGAAACCTGTTTCTTAAGTTCTTCACGATTTCAGGCCCGCCGCCATGGTTTTTTAGACATGGTTCGAACAGCTGATATATCCAAACCAAATTAAATTCATATACTAGGTGCATACCGTGTTGGCGTCTTTATTAAGTCTTTTATGCAGACATGAATCAATCTAAATCTTTGGTTGATCTAGCGTGGAGGCACTTTGACTTATCACAGTATGAGCGCTGTTTCCTCTCAGGAATTTCGGACTACAAAGATATAAGTATTAGCAATAACAATAATGTCAATCAAAAGCTTTTAAAGGAGAGTGTAGACTCAAAAACAATTCCGAAGATCTCAGCTGATCTGCTGTCTTGGTTATGTACAAACAGCGATGCGACTGCTTATATAAATAGATGGGGTGTTCGCGTTTTTGACACCCAAATTGAGGGATTACTGAATCTTCAGTTTGCAAAAATTCCATTCCCTCTAGTCTTTCGCCGATGTCTATTTACCAAAGCGATTCGACTGGAGCATGCATCTGTCTCTTATCTGGATCTCTCTGGAACTTGCCTGAAGGGAAGCAAAATCATTGACTTAGATGGAGAATCGATAACCTCTGCATTAGAAGCTATTCGTCTTAAAGTCGAGCATCATATCCTCTTGGGTAATGGCTTTAAGGCAAATGGCGTAGTCAATTTTCTCGGGGCAAATATCAGCGGCCAACTTAATTGCAGAGGCGGCTACTTTAGCAACCCCAATGGAGATGCACTGTATGCTCAGGAAGCCGAGATTGGCAACTCTGTTATTTTAAAAGACTTAAAAGCAGAGGGAACCGTTTCACTGGCAGGAGCTAAGATTGCGGGGCAACTCAATTGTAGTGGTGGCCATTTTATTAATCCTAATGGCGATGCCCTAAATGCTCAAGGAACTATTATTGACGGACCTGTTTTTTTGAGAAATCACTTTAAGGCAGAAGGGACAGTCTTGCTGGCAGGCAGTAAAATTGGCAGTCAAATTGATTGTGAGCAGGCTTCCTTTATTAAGCCGAATGGATATGCGCTAATTTTTCAAGAAGCTGAAATTAATGAATCTGTATTCCTCAGAAATTGTTTCAATGCAGAAGGAATAGTTTCATTGGTGGGGAGCAAAATTGGTGGTCGACTTGATTGTAGCAACGGTTAATTTATAAATCCTGAAGGCTGATCACTTATTAATCATAGAGATGAAATAATTCAAGCATTCATGATGACTAATAGTTTCACTGCAAATGGAACCGTTTTTCTGGTAGGAGCCAGAATAGGCGGGCAGCTTAATTTCAATAAAAGTTCCTTTGTCAAACTCAATGGCTATGCTCTAAACGCTCAAGAAGCTGAGATCAGTGAGTCCGTTTGTCTGGGTAATGGCTTTGAGGCCAAAGGGGCAGTCTGGCTGTCAGGAACAAAGATTGGTGGGCAGCTTGTCTGCACAAAGGGGGCCTTCATAAACCCCAGAGAATGTGCATTAAATGCTCAGAGAGCTGAAATTGGTCAAGATGTTTTACTAACCAATGAATTCAAATCCGAGGGGAAGGTTGTACTAGTAGGTGCCCGAATTGGTGGTCAACTCGATTGCAGTAAAGGCTTTTTCGCCAAACCTGATGGCCATGCCTTAAATGCTCAGGAAGCTGAGATTGGTGAATCTGTTTTCTTGAAGGATGGCTGTAAAGCAGAGGGAACAATCTCACTCGTGGGAGCTAAAGTTGGTGGGCAACTTGTTTGCAGTCAAAGCTCTTTCATCAAGCCTGATGGCAATTCCCTGAATGCCCAAGGAGCTGAGATTGGTGACGCTGTTTTTTTGTGCAATGGCTTTAAATCAGAGGGAAGGGTTCTGCTAGTTGGAGCTAAAATTGGCGGGCAGCTAGATTGCAGTCAAGGTTCCTTTATCAAACCTAATGGTTATGCTTTAAATGCTCAAGGGATTGAAATTGACCATGATGCTCTTTTGAATAATGATTTTAAATCTGAAGGAATGGTCTCGTTAGTGGGAGCTAGAATTGGCGGTTTTCTCAATTGTGTTAGAGGTTCTTTTGTCAAGCCTGATGATAAAGCTTTAAAGGCTCGAGGTGCTGAAATTGGCCAAGACGTATTACTTAATGGCTGTCATGTAGAGGGAAAAATTGATTTTTCTCAGGCAAAAATTCAAAATAAATTGTCTGTTGGCAAACGGTCTTCTGACCTTATCTCTTTTGATTTCTCGTTTGCTTCAGTTCGTGTTCTAGATGCTTAGTGGTGCAGAAAAGTCCTGCAACCCCTTTGAATAGGTGAGTCTCATT
>ERZ1740060.492-NODE-492-length-21290-cov-22.524088_pt1 | contig 21290 bp, 17 predicted proteins | sample MGYA00581743_ERZ1740060 | MGnify/ENA primary metagenome ERZ1740060 (study PRJEB43018, sample SAMN04849235) | marine metagenome | isolation source: floating plastic debris | place: Pacific Ocean | collected 2008-08-27 | study: EMG produced TPA metagenomics...
CCTAATTAGCTGGCATTTTCCTGCCACGGCTGCATAGTTGACCCGGTAGAGCCAACCATCGCATCCATCGTGACGGTGAGGGGCGTGTCATGCCCTTGCACAAACATGCCCAGCGTGTCGCCGACTAAAAGGATTGGCACCCCCGCCTGATCAAAAGCCGTCGCCGTTAGATAGTCGTAGGCGGTCAGCATGACAAACCGCTTGTCCGCTTGTTTGTAAGACCGGATCACCGGGGCCGTAATGCGAGTCTGTGCGACCATCCTGCACTGCCTTTAGAGACGTTGAGATTTCTGCGCGGTGACGCAAGCGTCAAAATTGACTGGATTCACGCGAGGCGTTGTTTTCAGCCATCTGGCGGCCAAGTTAGCAAACTGTTCCGGACAGCCACTGACAAAAAACTGAGTGGGCCGCGCTGGTCGTGTGCTTTTCAAGTTTAAAAGCTCGAGTTCCTGAACCGCTGCTTTGACCATAAAGTAAGCTGGGTCAATTCGCTTGATCGTATCTGGCAAGAAAGTTTGGAAGACGGGTTGAAGATGCGGATAGTGGGTGCAGCCATGCACTAACGTGTCGATGTTGGCCTCTAAGAGAGGCTGCAGATAGGTTTTAGCCACCGCTAACGTGGCGGGATCTTGCAGACGACCTTGCTCAATTAAAGGGACAAACTGCGGACATCCCATCTGCCAAACCTGGGCCTCAGCATCCGCTTCTAAAATGGCCTGACGGTAAGCGTCGCTCGCCGCCGTTGCAGGGGTGGCAATTACCCCAATGCGACGACCGGCCTTAACGGCGGCCCTTGCCCCCGGACAAATCAGCCCCAAAATCGGGATGGGAAACGCTTGCTGCACCTGCTCAAGGGCGAGGGCAGAGCTGGTGTTGCAGGCCATCATCACCATCTTGACGTTTTGAGTCATCATCCAGGTCATGATCTCATGCCCAAATTGGCGAATCTCTTCGGGGCTGCGATCGCCATAGGGCAGGCGCGCCGTATCCCCCACGTAAAGAATCGACTCCTGCGGCAACTGCCGGGTCAACTCGCGCAATACGGTCAGCCCTCCCACCCCACTATCAAAGATGCCGATAGGCGCAGAACTTTTGGTGACAGTAGCGGATTCAGGCGGAAAGGTCATAGGGATAAAGCAACTAGCTCGCAGGTTTATAAGAGTTTAGTGGGCTTTCTCTCAGTTTCAGCCGCGATCGCCCACTCATTACAAAGTCTCATCAGTAGTTGAGGCTGCTGATGAGATTGGCAAATTAGCGATGTTCACCCCGTCCAGTTGGTGGCCCAACTCCCAGGTGTTTCCAACAAACTTGAGGATGCGGCAAGGCCATGATCCTGAGCGGGCCTATTCCGAACACCAACCAATCCCGATGCCAAAATGCCCAAAATCCAGGGCTAAAGGCAAATTCCGGTCAAATTTTGCTGGGCGATCGTCTCTCTGAACCGCATTTAAAGAGCCAGTCCCCACTGTCGTGCTCAAGACAGCGGGGACTGGTCACACTCGGATTAGCTGAGCTTACTCGACTAGAGTGATGCCCTTAGTCTGCTCGACTACCGGCCACCCACAGTGATGGAATCGACCTTGAGGTGAGGCTGACCGACCGTGACATAAACGCTGCCGCTGATCGAGCCGCAGAATCCGGGCGCCAGGCTGATATCTTCTGAACACATCGAAATGCGCTGCATGATTTCCTTCGCTTCCCCAATCAGCGTTGCGCCTTTCAGCGGCTTGGTGATTTCGCCATTTTCAATGAGATAGGCTTCATCGACGCCAAAGTTGAACTGCCCGGTGGGGCCGACGCTGCCGCCGCCCATCTTTTTGCAATAGATGCCCTTTTCCACCGAGCCAAACAGCTCATCCACCGAGAAATCACCCGGCGCAATGTAGGTGTTCCGCATCCGCGAAGCAGCGGCATAGGTGTAGCCCTGGCGGCGGCCGCTGCCCGTGCGCGGATGCCCCGTACGCATGGAACCGGCGCGATCGCTCAAGAAGTTCTTCAGAATGCCGTTTTCGATCAGCAGGGTGCGCTGGGTCGGCATGCCCTCATCATCCATATCCAGGGTGCCAAAGGCATCGTCCGAGAGCCCTTCATCCCAAGCGGTGAGATTTTCGTGGGCGATTTTCTCACCTTTTTTATCGATAAAGGGCGTGGTGCCGCGCTCAATCTGCGTCGTTTCTAACAGGTGACCACAGGCCTCGTGGAAGATGACGCCGCCAAAGTGATTCGCCATGATGACAGGATAGTTGCCCGATTCGACATACTCGGCGTAGAGCATCTTACCGGCGGATTCCGCGACTTCTTCAGCGGTGGTGCCATAGTCCCAAGTGCGCAAAAAGGCGGGGTCGCTAGTGTCGCCCAACCGCTGACCAATGGATGAACGATGGTCGCCATCAGCGCAAAGTAAATTGCAACTAACCGACTGCGTCAGGCGAATATCGCGGGCAAAAGTGCCGTCGCTGGCCGCGACCAAAATCTCTTGCCAGTCGCGAAAATAACCGGCGCGTCGGGCTTGTACATGGCTACCGACTTTGGCGATCGCCGCGTTCGCAGAGAGCAGCACGTCGCCCATTTCTTGCATCGAGCTACAGCCATCAAGCCAGGCGTCTTTGTTCTTAGCCGCCGCGTAATTTCTTAGCAGCTCTAAGTTCGTTTCCGGCACAGAGGCCGTGGGGCCAGGCAGAAACAGGCCCATAATCGACAGGGCTTTTTCTAACGCGCTGCGGAGGCCCGTAAAGGTGAGATTGTTGGTGCTGACGTAGCAGTCCGCTTTGCCTTTGAAGACGCGCACGCCTGCGCCGGTCACCAATCGCGGTGAGATGCCGGTAATGGCGTCATCCTCAGCCATGCAGCTGATGTATTGATTGCGCTCTAAAAAAAACTCGACAAAGTCAGCCCCGGCCGATCGGCCCAGCCCCAGCAGAGTGGAGAGCGGCCCCCGCCAAGACTCATCGAAGCGATCGCGCGTAGCGTCATAGTGCAGCTGAGTGATCTCTTGCGTACTCAGCAGTTTGTCGGGGGTCATGGCGGCGGGCATAGAGGCCGTGTCCTTCTCAAAGATTTGCGTTCACAGTTGTTGTTCAGTCTAGCAAAGGCCGCAGCGGAAAACCCGGTCGGACAACCGGCGCCGCTGCCCACTTCGGCACCGAGTGGTTGCTCACTGGGATCGCGAGTCCGGCTTGGCAGCAGCCTCCTGCCCCTGAGACAGTTATCAGCCAGCCCCCTTGAACCGTGCCTTAACATCAACTTACGCCGTCCTCTATCAGCGCCCCCCGGCCAGTCAACTCAAGCCTGGCCGCTGTCACCTTTGAGCATCACTAATCTAAGCTCAAAATGACGGTTCTCTAGCGAGGTCTCCAGCCCTGTCGACTCGCCAAACTTTTCTGATGGGAGCTGGGGCCAAAGATGACCAACGGTATTCGGCGTATTCTCAGGGAACTCTCAGGCAAAGCTTCACTGACTACCCCGGAACCCACAATCGTTCTCAGTAGTATTGAATGAAGTTCCTTGTCACCGTCGCAATTTCATGAGCAGCATTCTGCAATCTTCTGTTGGCCTATTGCGCTCTCGGCTATCTCGTCGCATTGTTAGCTGGGTGTTTTTTAGCATCGTCGTCATTGAGGGCGTAATTTTTGTACCCTCGTTTTATCGTCGCTACCGCGAAAAGCTGGGCGAACTCGAGCAAGTCTCTTCAGAAGTGTTATTTACGGCCAAAGCCAACGCCATGATGGGCGGTGATAATTTAGCGGTGTTGCAGCTAATCCAACAAAACCTCAAACCCAACTCCGTAATTTTGGGCGCGGCGCTGTGTGACCTGCAGGGCAACGTGATTGACACCTTTGGCGAATCGCCCGGCATCGACTGTCAAAGCGTACCAGAGGGTACGGTCGTCCGGCAGGTAACCGACAATCGACAGCGGTATGACGTGGCTTGGCCCAGCGATCGCCTGTCGGATCAGTACATTTTGATCGTCCGCCATGATGCCAGCGGCACGATTTATGAAATGGGCCAGTATGCCCTAGCCATCGCGGGGCTGGTCATCATCATTTCGGTGTTTGTCACCTTTGTCACCATCCTGGTGTTAGAGCGCATCTTGATCGTGCCGATTTTGCGCCTGCGTGATGATCTGCAGCAGGCGGGTGATGCCGTTAGCCAAGATCAGCCGCCCCATTTTCAAACCCGCGCGATGACCCGCCACGATGAACTGGGTGAAGTGTCTCGGGCCTTTTGTGACATGTTTACTCGGGTTCACCAGGAAATCAGCGATCGCAAAGAAGCGGAAACCGCCCTTAAAAACGAACAGGCTAAATCGGAAAAGCTGCTGCGCAACATCTTGCCCGATGCGATCGCCACCCAACTCAAAATGGAAGTAGGGGCGATCGCCTCGCGGTTTGACGAGGCCACCATTTTGTTTGCCGACATTGTGGACTTTACCGGGCTGTCGCAGCAAATCTCACCCAATGAGCTGGTGAGCGTGTTGAATGAAGTTTTTTCGACCTTTGACGCCATTGCCGAAAAGCTGGGGCTCGAAAAGATCAAAACTATTGGCGATGCTTATATGGTCGTTGGCGGCCTGCCCGAACCCCAGCCTAGCCACGCGCAAGCGATTTTAGAAATGGCCATCCAAATGCTGGATGCCATTCAGTCGTTTCAGCGTCATGATGGCACCCCGTTTCAACTGCGGATTGGCATCAATACGGGGCCAGTCGTTGCAGGCGTCATCGGCATCAAAAAATTTAGCTACGACCTCTGGGGTGACGCGGTCAATGTCGCCAGTCGCATGGAGGCCCACGGCATAATTAACCGCATTCAAGTGAGCGCTACCACCTATCAACAGGTGCAAGCCCACTACGAGTTTGAAGATCGAGGCTGCATCGATATCAAAGGCCGCGGCACGATGCATACTTACCTGCTGAAAGGACGGCGACCGTTGAGCACTGCCATTCCCAAACAGTTCGCGACTCGCCAGTTGGCGATCGACAACCCTGATGCCTGAGGTCTTTGGCACCTACTTCTCAATTTGCCAGTCCGTTAGGCAATAGCAGATAACCAGCGGATAGCGCCAGCAAAGTCAGTAGGGTCAGGCCTAAAATTAGGCGCGGTAGTAGCTGTTGAATTTTTTGCCGGTTCATCATTCTGCCCTCTCTACCGCTGCTTTTGATGGATTTCTTTAACCCTAATCCGGGTGGACGAAATTTTCCGCGCGATGCTTACTCATGCCCGTCAACTCCCCCAGCGCTGGCCCCCCAGCTCATGCCCTAGACGATACCGAGCGAGTTTGATGGCCATCCTGGCCGTTCCTGAGCGGTCTAGTTGAGGAGCCGCAAACAGGTTGGGTGGGGGCAGGCTAGGAAGCCTACCCAACGGGTTTTCTCTTTCGAACAAGTCGTCTGAAAATCGGGATCACCCTTTCCCAAGATCCAGACACTGCGCTTTTTGGGTTCACTCACCCTAATCCTGCTTCTCTGTTTCAAGATGGCGATATTGGTGACAGCACGCCAGGAGAGCGGCAAAATTTGCCGCTCTCCTGGCGCTGCGAATTGGGAAAATTGATCGTTAGACTTTTGCGCGCATTAACCTTCAGATATGTCGGCCTCGACGACATTGGTGGCAAAACTTTGGTAAGCGCCCCCAATTTGCTTCGCCATCGAATCGGGGAAGACGTGAAACTCGCCAGCCGCCAGGGCCTCAATAATGGCATCTGCGACTAAGGTTGGAGGCTCTGCAATCTCAGTTAGTCCAGCGGCATCACCCATGTCAGTGGCGATTGGCCCTGGATGAACGCTGAGAACAATCGTGCCTTGCTCACTCAACAGTTCCCGCAGTGATTGGGTAATGGCATAGGCCGCCGCTTTGGAGGCGGAGTAGGTGGCAAAGTTGGCAAACGTTTTCATCGAAACGACGGAGTTAAGCTGGGCAAAGACGCCGCCGCCATTGGCTTTAAGAATGGGGGCAAACGCCTGTGCCATGCGGATAAGACCGTAAACGTTGACATTCATCTGAAACTCAAGGGAGTCGATCGCGTCTGCAGCCAAGGACGTGGCCCCCTGAAATGCGCCGCCATTGTTGATCACGACCTCCACATCCTGAGCCGTTTGCGCGGCAGCGGTAATCGAATTTGGATCAGCCAGATCCAGGGCAATGGGCACAACCTTGTCGCCGTAGCGCTCGACCAGCGGTGAGGCGCTATCAAGCTTACGAACGGCAGCGTAGACTTTAGCCGCGCCCTGCTCAATGAACGTTTCTACCAACGCTTTGCCGATGCCTCGATTGGCGCCGGTCACGAGAACGATCTTGTTGTCGATGGTGTAGTTAGCCATGGGAAATTCTTCCTTGGGAATGAGTGTGAATAAAACTTTGAACGAACGGTCTAAGTAAAGCCAAAAAAAATCAGCTTTGATCGAGTAGGGCGATCGCCGCTTCGATACTGCCTTTGATGGTGATATCCTCTTCCATCACGCGGCCGACTAAGGCCATCCCCTGAGTCATCAAGAGCAGCAGTCGCGCTAAATTACGCGGGTCAGCCTCGGGACGCAGTTCGCCAGCGGCTTGGGCGCGGGTCAGCGTGGTGGTGAAGGTATCTTCGATATTCTGCAGGTACCTTCGCATCACACGGGCAATCTCGGCATCGTCGGTATTGAAGTCGGCGATATTGGTGCCGAGCATACAGCCACAGCTGCCAGGCTGACTGTGCATGGTTTGCCAATCTCGCAGCAGGTGCTGCAGGTTAGCGAGAGGCGACCCTGGGGCCGAGAGGCGATCGCGCATACTCTGGTGAGTCGTGTGCGCATAGTGCGCCAACGCTTTTAGAAACAGCGATCGCTTGTTGCCAAAGGTGTCATACAGACTCTTTTTGCCAATCCCCATATGTTTCAGCAATTCCGACAGGCTAGCAGCTTCGTAGCCGTTGGCCCAAAACACTTCCACAGCTCGGTCGAGAGCCACGGCCGGGTCGAATTGCTTATCGGGACCGCGCGTCATGGAGCACCTCTGTGTGTTTAACCATGACGCTAAGCTAACACAACTTAAACCGATTGGTCAATGTTTTTGTTTGCATGATTTTGGGGCTGAGGGCGTTGCTTGAAAAATCCTCGACTGTAGGGGGGGGTAGCGCCAACCCCCCCCCTACCTTAAGTGGTTCTGGCTTGAGGGTGTGATTTGAGCGTAGAGTCTAAACGCCCAGATCTTGCAGGGCGAAACGAATTTGCTCTAAGCGACGACGGTTCACTCCCAGGTCGGATTCTCCCAGGCGAGCCGCCGATCGCAGATGAATCACGGCTTCGTCTGCCGGCAAATAAAACTCAGCATCGTCCACAAATCCCATGAGGCGGCTGGTGGATTGGGTGCGAATGTAATCGTCGGTTTGAGCCACGATCGCAGTGCGAGGCACAACGCCCAGCACCTTTACGAGCAGCTCCCGAGCAGCAGCGCGATCGCCGGTGTAGGAAATCGGCGCGATGGCATGATCGGTGTCGACATCCTGGCTCACCACACAGTTAGGACTGGCCGGACAAGGCAATAGGTGGCCGGCTTTGAGGCCCAGTTCCGGTACCTCGCCAGCAAAGGTGGTGCCCAAACCAGGCAAGGTCGCCACCGGGGCCGGAGCGGCTAACACGGGTGCTATGGCTAGGGGCGCCATCCAGAGGGCGATCGCAACAGTCCAAACGGCGACAACAGACAGCAGGCAGCGGCAAAAACGCATAAAGATTACATCCAGTAAAAATTAAGTCCAAAAAACCGAGTCAAAGGGGCCGCGTTAAGTCAGCAGCTGAAAATAAATGGCCAAGGGCAACACCACAAAGCCCAGGGCGATCGCCACGCCCAGCACCAAACTCAAGCCATAAATGCCCCAGCGTACTGCTTTGGTGAGCAAGCCCAGCGACTGCAGGGCGCTCCACAAACCGTGACGCAGATGAACGCCTAAAAGCACCATAACGCCGGTATAGCTAAAGGCATAGACGGGCCGTTGAAACTTTTCGATCACGAGGCGAGCCAGATCGCGGCTGGGCTCACCCTGAACGGCGGTCAGATAGTAGGTGCCAAACTTAAAGTTCACTAAGTGAATGATCAAAAACGTGAGTAATACCGACCCCGTCACAATCATGGTGCGCGAACTGATGGACTGCAGACTCGGCTCCCCCCGGCTGGCATACACCGCATAACCTTCCGGTCGCGCCCGCCGTCGCCGCCAAAAAATCTGGAGGCCCGCGATCGCATGCACTAAAAAGGTGATCGCCAGCATCATTTCGACTAGCCACAGCAGCAGTATCCAGCGCTCTAGGTAATAGGCATAGGTGTTGTAGGCTTCGTGACTGACAAACATCAGCAGGTTGCCCACCATGTGCACGGTGGCAAAAAAGGCGAGCCCTAGGCCCGTGAAGCCCGTGAGCAGCTTTTTGCCGATGGGCGACGCATAAAATTTCAGGAGGGCGGGTGAACTAGCAGTGTTGTGCATGGTGGCAGACTCCTGGGCAGGCAAGCAGTACCCGACGGTTCGACTGATAGTTGGGTCAGAGCTAAGCAGTATCTATGATGACAGACCCGAGCGGCTACAGGAGAGCCTGGCTCCCGATTAAGGCGGCCATTTAGCCCAGAGAGAGGTGGCTTAATGACGAGTTGTCGAAGGCCGTCACTTTGAGCGTGGCAATTTGCCAGGGGGCAAGGTGGCAGGGATTCTCAGCGTCAGCCAGCGCATCTTCCAGCAGATTGGTGCGCTCAAAGGTGAGTGACGGAGCCGTCAGGGTCGCTGAGCGACCATACAGTTCCCACAGGCGCAGGATGTACTGGTCGTCGGCATCCTCTGCGAGTTTTAACGCGGCCAGATGCATCCCCGCTGTGCCGATGTCTAGAAAGGTACCCTGGCCCGCGATCGCGGATGAATCTGAGCCTAAGTCATCGACGATATCGCTGGCGATCGCGGTTTGATCCCCCGTTTTGGCACCCACCACGACTGGGAACTGGCTGTTGAAGGCGATCGCTTGGTGGGGCGTTTGGGCGGCACGCCAGTCACCCCCGTGGGGATAGAGCACATAGGTAAATTGGTGCCAGCCGCGATCAGCTTGGGGATCGGGCCAGAGCGGCGCTTTGAGTAGAGTCAGCCGCAGCTGATCGGGCTGGGCGTCGAAGCCGTGTTTGTAGTCGGTCAAGATGCTGAGCCCAGCGGTGGCATCGCTGAGGTCGGCCCAACGATAGGCAGGCACCTCCCACTTCGCCTGCTCGTGGGGATCGGTAGAGCGCGTGGGTCGGGCAATCGCTCCGAAGGGAATTTCATAGGTGGCGTGATCGGCTTCAACCGTGAGGGGAAAGGCCACCTTGAGCACCACCTGAGTGGCTCGCCAGTCCGCCAGGGTCGCCACTTTGAGGTAAGGAGAGGCCGCGTCGAGCACGTAATCTTGCTGAATGACAGAATCGGCAAGGTGTCGCACCACCCGCAGCCGCTGCCGCAATGGACCGGACTCTAGCCACTGAATGGATTGGAGCTGCGCTGCCGGGAGGAGATGGTCTTGATAGTTGGGCGCGATATCCCAAGCGTCCCAATATTGTCCTGCATCCTCAAAGGCTTGCAGCTGATTAGCGAGCGATCGCAGCCGGTTGGTCTGAGTGGCTTTGTCCCCCAGTTCCATCAGGTCGCCTGTGGCCGCATCCACCACCGCCCAGACCGCCTCATTTTCGAGTCGATAGTCCGGAGCTGAAGATTGCGGGTGAGGGAAGGGTAGCGGCGTGGGGAGTGCCGTGGGCTGGGGCACCAGCCAATAGAGGCGATAGCCGATTGCTGGGATGGTGGCTAAAAACAACAGTCGCGGCGATTCATCCGGTTCAGCATGGGGGGAACCGGGGCGCTGGTCGGCGCGATCGCTGTAGTAACTGATTTGAACGGTGACCTCAGTGGCCGACTGAGCATCCCAGACTTGCCAGGCAGACACAGTCGCAGGCAGGGTTGACAGAGCAATTTCTACCAGGTCAGTCTGTGACCAGTTGAGAGAATTGAAGAGGAAAAGCGGAATCGCGTCAGGGTGAGGGGCCGTGGAACGGGGCAGCGAAGCGGCGATCGCCTCTAACGCTCCAGTTCGGATCTGAACGGCGGCATCATGGGCCTGCTGCCAGTCTTGATTGGCCGTCTCAAACACCTCGGGAATCGCCGTCCCTGGCAAAATATCGTGGAATTGGTTAAACAAGACCTGCTGCCAGGCGGCAGTGAGCGCTGCGCGGGGATAGTCGAAACCGGTCTGTCGATGAGCGATCGCGGCAAACAGCTCGGCTTCTCGCAAGGCGTCTTCACAGCGGCGATTGCCCCATTTTTGATCGGCATGGACGGTGTAACAGCCCCGGTGCAGCTCCAGATACAGCTCATCTCGCCAAACGGGGAGCGTGCTGTCGGGATGGTGCGGTGGCAGCGGCTCCGGGCAGAGACGCTGCAAATGTGCTAACGGTGACGCAAAAGTGAGCTGCGGAAAGCAGGGCGACTCGGCCCAGCGCTGGGCACTGGTAAGCATGTCGCGAGTAGGGCCGCCGCCGTGGTCGCCCATGCCTGGTAGCCAGAGGGTTTCAGTGAAGCCGGTTTGACCTTCCCACTGGGCGCTGTGGTGGGCGATTTGCACGGGGTCAACGTCGGTGCCAATGGGGGGTAAGGTGAGGCTGAACAGGGATGTGCCGTCGAGCCCCTGCCACCAAAACAAACTGTGGGGAAAGGTGGTGGTCTCGTTCCAGCGGAGTTTTTGGGTGGCGAAATAGTCGATGCCGCCGAGCTTGAGCAGCTGCGGTAGCTGCCACGAAAAGCCAAAGCTGTCGGGCAGCCAGGCGATCGCGCTCACGTCACCGAAACGAGACTGCGTATAGCGCTGACCGTACAAAATTTGCCGCGCCAGCGACTCGCCGCCCAAAGTATTCAGTTCCGGCTCGACCCACAACCCGGCATCAATCGACCAGCGGCCCTGCTGCACGGCCTGCTGCACATCGTGAAAGAGATCGGGCTGATGCGTTTCGAGCCAGTGGAACAGGGCTGGACTGGAATGGGTGTAGGTCAATTCTGGAAAGTCTTTCTGCAGTGCCAGCACGGAGCGAAAGGTGCGTTCCGCTGCTTGCCAAGTCTCTGCCACCGGCCACAGCCAAGCCAAGTCTAAATGGGCATGACCCACACAGGTGACCTGCCGCTGCTTGATCCACGGGCTCAAGGTTTGCAGCCGCGATCGCAGCGCCCCGAGTTCCTGCAAAAAGCGATCGCGCTGCCCGACGGTGCGCCAGTCTAACGGGGCGATCGCGGCGGCAATCGCAGACAGCTGCTCGGGAGCCAGCGTTTCAGCATAGGTCTGCAGCACGGTCAGCTCGTCAGCGACAAAGCTGGGTTCGGGGCTGGGTTCAGGACTGGCGACAGCTTGCTCATAGACCACTTCAGAGCGCACCAGGGCGCCATCATCATGGCCGGGACTGATCAGATAAATGGCCACCCAAAAGGTATCGCCGGGGGTAACGCGATCGCTGAGTAAAATGCGGCCAAAGTAGTCGAATAGGTCGCCTTCCTGCATCAACTGGCCATCGACGTAAACCGCGGCTGCCTCAGCCCACCAGGTCAGCCCCAGTCGCAGCGCCGACCCCGCCAGGGGAAAGTCCTGCAGGGCGGTCGGCACCGTAATCTGCTGACAGAGCCACAGGGCTTTTTGTCCCCGCGCCCAGGCAATATGCTGCTTGGCATTGGGTGCGGCGAACGGCCATGTCGTCCAGCCCTCGGTTGCTGAGGTGACCTGGGGATCAGGCTGCTGGGCCATCTGCCACCCGGCCTGCAGTGATCGCCGCGTCAGTGCTCGCAGACGATCGGCAGTGGCCGCGATCGTCGCGCTGCAATCAGAGTTCTCAAGCTTGGTCGGGTCAGCGCTAGCCATCGAGTTTCCACACCATTCCACAGAGAAATTCAACCATGGCCAACGCTTAAAGGGAACTTGTAGGCGACTAGCCGAGTCATGACACCTCAGCATCTGCCGCGATTGGGCTGGGCTTACCGGGCAAGTCCCGTTTGGCGTATGATAGACCGTACTGATTGCTGTCTATTGATGGGAAATCTGCAATGCTGACCCTAAAGATCGTTGTTTATCTCGTTGTCGCCTTTTTCGTAAGCCTGTTTATTTTCGGATTCTTAAGTGGCGACCCCTCCCGCAACCCAGGTCGCCAAGACATGGAATAATCAGATTCCAGCGAATGGCTAAGGGGTGTGCTCGATTAGCACTCAGCAATATCAGCCCCCCTTAGTTTTGACGCGCAGTTGGTTGGGGCGATCGCCTCACAATTGACTGTCTCCCAAAGCCCGCTGGTCGGGCTTTCGTTTTGATTGTGTGGCTGTTTATGCCCTACTTACCTCCTGTTGATCTGCCGCCGCCGCCGATTGTGCAGACGGTGCTGCTGCCTGCCGCCGTCGCCGCCGAACCACCTCTCGAACCCGCTGTCAAAGCTGATGAGCGATCGCAGGCTAAACCCCAGCCCCGCTTCAGCCATCCCGCTCCGGCGACAGCACCGCCGGGGCGACGTCAAAACGTTTCTAATCCGACGGCCAGCGCGGTCAATGCCGCCGATGTCGAACCATTAACCCCGGCTGAGGTTCAAGCCTCCTTTTTGCAAGGAGGGGTACTGACGCCACCCGATGCTCCTCAGGGGGCTTCGCTGCATTCTGCTCGACCGGCAACTGTTAGCCGTGAGGAGGACCGCGTTCAGTCTTTCCCCACCTTGTCAGCCCCTTGGATATCGCAGAGCGATGACGATGAGGCTGAAGCTGCTGACGAGACCGCTCCTCGCCAGGTCGATGAGGCAGACGACGATGAGGAGAATGGCGATAGCGATGAAGAAAACGCACCGGCGATCGTGTATCCTCGCGCGGCAACCCCAGGTCCCGATTGGTCTAATGGTGCCGTCTTGCCAGGGGGCGATCTGCTACCGCCCTCATCGCCCACAAATCAACCACCGACTCCCCTCAATTTGGTGGCCGACTATCAAGAGTTTGAACCCGCAACTCAGATCGTGACCGCTCGCGGCAATGTGGTCTTGCGGTTAACCAATGGCGTTTTAAGTGCCGATCGCCTCTGGGCGAATCTGGCCAATCGCTATGTGGTCGTCGAAGGCAACGTGATTTTTACGCGGGGTGACCAAACCGTTGAGGCCGATCGCGGCGAATATAACCTGATTCAAGGGGAGGGCAGCCTATTTCAAGCGCGAGGCGTGCTGTTTTTGCCTCAAACCGGTCGAGATTTTGGTGATTTGGCTCCCACCGGGGCCGGGCCGCCCGTTGCCACCAGCCCCGGCGTCTTAGACACCGATCCGATTAGCAACATCAGAGGCACGGGCAACATCACCTTTGGCACGGGGCTCGATCCTGATCCAGCTGCCGGGGCATCAGTCCCCAGCGTGGGGGGCTTTGTCCGCCGCATTCGCTTTGAGGCCGCCCAGCTCGACTTTGACTCCGAAGGGTGGTATGCCCAAGACATTCGACTGACGAATGACCCGTTTTCGCCGCCAGAACTTGAGTTTCGAGGTGAGACCGCTCGCCTGACCCGGCTCACCGAGTTTCAAGATGAGCTGTTTGTCGATAACCCTCGCCTGGTGTTTGACCAAAGCTTCTCGCTGCCCCTGTTTCGCGAGACCATTTTGCTGAACCGAGGCGGCCCCGACAGCGCAAATCCGTTCTTCGTTAACTTTGGCTATGACGGCGAAGAGCGCGATGGCCTCTTTGTCGAACGGACGTTTCAGCTGCCGAGCATTGGTCAGTGGGAGTTTTTCCTAACGCCACAGTTTTTAGTGCAGCGGTTTACCGGGGAAGAGACCGATAGCTTTTTGAGCAACTTCGGGCTGGAAGCCGACGCGACCGGCGCACTGAGTCCGACAACTTTAGTGGAGGCTAATGCCAGCTTCTCGGGATTGGATCTCGACAACCTCGAAGAGCGCCTGCGGGCTAGTGTCCGCGTCCAGCAGCTCTTAGGCGACCATAGCTTGAATTTGGAATACAGCTATCGCGATCGCCTCTTCAACGGCTCATTGGGATTTCAGGACGTCCAGAGCAGCCTGGGTGTCGTCTTGCTGTCGCCCAACATCCTGCTTGGTGACACCGGCATTGTGTTGAACTACCAGGCATCGGCTCAGTACATCACTGCCAACACCGATCGCCTCGAACTGCTAGACGACCTGACGCCGCCGTTTCGCGCTAGCTTGGGCCGATTTCAAGGTAGTGTCGGACTCACCCGAGGATTTGTGCTCTGGCAGGGCACCCCCCTACCGGCCACCCGTGACGAGGGGTTGCGGTTTACCCCAAACCCTCGAACCCCCATTGTCGTCTTGACCGTGGGCGCGCGGGGCACCTATACCTACTACACCAGCGATGACACCCAAGAAAACCTCTCGGCCTTTGCCGGTATTAGCGGGGAACTGGGCCACTTTTCGAGGGACTTTTTAGATTCAACGGTGTTTAATTTGACCTACTCTCGAGCCTTTGTCGGGCAAGACTCGACCTCACCCTTTTTGTTCGATCGCAACGTCGATCAAAATACCCTCACTGGCGGCCTCATCCAGCAAATCTATGGCCCGTTTCGAGTCGGCTTTCAAGCTTCTTTCAACCTCGATACCGGCGAGCTGATCAACAACGATTACATCTTTGAATACAACCGCCGTACCTACGGCTTGTTTCTTCGGTTCAACCCGACTCAGCAGGTGGGCTTTTTGGGCTTCCGACTCAATGAGTTTGACTGGTCGGGGCGGGCGGCGCGCTTTGGCGGCGCGGATATTGATCAGGTAGAAGGCGGCGTGGTGCGTTAGGGGCGTTGCGCAAAAATCACCTCCTGGTTGCCGGGGGACACTGCCCAATCCTTCCTCAAAAGGGTTCGAGCCTGAAATGTTGTTTAATCGCAGCCTTCAAATCACTCAGCGTTAGCAAGGTTTTTTGCGATCGCGCTCCTACCAAACTGACCAACTGCCCGCCCCCCCCTACACTTTTTAAGTCAGCGCTCTCTGGCAATACGATTCTCTGCAATAAGATGACAAATCTGGCCCTCTGGCTCCCTGGCGTTTCCAGAATTGCCTGGGCAGTCCGATTACTAAGAAGTGGGTATTAGCTCCCTATGACCGTTGCTGCTTCCGTCAATCCGCTCCTGTCTTTAGATTACGTGCCCGCTTTAGAGTCGATCGGTGATGACTATTATGATGTCGTCGCGGCGGCTGAGTTTCCCCAACATCTGCTGCGGTTTCGTAATGATGACCTGCTGCGGCAGATTGGCCTCGATCCGGCCCAGGTCAGTGATGATCACTTTGTCGAAGCCTTTGGCCAGTTCCAGGAGCGATCGCCCTTGCTAGCGCTGCGTTACCACGGCTATCAGTTTGGCGCCTACAACGCTTTTTTGGGCGATGGTCGCGGCTTTCTCTATGGTCAGGTGCGCGGGGGCGATGGCCAGCTGTATGATTTTGGCACCAAGGGCTCTGGTACTACCCCCTATTCACGCGGTGGGGATGGTCGGCTTACCCTCAAAGGCGGCGTACGCGAAGTGCTCGCAGCGGAAGCTCTACACGCGCTGGGGGTGAAGACCTCTCGCACGCTAAGTCTGATCGAAACGGGCGAATCGCTCTGGCGGGGCGATGAACCATCACCGGCGCGATCGTCCGTCATGGTGCGGTTTAGCCGCTCGCATATTCGGTTTGGCACCTTTGAGCGGCTCGACTATCTGGAGCGGCCCGACCTGATTCAGCGGCTGCTAGACCATGTTATCGAGACCTATTATCCCGAGTCGCGGCTGTTTACTGACCCGGTAGAACGGTATAGCCACTTCTACGCTGAATTGGTGGAGCGGGTGGCTCAGCTAGTCGCCCAGTGGATGTCAGTGGGCTTTTGTCACGCCGTGCTCAACACCGACAACATGTCGATCACGGGGGAAAGTTTTGACTACGGCCCCTATGCCTTTATCGACGCCTATGACCCGAGCTTTACGGCGGCCTATTTTGACTATGGGGGTCGCTATAGCTATCGCAACCAGCCAGCTGCCTGCGAATGGAATTTGCGCCTGCTGCAAAAGCCCCTGAAGCGCATCATGGATGCTGCGGCCCTAGAGGCAGGCTTAGCCACCTATATCGACCACTACGAACGCTACTACCGTCAGCGCCTGTTGGCCAAGCTGGGGTTTGAGTCCTTGCCCAATGACTTGGGTCAGGATCTCGTCAAGCAAACGATCGAGCTGCTCAGCCAGGTGCAGGTGAGTTATCATGCCTTTTTCCTAGAGCTAGCTCGTCAGTTTTCGGTGGATTGGGCCGAGGGCGCAGAGCAGATCTTTGGCACCACCTTTCAGGCGTCAGATGCGGGGGCACAAGGACGACTCGATCAGTGGCGACAGCTCTATCAGCGCGCGCTGCAAACCCAATCATCGTCAGCGCTAGCAGCCATGTCAGCGCGGCTGCGGCGCACCAATCCCGAGACGGTACTGCTGCGCCCCGAAATCGAGGCGGTTTGGGAAGCGATCGTGGCCGAAAACGATTGGCAGCCGTTTCATCAACTCGTGCAGCGAGTCCAGGCACCGTTTCTGGCTTGAGTGTCGACCGTCTTAACCTTGGGTGGATTGTGTATTTCTGGTGAGATAGCGGGGAATACGAGGCAAAATTTAGGGCTGCAGTTTGGCAAACTGATATCGCAGTGATCGCATCTGAGGCGGGTCAATTCACTAGATTAGGATGAATTTAGGCAGCCTTTTGACATGATTAAATGACTCAAATTAAGCAGCAGATTATTGCCCTCGGGGGTGGCGGGTTTTCGATGGAACCCGAGAACCCTTTGCTCGATCGCTACATCCTGCAGCAGTCCAATTCTCAATTGCCTAAAATCTGCTTTTTACCCACCGCCAGCGGTGATAGCGATCGCTACATCACTCGGTTCTACGAGGCGTTTACTCCGTTAGCGTGTCGTTCGACTCATCTCAGTCTCTTTCGCCCGCCGACCGATAGCCTCACATCACTGCTGCAAGATCAAGACATCATCTACGTTGGGGGCGGTTCTACCTTCAATCTGATGGCCCTCTGGAAAGCTTGGAAACTGGATGTGGTGTTGAGACAAGTTTGGGAACGAGGCACAGTGCTATGTGGACTCAGCGCTGGCTCGCTTTGCTGGTTTGACGCAGGCTTATCTGATTCAGTGATTCCTGGTCAATATGCTGAGTTGACAGGACTTGGTTTCTTGCCCGGTAGCCACTGCCCACACTATGACGGTGAACGGGGACGCCGCCCGATTTATCAACAGTGCATCAGCGCTGGCAAGCTGGCGGATGGGGTGGCTGCAGACGATGGGGTGGCCCTGCACTACATCGGCACTGAGCTAGCGCGAGTGGTGAGTTCTCGCCCCGCAGCAAAAGCCTATCGGGTCTATTTAGAAAATGGACGCTTGCAGGAAGATGCGATCGCGGCACAGTATTTGGGATGATTCGCACGTATGTTCCTGAAGGGATGTCTCTCACTGAGGAACTCATGGCTGATCGACACACTGAGACCGATCGTGAGTAGTGTAGTTTTGGGTGCGTCAGCTTGGCGATCGCAATTCGCGGATCGTTCATCCTGATGGTGCGCTGGACTGACGCCGTGACTTTCCGCGTGACTCATAATGAAAATGTGTTAATAGTCCCAAAATATTCGGTGCTAAGAACAAAATTCTGAGTATCTAAACCAGAATTCCTATGTTGTTAATGAACAGTTCTGAGGAGAGCAACTGATGATACAGCCAGCGATTCTAGAAAAGTTAGCGACCTTACCCGAGGCACTGCAAACAGAGGTGCTGCACTATATCGAATTTTTGTCAGCGCGATATACGGACACCAATCGAGAGACAGAAACTTCCGTAAAAAAGCGTCAAGCAGGATTGCTAGAGGGAAAAATTTGGATGGCAGATGACTTTGATGAGCCGCTTGAGGATTTGAAGGATTACAGGTAATGCTGCTTGACATCCATACCCTACTGTGGTTTTTGAATAATGATGCAAAATTAATCTCAAGCATCAAAAGTACTATTGAGAATGCTGATTATGTCGTAGTTAGTGTTGTAAGCCTGTGGGAAATAGCCATAAAGCTGTCAATCCAAAAGCTAGAGTTAGATTTTGCCTTTGCAGAATTGCCCGATTTTTTAATCCAACTCGAAATCAGAATATTGCCACTCTCCTTTGTTGATCTTGAGCATTACATCACCTTGCCGCTTCATCATCGTGATCCGTTCGACCGAATATTAATTGCTCAAGCAGTAACAAATTCTCTGGAAATTGTGAGTGCTGATACCGCATTTGATGCCTATGCAGTTCGGCGAATTTGGGCCTGAGCAAAACGCAGAAGCGGCCTGCCATCAGGTCATTTGCCGCTTGATCAGCTGAGCAAAGAGGCCGGGCTGAGCCGCGAGTTCATCAAAGCTGCCCTGCTGCACGACTCGTCCCGCTTCGATCACATAGATGCGATCGGCATGGCGAATGGTGCTCAGACGGTGAGCAATGACCACGCGGGTAACGTTGAGGCGATCCAGGCTTTCCGTGACGATCTTCTGGGTGCGGTTATCTAAGGCACTGGTGGCTTCATCCATCAGCATGATTTTAGGCTTGCCGACCAGGGCGCGGGCAATCAGCGATCGCTGCCGCTGCCCACCAGAGAGGTTGCTGCCGCCTTCGCTCACCACCGTGTGCATTTGCATCGGCATCTCGCGAATGTCGTCGGCCAGACCGGCTTTTTCAGCGGCATCCCAGGCATCTTCGAGGGAAATCAGCGCTCCCCCCGCCAGGTTCTCAAAAATCGATCCCGCGCTGAGGCGACTGGTTTGCAGCACGACGCCAAACTGCCGCCGCACGGCCACTACGTCTAAGCCCGACAGATCTTGCCCGTCGTAGTAAAGGTTACCGGACTCGGGGCGATCGAACCCCAGCAACAGTCGCATGGCGGTCGATTTTCCCGACCCTGAAGGGCCAACCAGCGCGATAAACTCGCCTGGGTTAGCCTCAAAACTGACATTGTCTAAAATCAGTGGCCCGTCAGGCTGATAGCGAAAGCTGACGCGATCGACCTGCAGTGCCCCCGAGAGCACACCGGGATCTGCCTTGGTTAAATTCACTTCAGGCTCAGCCTGCAAGATCGGCCGGGCCCGCTGCCACAGCGGCACCACATCTAGCAGTTCGACCAGGGTATTGCTGAGGCTCGTCGCCCCCGAGATGAAGGTGCCAAAGGCGACGGAAAAGGCGAGAAAGGTGCCTGTTGACAGTCCCAAACCATCCGCATTGCCAACAAACTGGCTGGCCAGCCAGAACAGGATCAGCGTCGTCAAAATCGGCAAAACGGTGTTGAAGACATCCACGGCGTCTTCGAGCTGTTGAGTGCTGAGGGTGAGGCGGAGCTGTTGGCCGTAACGCTGCCCCCAGGCGGCAAAGGCGCGTTCTTCGGCCCCCGCAATGCGCAGCTTCGAGACCCCGTTAATCAGCTCCACGACCAAACCATAAAGCTTGCCCTGAATCTCTAATAGCGGTCGATATTTGCGCACCAGCACCAGTCCCGAGGCCACAGTGACGCCCATAATCAGCAGGGCCACCAGCAAAGCTACCAGCGCCAGCGGGGGACTGTAATAAAACAGCAGCCCCAGGTTGAGCAGTGAAAATGCGCCCGCAAAAATGCCCTGTAGGGCCGAACCGCTCAATTTGCGGCGAATAGCGCTAATGCTCGAAACGCGGGAATTCAAATCGCCGGTGGCGTATTGCCGAAAGAACGACGTGCGCAGCGTCAGCAATCGGTCCCAAACGGCGGCCTGCAGATGGGCATCGGACCCCGTTTCGACTCGCATGGTGGCGATCGCCTGAGCCAGTTGAAAACACGACGAACCGAAGGCAGCGGCCAAGAGGCCCAGCCCGATTTGCACCAGCAGGGCACGATCGCCGTAGGGCACGACCGTATCAACGAGGGCGGCAGTGGCTTGGGGCACCAACATGCCAATCAGCGTGGCCGCGACTCCGGTCAGCAAAATCGCCAGCCAGTCGCGACCCTGACCGCGAAAGGCAAACTTGAGCAAAGACAGGGCATTGAGTTCCCCCGCGGGCAAGGGCCGATAAAACACAAACGCCACCGGATCCAGGGTTTGGGCGATCGCGGCGGTGATCGGCTGCCGCGCCGGTGGGGCAGCGCCCGCCTTAATGCTGACGGGGTCAAACAGTTCATATTGATGGTCATTCAGCGGCAACAGTGCCACCGGATGGCGATCGCAGCGCGTGTAGGCCACCAGCGGCCCGCTGTCTTGCTGCCACCAGTTGCCCCGTAACAAAACCCGGCGCAGTCGCAGTTGTGACGCACGGGCGATCGCCTCCAGCGGTTCTTTGGTGCGGGCGGTATTTTCTGACGGGGCAGGCGGCTGGATCGTGACGCCCAACGCCTTGCCCACAGCCCCCGCCGCCGCTAGCAAGGGCGAGTCGATATCTTGCCAGCGATCGTCAGTTTCTAGCACGCCCGCCAAGCTGCGCACTACCTTTTGGGTGACATCTTGATTGAGCTTTTGGCGCTGTTCAAAGCGTCGTCGCCCCAGCCGCTGGCTGCGAGCATCAATTTGCTCAACTGTCGTAAAAAAGTAGCTGTGCAGCTGCACCAACCCCCGAATCAGAATTTTGCGGTTGCTGACCTCAGCGGTGGGGCGAATGAAAAACTCGATGTGATCCTGCGCTTGCAAAAACATGCAGTGCCCGAGGGGAAAGCAGCCCAGCTCCGCCACCAGAGGAAACGCCGGATTGCCCATCCAAGTGGCCGCGCCCTGCTGCATGCGCACCCACGACACCTCACCCTCGGGGGGCCGACAGACCTGGCCCGTAGTTAGAGAAATGTAGTGTATGTCAGGCACAATGCCCTGGCGAGCGGTGCGGGGCAAGCCCTCGACCTGGCCCAAATGATGAATCCACGGATCGATGAGCTGTTTGAGCTGGTCAGTGGGCATCGGCGCGGCATTCTGCTCACTCAGCTCTGCTGCCTGTACCACCGCTGGTTCCACGGCGACGGCCAGCAGCCCTAACCCTGTGACCGGACAAATCTTGGCGCTGAACAACGCTTCCCCCGCCTCTACGGTGAACAAATAGCGACGCTCGCCCGCCGGTTCGCCGGCCACAAAGGGCACGACAAAAACCGCCATCTTGCCCGATTTGACCTGCCACAGCACCGCCGGATCGATCAGCCGGAGCGGATCGTTCGCAGTGACGGTGAGTGGACTGGGTGGAGAGGTCAGGGTTTGAGGCGTCATTGAGATCGGAAGGAGCGTCGTGTAGGGAAAGAGTGTAGATCTCGGTGGTCGCCGTA
>ERZ1740060.493-NODE-493-length-21263-cov-8.603782_pt1 | contig 21263 bp, 18 predicted proteins | sample MGYA00581743_ERZ1740060 | MGnify/ENA primary metagenome ERZ1740060 (study PRJEB43018, sample SAMN04849235) | marine metagenome | isolation source: floating plastic debris | place: Pacific Ocean | collected 2008-08-27 | study: EMG produced TPA metagenomics assembly...
GCAGGTTAGCGTGACGATTTAGACGCTCTACGTGTTTCCAAATATCCTCTAAGGATTCGAGCATGTCAATTAGTTTCTCACCATCAACTAGCTCAATGGGAGGAACACCATCGCGAACGGCTTCTTTCCTAGCCTCGGTGGTAAAAGAGCCTGTAGTAATAACGATGCCTTTATCAGCACGTCCCATCATTGCACCTCTAAAATCACGGACCTGTGAAGGAGTGACAGAACCTTTGTAGCGTTTGCACTGGAATAGGACTTTGAAACTAACAAGCGGATTGACTTGAAGAATACCTATACCGTCAATACCACCATCGCCGGAACGGCCTGTCACAGCTACTTCTTGGAACCCTGATTCTCGAAGTAGGCGTTGGCAAAACCGTTCAAATCCATCAGACGGAAGACTCAGAAGCGTTTCAAGTAGGTCCTGCTGATAATCAATATCTGTGGCACGTGATTCATCCGGTGGAGAAGTCAAGTCTTCGTCTTCTAAGGCTGGAGTTTCTCTAACCTTAGAGGTTCTAGAGAACTCCACGTGAATGCCTTTGAACAATTCAAGTGCTTCTTCGTGAGTCAAATCGGATAATGTCCGGCCCTTTTCAGTGAGTGCCCAAACACCACGAAGAGAGGAATCGATATAACCTGCCCTCACCAAGTAAAACCTGGCCCAGGATACTAGGTTGTCAAATCGAGGCGTGCCACCTTCTAGCAGAACAGAGCGTTCTTCATCGGAAATATGCTGTGCTACCGCAACTTGGTCACGTACTTCAGCAGGGCGAGCAGAGCCACCCAGCTCTTGAAGGGCTGAGATTACTGGACCAAAAAACTGAACAAATTTGGGACCAGGAAGTTTGGAGTTCACGATTGCATGCCTAGAAAGCCCCGTGATTGGAAATTGCAGCCACTAGGCGTTCAGTCACTTCATCCACTGACAAAACACCCAGCTCACCATCAGCGCGGGTGCGAATGCTGAGGGCATTGGCTTCTTGCTCCTTCGCCCCAACCACAGCCATAACTGGAATCTTGGCTTTCTCCGCATTGCGGATCAGCTTGCCGAGGCGATCGCCACTGGTATCAACCACCACTCGAATATCCTGGGCCAGCATCCGTTCGGCCACCTGTTTGGCGAAGCCCAGTTGCTCACTGGTGACTGGCAGCAGGCGAATCTGCTCTGGGGCCAGCCAGATGGGGAAATCTCCGGCATATTGCTCAATCAAAATGCCGATTAACCGCTCTAGGGAGCCGAAGGGAGCCCGGTGAATCATCACCGGGCGTTGGCGACTACCATCTTCTGCCACGTACTCCAGATCAAACCGTTCGGGCAGGGTGTAATCCACCTGGACGGTGCCCAACTGCCATTCGCGATCCAAGGCATCCCGGACAATAAAATCCAATTTAGGGCCGTAGAAGGCCGCTTCACCAATACCCTCAAAGTGCTTCATCCCCAGAGTTTCGACCGCGTGGCGGATGGCATTCTGAGCCTTTTCCCAAGCTTCATCGGAGCCGATGTACTTGTCCGAATCCGGATCCCGGAAGCTGAGTCGGGCTTGGAAAGCACCGTCCAGTTGCAAGGTTTTCAACACCGCTTGGATCAAGTCCACCACCTTCAGGAACTCGTCATCCAGTTGCTCTGGGGTGACAAATAGATGGGCGTCGTCTTGGGTAAAGCCTCGCACTCGGGTCAGCCCCCCCAGCTCCCCCGACTGCTCATAGCGATAAACCGTACCAAACTCCGCCAAGCGAATGGGCAAATCCCGATAGGACCGCAGGGTGGACTTATAGATTTGCACGTGGAAGGGGCAGTTCATCGCCTTCAACACAAACCCTTCGTCCTCAGATTTCCCCATCATCGGGAACAGATCATCCTTGTATTTCTGCCAGTGGCCCGAGAGCTTGAATAGATCCACCCGCCCCACATGGGGCGTCACCACCGGTTGATAGCCCCGCCGCACCTGCTCCTGCTTGAGGAAGTTCTCTAGGGTTGAGCGCAGTACCGTTCCCTTCGGCGTCCAGAGGGGGAGACCAGGACCCACATCATCGCTGAATACAAACAGGCCCAGCTCCTTGCCCAGCTTACGGTGATCGCGACGCTTGGCCTCTTCGCGACGGCGCTTGTATTCTTTGAGCTGCTCGGGGGTCTCCCAGGCGGTACCGTAGATGCGCTGGAGCTGGGCGCGATCGCTATCGCCTCGCCAATAGGCTCCGGCCACGCTTTCTAAGTCGAAGGCCTTGGGATGCAAGTCTTTTGTGGTTTCTACGTGGGGACCAGCACACAGGTCCCACCATTGATCCCCTAAGTGATAAAGGGTGATGGGTTCTTCTAGACCTTCGAGAATTTCTAGCTTGTAGGGTTCGCCCAGGGCCTCAATCCGTTGTTTCGCCTCGTCTCGGCTAACGGTTTCCATCTCTACCGGCAGCCCCTTCTTGACGATTTTGATCATCTCCTTCTTGATCTTCTTTAGATCCGCCTCAGTGAAGGGTTCTGGATGATCGAAATCGTAGTAAAAGCCATAGTCGATCCAAGGGCCGATCGTTACCTGAGCCTTGGGAAAAAGCCGCTGTACCGCCATGGCCATGACATGGGAAAAGGTGTGGCGAATACGCTTGAGCTGCTCAGACTCGCTGGTGCGAGGCAAATGGATGGGTTCAGAAGAATTTATCGAATCGTCTGCGGGAGCCATTGATTCAGGATTCGCCAAAACGGTAAGCGTTCAACTGCCAATCGTATCAACACATTGCACTGTGGGGCTTATATGGCAATTTTAGAGAATAACGAGGCCAGTTTTTGGCCAGGAACTGCGCCAGTATATGGAGCGATCGCCCAGGTTGCCAACATAATCCGTGGATCTCATAATCCGTGAATATAAGTATGACAAAGACCTGCCAGGGTGTTATCTTAGCGTAGCTACTACAGCGACTCTAAAACGCACGATCATGCCTGAGTCGAAGATGCTTTTCCCGATTGTTGCTATGGGCGTTGCATCTTTTGGAAACTATGCTATCTTTTCCAGTTGGAATAGTTGAAGCCTGATCCGGCAACGTTTGAAGCGTGGGATGAGGTTTCAGACGACCAGTTTCTTTCAAGCAGATTTTTGAAAACTCGAATATGACCAATACAACACTCGACCCAAAGGTTGTCCATCCGATGGTGAAATTCCAGCGGCAGGTACAGTCTCTGGTGAAACGAAAAGTGGTTCAGCCCACGGATAGTATTTGGAAGGTGGCGTTCCTGTTTGGTGACGATTGGGCTCACTGGCGCAAGGAACTGGAAGACTTCGAATTTTCCATGCGCGACTCTATTGAAGCCCTACTGGCTGTAGAGAGCTGGGAAGAGGAGTAAAGTCCTTAATTACCTCTGAGGGGACGATAGGTAGCCCTGTCGCTCAACCCGCCCCTTGCATTCCCTAGGTTTAGCAAAGCTAAGTCAGGGATTTTTTTTGACTAATCAAAAATTGCCACATCGGCTTCTGGACATTCAGCACGGTACTGGCTGGGTAGGCATGTGACCTAGACGTGATAGAACGGTGTCTAGGCTTTCAGCAAGGATGAATATTAATTGAGTTATGTCAATCATTCGGCGTAAGGGGGTATTTGTTGGTAGCCTCACGACTGTTTTAGGCGTTTTGATCGCCTTACCGTTCACCCTGATCCATGGGGTGCTGCCTTTTGTGGTGCTGCTGATCGGTTTTGGGGTTTTCATGCTTTTGCTCCGGGCTTGGCGCCCCCCCAAGTACCCGAGTGCCTATTGGTTGGGATGCTTGGTGGCTTTGATTATCCTGCTGCCAACCACCACGTGGGTTGCCTTTACTGAACAAGGATTTGATCAAGGGCCGTTTTACGGTACGTCCTATGGTGATGGAATCACCGGCATTGAGGTGGATGAGCGGCTCGAATATCGAGACGGTGACCTGATGGTTTATAACCGTCGCGAGGCAGTTTCGCCGGTTTTGATCTATCAAGCGGGAGATGCAATTCGTTGGGCCATCACATTGGACCTAGCCCCCAACTCCCAATCTCAGGATTATCAGCTTGCCAAGGTCGAAAATCTGTCGCTGCTATATGGCATGTTTCGCGATCGCATCGACTTTACTGGAACCTGGACATTCGGCCAAAAACCAGGGCGCATCTACATCTGGAAATGGGGCTATCCTCATCGCTTCTATTTAAAGCGCTAGCCCCGATTCTCAAGCCACAACCGATTCCGCATTATCTTCGATCACTTCTTTGATGCGAATCACATCCTGCCGGGGGCTAACATGGATGATCTGAATCTGAAACCGTTCTCCGAGCTCCATATCCCGATCAAGGCGAACGCCCAATTCAAACCCAAGCTCCTCGAATAGGATCAGGCCGATGCGATCGTGAGCGCGCAGCCACCGCAGGAGCATCACTGACCAAGTGCGATCGCCCTGCCTCCTTAGATATTCCAGTGACCAGTAGCGCTTGGTCTGACGCTCGACCAAGGTGGCCTCATAGGCGGCGGTACTAGCCCCCTGCATGAGTTCGGTGATTTCCTCTGAAGAAAACGGAAGCGGCCCACCGCGCAAATGGGCTTTGATTTGAAAGTGGGCCAACAGGTCTGTATAGCGGCGGATGGGAGAGGTCACCTGGCTGTAGCCCTCTAACCCGAGGGTGGCGTGGCGGGCCGGGGTGATGCCCATCTCACTGCGGGGCATGCAGCGGCGAATGGCTGAATCCCGGACGGGACCCGTGGGCAGTTGCAACAGTTCTTCGTCGGGGGGGAGTTCGGGTTGGGGCTGGCTACGGAATGGAATCGCTAGCCCATGGGCTTGACCGTAACGGGCCGCCACTTCCCCCGTCAAAATCATCATCTCCGCCACCATTTGCCGAGATTGGGAGTCATCTAAGACTTGAATATCAATGTCGTCCTCATCGATAACTCGAATGGCAGACTCTGGCATATGGATGCTAATCGCCCCTTGGGTGGTGCGCCATTGCTGGCGGGTTTTTGCCCATTGGGCGATCGCCAATAGCTCTGGCTCTGCTTGGACGCCCAAATCCAGCATCTCGTCCACATCGTCATAGGTGAGGCGATAGGTCGGTTTGATTAGACTCGGGGTAATGCAGTAGTCCTCAATATCGCCCGTTTGGCTGAGAATCACCCCAAAGCTCAAGGCGTAGCATTGCTCCCCTTGAACGAGACTCATCGGCCCTGTGGCCAACTCAAACGGGAACATCGGTACGGCCCCGGTCGGCAGATATAGGGTCGTGCTTCGCCGTCGGGCCTCTAGGTCAAGGGCATCACCGGGCAAGATCCAGCGGGTCGGATCCGCAATGTGAATCCAGAGCCGCTGTTGGCCATTCTCTAGGGTTTCTAAACTAAGGCCATCGTCAATTTCTCGGGTGCTCTCGTCATCAACGGTGTACACCTTTAAGTCAGTTAAATCCGACCGTTGGGGATCGGAATCAGGAGGGGCCTGGGTTAAATGGTGCTGCGCCATGGATAAGGCGGCCTCAGTAAACTGGGTGGGAATCTGGCTGCGTCGCAGTGCCAAATTCTCATGAATGCCCCACAACCCTAGATCGACCAGCAGCTTAAACGCATCGGCAGATGTATTGTGCCAGCCAATCAACGCCAGGGTATCTTGGGCCAAATGACGTTGATTGGCCTCATCCCCAAAGAGTGCAAACTTTTCGAGGGCCTCTAGGCGGGGGCGATCGCTTTTCTGCCATTCTAGCGACTCCGCTGCCAGAACTTGTTGAACCCGAGTTACGAATCCGGTGAGCTCCTCTTGGCGCTGGGCTTCTTTTTCTATCTGATGGCGCTGTTCTTCAACCTGGTTTGCAGAGCGGGGTTCGTAGCGATCGCCCTTTTGCTTGAAGTAAATTTTGTCGTCAGATAAAAGCCGATGGGCCGCATAACAAGGCACGGGGCCTGCATCTGAAAACAGCAGCATTGCCAGGGATTGAGGGGTTGCTGCTTCTGAGGACTCCACCAAAATTTCCCAAGCAACTTGCAAGCTGCTTGGGTCTAAATAATCTTCTGTATCCTTCAGCAAACTAGGGAGGTCTTTGGCCGTCAGGTCCCCATTGGCGAGCTGAAACGTAACTTCGCGGGGGTGAATGGTATGTTTCTGCCCCCTCACATCAATCACGACCCAATTCTTCTTACCTTCGGGTCGTTCAGCAATGCCCAGCCGGGGGGTGCCCTGCACACGAAATTCGACCAGCGTCCCCTTGTCCACGGCCTTGCCCCCCTAAATTCAACGACACTAGCCTTCTCGATTCACGTAGGGTAGCAGCGCGATCGCTCGCGCCCGCTTAATGGCGGTGGTCAAATGGCGCTGCTGCTGGGCAGTCAGGCCACTAATGCGGCGGGGTAAGATTTTGCCGCGATCGGTGATGAACTTACGGAGCAGATCAACATCTTTATAGTCAATCTTTTCGCCCGGTTTGATGGGAGACAGGCGGCGACGGAAATAGGCCATTGCAGTAAAGGTGTTCCTAAGAAACGAATAACGACGACGATCTGGCTTAATCTGCCTTACTTGATCTCTTTATGCACGGTGTGCTTATTGCAGTGCGTACAGAACTTTTTCAGTTCCATGCGCCCTGTGGTGTTGCGGCGATTTTTCTGGGTGGTGTAGCGAGACACCCCTGCAGAGCGCTTGTTGAGGTTAGTGCGACACTCTGTGCATTCCAGAGTAATCACAATGCGGACGCCTTTGGCCATGACGGTTAATTGAGCTTCAGATATTTTACAGACACAATCTCTAATTATTTCACAGGAGCCTCAAAACCGCCAATTTTTATGGATAAACGCCACGCCCTGAGTGCTAATGTCGCAGGGCCCCCCCTGGGGGTTCATAGCCCGTATTCTGAGGTTGATTGAAAGGGTATTAAACCGTCTTAAGCAGTACTGAGACCAATCCGTAAGATACTTAGAACCTAATGTTACTGTTGCTCGACAAGCCCACCCCTAAAAAGTTTTTTCTCCCAAAAGTCTTGATTTGAGTGGGGTTTAGGACACTTTATTAAGTGCCACAACATCGGGATTTCCCTACGAAATAATTCTGATTCCCCTGTAGATATCCCCATCTGCTCACAGGGATCTGCCCGCTCTATGCTGCCTCAAAACGCCAGCGTCAGCATCGCGAACCCACTGCTGACGTCTCCTGAAAATTGTTACGGCTCATTTCTTTGGCAAACCGCTTGCTTTAGTCCTTTACAACCCTATGAATCGGTCACTCGGCAATATGAAGACTTAGGGATTCGCTTTACCCATGCGATCGCCTTGCGCCCTTCCAACCCTGATTTCATGACCGCTGGGGTTGTGATCATGCCGATCGTGGGCCGACAAGAAATCGTGTTGAATTTACATCGCTCCCTCTTACAAGTGCAGCTACAAGTGATCGGCAGTCAACTGGTGACGCTATCAACCTTAGATGGGGCTGGGTACTGCGTTACCCAGGGAAAACTGCAAGACCCCACCAAACCAGAGCGCGGTTATGGTCCTTGGCAACAATATTTAAGTATCGAAACCCACTCGGTCAGAAGTATCCGCATCAGCTCAACTGCACCATTTGTCATTCATAGCTTGAAAGTTTGCCGCCAAGAGATGTCTCGACATCGCATATCCTCAGCTTGTGAAACGACGCCTAGGTTTCAGAACGCGATTAAAACTTAAAGAATCAAAACAATCGCGAAAGAAAACGATCCAATATCCTCTAGATTGGGAGGACTACGATTTAGAACTCCCGCACTATGCCGCCCACCCTTGAGGCGAACAAGTTGTCTCCTGGGCTCACGATTTGGCACAGGGTTGTGGCGCTCCAACCTCCGGCTTTTTCGGGTCAGACAAAGCTGCCAAAAGTGTTAGCCCAGGTGGTTGCCCATCGAGAATGGGGTTGCGTCTTGGCACTACACCGCAACAAAGTGTTGGGCATTGCCACCTGCCAGGACTTGTTGGAAGCGATGGTGCGGCAAGATCCGTCCCAGTTGCGGCTCAGTCAGGTGGTCACGCGTCCGGTGATTACGGTCCGCCAGAGCAAATTGCAAGACATGTCTCTGGTGCTTGAAACCTTTGCCCACCATGACATCTGTTATCTACCGGTTGTAGATGATCAGGACCATCTAGTCGGGGTGATAGACAAAGCGCGCCTTTTGCAGACCCTTCAAGAACAGGGGGCTGCGGTGCAACAGCGCCACCAAGCGCAGCGGGCTCAACTTTTTGCTGAAATCACGCTCAAGATCCGTCAGTCGCTGCAGCTCAAAGAAATTTTGCAAACCACGGTGAATGAGGTTCAGCGGTTGCTGAAAGCGGATCGGGTTTTGATTTATCAAGTTTTGGCCGATGGCACCGGTAAGCCGATCAGTGAGGCCGTTGTAGAACCCTATCCGGAGATTTTGGGACATGCCTTTCCGGAGGAGGTTTTCCCTGAAGATTACCAAACCCTTTACGCCCAGGGACGGGTGCAGGCGATCTCCGATGTCCATGCCCCTGACTCGGGTTTGGCAGACTGTTTGGTGGAATTTATTACCCAGTGGGGGATCCGCTCAAAGTTGATTGTGCCGATTGTGCATCCTCTCAAGCCAGAACAATCGGTGGGGGATGCACCCTTGCGGAACCATTTGTGGGGGCTACTGATTGCCCATCAATGCCGCAGTCCGCGTCAGTGGACCGAGTTTGAATTGGAGCTGATGCAGCAGTTGGCAGATCAAATCAGCATTGCCCTCTCCCAAGGGCAGATGTTGGAGTACCTCGAAGAGCGGGTTAAACTGCGCACCGCTGAACTCACCCAGGCGAATTGGGCGCTGCACCAAGAAATTAAAGAGCGCAAGCAAATCGAGTTGGCCCTGCGCCAAAGTGAAGCGCAGCTACGGCTGATTACCAATAATTTGCCGGTGCTGATTGCCTATGTTGATGGCGACCAGCGCTATCGCTTCAATAATCAAGCCTACGAGTACTGGCTGGGGCAAACTCCTGAAGCGATTCAAGGGATGTCGATGAAAGCATTGATGGGCGAGATTTACTACCAGACCATTCAGCCTTATGTGGAAACGGCATTGACAGGGGCTCAAGTCAGTTATGAGAGTGAGTTGACTTTTAAAGACGGGCGCAGTCATTCGGTGAGTGTGACCTATATTCCCCACATTGAGGAGGAAGCTGGAGCATCACAAATCAAGGGCTTTTTTGCCCTAACCATGGATATCAGCGATCGCAAGGCGATTGAGCGCATGAAAGATGAATTTATTGCCGTGGTCAGCCATGAATTGCGGACGCCGCTGACGTCTCTTCATGGTTCTCTCAAGCTGATCGCAACGGGGCGACTCGGTCACCTGTCGGAAGAAGGCCAGCAAATGCTGGATGTGGCCGATGAAAACACCGATCGCTTAGTGCGCCTGGTCAACAATGTATTGGACTTGCAGCGGATCGAATCCGGCGAAGTCACCATGGATGCCCATGACTGTGATGCTGCCGATCTGGTTGTGCAAGCGGCTGAGGCTATGCAGGCGATCGCCCGTCAACAGGGCATTCAGATTCAAACCCAGCCCGATTCCATTGCGATTTGGGCGGACCCAGACTATATCGTGCAGACCTTGACCAATCTGATTGGCAACGCCATCAAGTTTTCAACCCCTGGCAACGTGATTGACTTAACTGTTCAGCCTTACTTTGAGTCGGCGTTGCCGCCTCGACCCTCGAATGCCACCTTCCATCACCGTCATACTCTGCCCGCCATGGCGCTGTTTTGTGTTCAAGACCAGGGCCAGGGTATCCCTTCTGACAAGCTCAACAGCATTTTCGAGCGCTTTCAGCAGGTGGATTCCTCAGACTCCCGCAAAAAAGGCGGCACGGGTCTGGGGCTAACCATTTGTCGAAAAATTGTTGAGCAACATGGCGGTCAAATTTGGGCCGAAAGTCAGATGGGCGTCGGGAGTTGTTTCTACTTTACGGTCCCCCTGAGTGCCGATAGCGCAGCCTAAAACCATGGCGTTGAAATCGATGACCTTAAAACGTGTCCTTGTTGTTGATGATGAAGAGTCCATTCAGAAGGTGGTCAGCCTCAGTTTAAAAATGGAAGCCAACTGGGACATTGTGACTGCCTCCTCAGGCCAAGAAGGGATTGCTCAGGCCGAGCTCCACGGGCCAGATGTGATTTTGTTGGATGTGATGATGCCAGAAATGGACGGCATTGCCACCTTTGAGGCCCTGTGCGAAAACCCTCGCACCCAGACGATTCCAGTGGTATTGCTCACCGCTAAAACCCGTACCGCTGAGAAGCGTTTGTTTCAGAAAATCGGCGTTGCCGGGGTGATTACAAAGCCTTTTAACCCGTTAACCCTAGCCAGCCAAATTGCCAGTTTGCTGGATTGGCCTTTGTAACTATGCGAGTGCTTTTGATCGACGATGATGACGCGCTCACGGCACTGTTGACTCAGCAGTTGACGGCCCAAAACTATGTGGTAGACCGCGTGGCCGACGGCGAAACGGGCTGGGCCTATAGCTCAACCTTTGAGTATGACCTGATTATTATGGATTGGATGCTGCCCCAGCTGAGTGGCATTCACCTTTGCCAGCGGCTGCGGGAGCAAGGGTATGGGGTACCCGTCTTATTGCTCACCGCCAAGGATGAGCAAACAGATAAGGTGCGAGGTCTAGAAGCCGGTGCCGATGATTATGTAGTTAAGCCCTTCGACAGCGAGGAGTTGCTGGCTCGAATCCGGGTATTGCTGCGGCGTGCCCTCACGGAAGCGGCCCCAGTGTTGACCTGGGGCACCCTTTGCCTGGATCCGATCAGTTGTGAAGTCACCTACCAAGACCAACCGGTGGCGCTCACGGCCAAGGAATATGCGTTGTTAGCGTTATTTTTGCGCCACAGTCAACAGGTGTTTGGGGCCAGTACGCTACTGGATCGGGTTTGGTCCTCGGAAGAATTTCCCAGTGAAGCCACGGTGCGCTCCCACATTCGCGGGTTACGGCGCAAGCTCAAACGGGCGGGGGCTCCCGCTGACTTAATCGAAACGGTGCATGGATTAGGATATCGTCTCAAGACCCAGTCTCTACCGACCACTCACGATCGCGATCTGGCCTCACCGGTGCAGGGCGATCGCCAAGCGCAGTATTTAGAGGGGCTCACCCAAGCCTGGCGCGCCCACAAAGGAGACAGTTTAGAGCGTTGGAACTACTTAACCCAAGCGGCCCATATTTTGAGGACCAAAGGATTGACTGAGCAACAGCGGACCCAAGCTCAGCAGATGGCCCATAGCCTAGCTGGCACCCTAGGCACCTTTGGCCTGATGGAAGGGTATCGTCTGGCCCTGCAATTAGAGCAGTTGTTGCAAACGTCAGCGCTCTTTTCAGCCAATCAGGCCGCCCAATTCCAAACCCTAGTTACCACCCTGGGTCATGCCCTGGATGAGTCGCCTCAACTGGTGCGTCCTTTGGAAGAAGAAGCCCCTCACCGACCCAAACTTTTGGTCTTAGATGTGAATGAAACCCCTCACATCCGGCAGATGACCGCACTGGCAGTGGCCCAGGGATTTCAAACGACGATGGCGGCATCGATTGAGTCTGCAGCCCTGTCATTGCTGCCTCGTTCTCAGAATGATGATTCTAGCCTTGACGCACCGGATTTAGTGCTCATAAACCTGGTTGCTGCGGAAATAGATCCCCTTTTAGATGAGCCAACCCAGCATCTGTTACTGCAGTTTATTAGCCAGCTCACCGCTGTCCGACCCCAACTGCCCGTACTTGTCATTACCCCCCAAGCCGACTTTGGTAACCGCCTCGATTTGATTCGTCGAGGCGGAGCCATGATTCTCGAGTACCCAATCATTCCTTCAGAAGTTTTGGAGGTGATTACCCAGGTGATTTACCCTGGCAATCGCGGCAAAATTATGATCGTTGATGATGATGCCCATCATTTGCAGCACGTTACCCAGTTGCTACAACCCTGGAATTTTCAAATTACGCCGTTGACCAATCCTCAACGGTTTTGGGCTTTGTTCAACGAGGTCATGCCAGACTTGCTGGTGCTCGATATCGAGATGCCCCACATCAACGGCTTTGAGTTGTGTCAGGTGCTGCGCAGCAACCCTCAATGGCAGCATTTACCGATTATTTTCCTCAGTATCCATGGGGATGCAGCCAAACAAAATCAAGCCTTTGCTTTAGGCGCTGATGACTACATTACAAAGCCGATTCAAGGCAAGAGCTTGGCCGTGCGATTGCAGAACCGGCTGAGACGATATCAGGCCTGTGCGCGATCTCGCCAGTCCCCAAAACTAGCGGGATAGTTCCAGACAAAAAGATGATTTCTGTAGTGTATTAAGTTCCTTTAAACACCCTGTTTGCCCCTCAGAAATGGCCAGGCAGAGTGCTTTTGAGCTGCACAATGGCTGCACAGGGGTTAGGGCAAGGTAAGGATAACGCTATCCTGATTACCTCCATGACTCGAGTTCATTCCCTACGGGAGCAGCAACATCCTTTAATCCATCAATTGGCCGGTACGATTGAGGACCTTTGGCGTAGTCAATTAGAAACCTCTGCCTACGACACCCCTAGCGATTTAGGCTATGTGGAAGGTCTTTTAGAAGGGGAAAAACTGACCATCGAAAACGATTGCTATCAAACTGGCCAATTTCGCAAACTTCACTTGGAGTTAGCCAAGGTGGGTAAGCATCTGGATATTTTGCACTGTGTGATGTTTCCTCGGGCGGAATTCCATCTCCCTATTTTTGGCGTAGATATTGTGGCGGGACCCGCAGGCGTTAGTGCTGCCATTGTCGATTTATCGCCTGTTTCTCCCAATCAAACCTTGCCAACTTCTTACCAGACAGCTTTAGGTAGCTTGCCCCCCGTCACCTTTTCACAGCCCCGTGCCCTACCAGCTTGGGGGGATATCTTTTCAAATTTTTGTCTGTTTGTACGACCCACTTCAGCGGAAGAGGGCACGCTCTTCTTAGAGCAAGTGACGCAGTATTTATCGATTCACTGCCAACTGGCATCAGAGGCTAAACCCATTCAGTCAGCTGCGGAGTATGCGTCGATTCTGGCCGGGCAGCGGCGCTACTGCTCCCAGCAACAGCAAAATGACAAAACCCGCCGGATTTTAGAGCGGGCATTTGGTTCAGAATGGGCCGATCGCTATTTGCAAACCATGCTGTTTGACTGTGTGGAAGAAACGAAGCATGAAGCTTGCGTAACGAAAGGTAACGCGATCTCAGTTTAAAAAAGCCTGCCCTGTCTGTCGAAAGGCTTGCTATATCGATGCTTTTGCCCTTGTAAAGGATTAGATACATGGCGATGCACAAGAACTGCACAATCGACTTGGTTAAATTCAGTTGGTATTCGAAAGGCCACTGAGTTCTGGTGGTTTTACTGCTAGGACTCAGTTCTCTCAAAGCTTAGTTAACTGCCTTTTTTAGAAGCGTAAATAATTTAGTTTTGGGCTTTGCTGGAAGGATGTTCAACCGGCGGTGGGCTTATTGCTCTTTAGGGTTTTTCTCTCCTCTCTAAGGGGTAAAAGGCTTTAAGTTACACGGAACATCTCAAGGGCAAAGAACGCTAATCGAATCGTTTTGTGCGCGTGTTCAGATTAGGAGAATTTTTCCATGTTCGACGCCTTTACAAAAGTCGTTTCCCAAGCAGATGCACGGGGACAGTACGTTACTGACAGCCAGATCAGCGCCCTCAGCCAATATGTTGCAGATGGCAACAAGCGTATTGATGTGGTTAACCGTTTGACAGGCAACGCTTCCACCATTGTTGCAAATGCGGCAAGGGCTCTGTTTGCAGAGCAGCCTCAGCTAATCGCCCCCGGCGGTAACGCTTACACCAACCGCCGCATGGCTGCATGCTTGCGGGATATGGAAATCGTTTTGCGCTATGTCACCTATGCCGTATTCACCGGTGATGCTAGTGTGCTCAACGATCGCTGCTTGAATGGCCTGCGGGAAACCTATGTTGCTCTGGGTGTTCCAGGTGGTTCTGTTGCAGAAGGGATCAGCAAGATGAAGGATGCAGCAATTGCGATCGCCAATGATCGTAACGGCATCACCCAAGGTGACTGCAGCTCTTTGATGTCTGAGCTAGGCACCTACTTTGACCAGGCTGCTAGTGCAGTTGGCTAAGCCATTCATCTGTTGACCCTTCTTTTGCAAACCATTTAAGAGAGATTTTCCATCATGAAGACTCCCATGACTGAAGCAGTTGCTGCTGCTGATTCTCAAGGTCGTTTCCTCAGCAGCTCTGAGCTGCAAGTTGCGTTTGGTCGCCTGCGTCAGGCCCAAACCGGTCTGGCTGCGGCTCAAAGCCTTGCTAACAGTGCTGACAGCCTGGTGAACGGCGCAGCTCAAGCGGTGTATACCAAGTTCCCCTACACCACCCAAATGACTGGCAACAACTACGCTTCTACCGCTGAAGGTAAAGCGAAGTGTGCTCGCGATATCGGCTACTACCTGCGAATGGTCACCTACTGCCTAATCGCTGGCGGTACTGGCCCCATGGATGACTACCTCATCGCAGGTGTTGCTGAAATCAACAGCACCTTTGAGCTGTCCCCCAGCTGGTACATCGAAGCTCTGAAGCACATCAAAGCTAACCATGGCCTAAGTGGTGATGGTGCTGTTGAAGCCAACGGCTACATTGACTACGCCATCAACGCCCTGAGCTAACGGCGTTTTGATACCCGATGCCCATCGGCGCTTTCTCTGAATAGCGCTAGGTTGGCATCGGGTGTCAGCCGTTTTAGGGGTTGCCATTGATTCAGAGCAGAGGTTCTGTAAGGCCACTGCAGCCCCTAGCTTGATTTGCTTGAGAACCTTCTCTGTTTGAAATACTCCTATGACCAGTGCAACTTCCGCTAAATTGCTAGGGTTTGAACCCCTAGCTCAAACGCCTCCCACTGAGTTACGAGCCAACCCCACCGATGCTGATATCCAAGCTGTGATCTGGGCCGCCTATCGTCAGGTGCTCGGCAACGATCACATTATGGAATCAGAACGGCTAACCAGTGCTGAATCCTTGCTGACTCAAGGTCACGTCAAGGTTCAAGACTTTGTACGCGCCCTGGCGCTGTCCGAGCTTTATAAGCAAAAGTTCTTTTACGGTGCTTCTCAGGTTCGATTTATTGAACTCAACTTTAAGCATCTCCTGGGTCGGGCTCCCTACGATGAGTCTGAGATTTCTGAACATGTCAATCGCTATGTTCAGCATGGGTATGTAGCTGAAATTAATAGCTACATTGACTCGGCAGAATATCAAGAGAATTTTGGTGATCAGACGGTGCCGTACTATCGGGGGTTTGCCACCCAGCGGGGCCAGAAAACTGTGGGCTTTACCCGCATGTTTCAGCTCTATCGGGGTGCCGCTAGTAGCGATCGCAAGCCCAGTAGCACCAAAGCCTGTCTGACCTCAGAGCTTGCTCGTAATACCGCCAGTCCTATTCAAACGCCGACCTTTGGTAAAGAACTCACGGGTGCTTCCAGTGGTCAGCGAGCCCAGCGTTATCGGGTGCGGGTTTCCCAAGGTGCCAGCAGCCGTACCACGCAAATTCGCCGAAGCGTTCAAGACTATGTGGTCGATTACGATCAGCTCTCACCGATTTTGCAGCGTCTAAATCAACGGGGCAGCCGAATTGTGGAAATCACTTCGGTTTAGCGACTTTTTCGTCTTTACCCATCAGCGTCCCCGTCTATGACGGGGGCAATGGTGGTTGGATCTGCCGATCACTCACGACCCATGCGGGTGCAAAGTTTGTACTTCACCCTTAGATGGCAGCAGCGATTGGGTGATTGGGGTAATTGCAGATCCCTGAATCTAACTAAATCACCCAATTTAAGGAGATAAATTTGTGGCGATTACAACAGAGGCGGCTCGCCTTGGCACCCTCCCCTTTGCTGAGCAAGAGCCTGTAGAGTTACGACCCGACTGGGATGACAACGACGCTAAAGCGGTTATTAAGGCTGCATACCGTCAGGTACTCGGTAACGACTACCTAATGGAGTCCGAGCGCCTAATTGGGCTAGAGTCTTTGCTAACCAATGGCGCATTAACGGTTCGGGACTTTGTGCGGGCTGTGGCTAAGTCGGATTTGTATAAAACCAAGTTCTTATACCCCAACTTTCAAACCCGCGTGATTGAGCTAAATTTCAAGCATTTGTTGGGGCGCGCGCCCTATGACGAAGCAGAGGTAATTGAGCACCTTGATCGCTATCAAAATGAAGGGTTTGAAGCGGACATTGACTCTTACATTTTTAATGACGAGTATGAAACCCATTTTGGCGACAATATTGTCCCTTACTACCGGGGGTTTGATACCCAAACCAGCCAGAAAATCGCGGGCTTTACGCGCATGTTTAGCCTTTATCGGGGCTATGCCAATAGCGATCGCGCCCAGGCGGCGGGCAGTCAGTCTCGTCTCGCCTCTGAGTTAGCCATGAATGGGGTTTCTCCGGTGGTTCCGCCTTCTGGGGCCGGTAGCAGTGGGTGGGCCTATCAGGGCTCTAAGAAAGGCACGGTCAACACCCGTGTGTTTGGGCGTCCTAGCTCTGTGACCGAGCGTGGCAGCCTTTATCGCATCGAAGTTGCGGCGATTTTATCGCCCGGTTATCCGCGAGTGCGGCGCAGCAACAAGGTGTTTGTTGTGCCCTATGAAGCTCTGAATAAAACCCTGCAGCGGATCAATAAAACCGGCGGCAAAGTGGCCAGCATTACCCGCGCTTAGGGGCTAAACGTTTGGTACTTTTGAGGATTTTCATGGGGATTGGGGGTTGCTGTTATTCGTGGCACGCCCTGATCCTGTGAAGATCCTTTTTTGAAAGCACGCTCAAACCGTTCTCAATTCAATGGAAGGATAAGGAGGCCTAGTTATGTTGGGACAATTAAGCGCCAGCAGAAGTACTGCTGGCAACGATCGCATTTTCATCTATGAAGTTGCGGGTCTGGCTGAGAATGCCATGACTGCAAATAATCAAACCCCCATTCGCAGCAGCGACAACCAACTGATTCAGGTGCCTTTAAGTCGCATGAATGAGACGATGCGCCGCATCACCCGGCTTGGGGGCCGCATTGTTGATATTCGTCCGTTGGCCGCGGCAGAGTAAGGGCGACTCGCGTTACTCGCTACGAATAGCCCCAACTAAGCGGTCATTAGCTTGATGCAGTAGGTATTGCGGGCTTGTTTAGCTTGATAAAGGGCAGCATCAGCTTGGGCAATGGATGCCTGGGGGTTAATGCCCGTTACCGTGGTCATCTGCACCACTACCCCTCCCTGGCTAACGGTCAAGAGATCGCCATTAGGAGCCTTAGGATTAGTGATGGCCAGCTCAGCGATCGCCTGGCGCACCCGTTCAGCCATTGCTGCTGCCCCAACGGTATCGGTGTGGGGCAACAGCATCACAAATTCCTCGCCTCCATAACGGGCCACCACATCCCCTGGCCGATGGGCACAGTTTTTAAAGGCTTGGGCAACCTGCTGTAGGCAAATATCCCCAGATGGGTGGCCATAGTAATCGTTGTAAGCCTTGAAGTGGTCAATATCGAGCATCAATACCGTCAAGGGTTGCTGATCGCGCTTGGCCCGCTGCCATTCTTGAATTAAGGATTCTTCGAGCTGAAAGCGATTGGCCACTTGGGTGAGGCTATCAACGCGGGCCAATTGCTGTAGTTGGGTATTGAGGCGTTGGAGTTCGGCCTCCGTTTGCTTGCGATCGCTGACATCCATCATCACCCCCACCATCCGAACGGCTTGGCCAGTTTCGTTATAAATGCCTTTTCCTTTGGCAAACACCCACCGCTCGGTGCCGTCAGGATAGATCATCCGATGCTCGTCTTGGAAAATGGCCTGGTTGTCTAGGGCAGTGTGTATGGCTTTTTCAACTCGGTTCAGATCCTCTGGATGAATCCGTTCTTTCCAGACCTGATAGGTGCTAGCGCTTTCCTTGGGGTCAAGACCCATCAGCCAAAAGTGGCTCTCGCTCCACATGGCTTTCCCCGTGGTCAGGTCAAATTCCCAACTGCCGATCTGGGTCAGGTCTAGGGTCAGCCGCTGCTGATCCTGGGCCGTCGTCATTGCTTTGCGATCGCTGATATCCGCCACTGTGCCGATCAGTTTGACCACCTGACCCTGATTGTCGAGTATCGCTTCTCCACGGCTCACCACCCAGCGCTGCGTGCTGTCAGGGCGGACCAAGCGGTGCTCTAACTCATAAGGTTTGCCTGAGGATATCGCCTCTTCTATGGCAGTCCGCATCAATGAATGCTCTTGGGGCAAGAGACAATCTAAAAGTTCGGGATAGTTGGGCCGCGTATCTATGGCCTCTAACCCATAGATACGCACCAACTCCTCAGACCAACTCATGGTGTAAGTCTGGGCATCCATCTCCCAACTACCCACTTGGGCAATCCGTTGGGCCACTTTAAGCTGCGCCTCTCGATCCTGAATCTGGGCTGTTTTCTCCGCCACCTGCCGCTCCAGCGCTTGAGCATAGCGGTGTTGCAGTTGCTCAGCTTGACGGCGCTGGCTAATATCTTGAAATGCAACCAACACAAAGTCTGTGGTTTTAGCCTCATCTAACACAGGAACGGCCCGCACCTCTAGGGGAATGCGTTGACCATTGGCTTCAATTTCGAGATTTTCCACATGGACAATACTGCCGTAAAGGGCGCGAATCACCGGTAACCGCTTCAATGGGTAAGGGGTGTTAGTCCCGGCAATATAAACTTGCCGCAACCCTGGAATCTCACTCAAGGGTTGATCGACACTGACCTGCCCCAGCAGTCGACGCCCCTTTGGATTGAGCAAAATGAGTTTGCCACGGCGATCAAACAGCCCAATTCCTATGGGTAGCCCCAGTAGAAGCTTGGCAAACTTTTGCTCACTCCTCTGGACTGCAGAAAAAGAGACGTTCAGTTGGGCAACCATTTGCCCAAAGGTCTGGGTCAAGGTCTCAATTTCTTGAATGGGGGTAGTGGTACTGGGCAAGGCTAAAGCTGCGCCGACCCGGTAGGCTCGGGTGGCCTTATTTAGGGTCAATAGGGGCTGGGCAATACGCCCTGTGAGTCGTAGTCCGACTCCGATGGAGATCCCCAGGGCCAATACCGAGGCAATAATGGTATGGCCCAGATAATTTTGACCCCAGCCGACAAAGTCAGACTGGGGCACTACGGTCACAATTAACCAGTCCAAGCCGGGTCCTGATTGGTAGGGAATAATCCGCAGTAACAGGCGATCGCCCGCTATTTTAAAACTCAAGTCTTGGGCTGATTGAATCGCTTCAAATGTCTCGAAGTGGGTGAGCAACTGCTGAGTCGCATCCCGAATGATCGGGTCGCGACTCTCTAGGGCAGGCAATTGTTGAAATTGAATCGTCCCAGGTTGGCTCTTAGCCAGCGGATCATCTGCCACTAAGGACTCAATCCCGGATGGAATGTAGACTGGTTGCTGGGCAGAGTTGGCAATTAACCGCCCATCTCGCTGCACAATAAAAGTTTTTCCATTGGGACTAATCTCCAGGGTTTCGAGAAATTGATTCAGCCGATTTAAACTCAGGTTGACCGAAAACACCCCTTGTAAGGTTTGGTTGGCATCGTAGAACGGCTTGTATGCATTAATTGTGAGCACATTCGATGCGCCAATTTGAAAGGGGTTGCTCCAGCCCGGTTGAGCCGTTTCAGCCGCTTGGCGATACCAAGGGCGATCGCGCACGTCAATGGCTGAAATAGTCTGCAAAGAACGCCCTAAATGTCCGGTTTGATCAACGCTGAATAGATTGAGCTGGCTCGGATCAGCCGCATCCGAGCGACCGGCCTCAAAGGGAGAATCCGCAGCCGTTAGTAGGGTTTGCTGGGCATCAATTTCAGCCGCTTCGATGCGATGAATCGTTCTGAATTCCCCTTGGGGCGTCCCTAAAAGCAGGGAGGTCACCTCAGGGATATGTTGCAACTGCAGGATTAGATAACGATGCAGTTGTTCCATCTGATCCAAATCCACAATGCCGGACTGTACCGCTGCCACGTGGATTTGATTGATTTGGTGGGCCTGCCACAAATAGTTATCTAGATCTTGGACGATCAGGTCGCTGGTTTTGGCCATGGCCTGATTGGCTAGATCTGCGGCGAGTCGCTGATTGTAGTGATAGCCCAGATAACCCATTACTGCAGTGATGCCAATGCCCTGCAATACAAAAGGAATGAGCAGTAGCGATCGCAGCGAAAAGGACATTCCGATCGGTGAGCCTGAGAAATGCTAAGTGGTTGCCTCTATGCCCTATAACCTTGGCATAGTCTAGTGAATAAAGAATTAGAACGCACCAAAATGGTCAATGGATTACCAGATTAGCTGATTACGATGCTCCAAACCATGGCAAAAAGTCTTTATTCAAGGGCTTTCTGGCGTTGCCAATGCCGCAAGCTATAAAAACCCGACAGAAATCTCTGCCGGGCTTTGGTTAAAGGCAGCTTGGAGCAGCGGTTTCTGGGCCAGGTTTCTGGCCCGTTGAGTAAGCCCTCCGCTTTCAGATTAGGGATCGGACCTAGGGCTTACAAAAGCTGCTCAGCCCATCCAAATCAACATGCTGCACCACAAGTTCTAGATCCTACTGAACATAGAGCGTCAAGGTCTGGTTCGGCATTAATTCAACCACCTGGGGAGCGCTCACATTCCCAATAATGGCCCCAATTAAAGCACCGCCTACGGCCCCAATCGGCCCCAATGCGGCCCCAGCAGCAGCGCCAATCAGAGCGTCTCCCAAAGTAGCACCAAACGTGGTTTCCCGAGGATCTTTAAAATCGTTGATTAGATCTGATGTTACTGATAGCGGATAAGGATTTCCACCAATAAGAACCCTATCGGCAAAATATTGGGATCCACCCGCAACGGGACGGAATTCGCCTGGGATAACTGACCCTGGAGGAACAAGCAAACCGTTAACATTAACCGGGCTATTAACGGTCAAAGGATAAGCCAAAGTCTCACCTGTGGCAATATAGACCAAATCGGTAATGCCAACGCTGGCAGAAATGGTAGAGGTGCTTTTAGCTTGAGCTTCAGATATTGTTTCTGCAGCTGTGGCAACGATATTAACATCTGGAGCAATACCAATAATCATTGCTACTACCGTACTCGAGAGTCCGATCAAGATACATTTCTTCACAACAAGACTCCTTTCAAGATTTGAAGATTTCTGGCAGATACATTTCTGATAAAAAGGCTTAGCTATCTAAGTGAAAATTCATGATAAATACCCTTAGTGGTGCAGAAAAGTCCTGCAACCCCTTTGAATAGGTGAGTCTCATT
>ERZ1740060.494-NODE-494-length-21091-cov-6.034132_pt1 | contig 21091 bp, 16 predicted proteins | sample MGYA00581743_ERZ1740060 | MGnify/ENA primary metagenome ERZ1740060 (study PRJEB43018, sample SAMN04849235) | marine metagenome | isolation source: floating plastic debris | place: Pacific Ocean | collected 2008-08-27 | study: EMG produced TPA metagenomics assembly...
AGCAGGCGACTGTTAATCGCCCGGTCGTAGGTTCGAGTCCTACTCGCGGAGCCAGTTTTCTCGACATTAAAACCACCAAACCACTAAATTCGTTGAGTTTTTCTCACGGAACATCACCGTGCATCACGATTTTCCTCAAAATTGGGCTACAAAATGGGCCACAAAATGGGCTACAATGCTCCCATGTTGAGAAGTTTGGATCAGTATTTAAAACGCCGAGGCAACCGTTGGTACTATGCGCGGCGTGTTCCAGAACGAGTCGCAGCACTTGACCCGCGAGGCATGGTGAAAACGGCCTTGAAAACCACGTCTTTGGAAGTGGCACGTGCGCGCAGAGATGCGCTTGCTGAAGCTGATGATCATTATTGGGCGAGCCTACTTGCGACGGTCGACGCAGACCAACCAAACCCAAATAGCTCCGACAATGCCGCCGCCCTTTCCATGTATAAGTCCGCAAAAATGCGCGCTATGGCGAGAGGCTTTGTTTATAGGCCCGCTCAGGAATTGGTAGCGGAGGCGCCCACCGAGGAACTGGTAAATCGGCTGAAGCATGTCGGGACGGTCAGTCAATACGATGAAGTAGAGACGCAGGCTGTTCTTGGCACAGTTGAACCAAAAGCCCCTACTCTTTCCGAGGCGTTACAGACCTATTTTGAGTTTATCGCAGCCGGCAAGCTGCTAAACAAATCTGAAGCCCAAACGGAAACCTATTTCAAACCCAAGCGCAGAGCCGTCGCCAATTTCATCAAACTGTTTGGAGATTTGCCGATGGATCAGATTGACCGAGCCCATGGACGAGAATTTCACGCATGGTGGTCCAAGCGGCTGAAGCCATCTAAGAAGGGCGTCAGACCGCTTAGCGCCGACAGCGCTAATCGAGATATTGGTAATCTTCGAAATCTGTTCAAAGAGTATTGGGCGTATGAAGGTGACGAGAAGCGCGAAAATCCATTCCGTAATCTTCGCTTCTCTGATGTGAGCTACAAAGAAATACCGCCATTTTCTGTCGATTGGGTACGCACGCGGATTCTCGTTCCTGGGCTATTTGATGAGATCAATCGAGAAGCCGCATTGATTATCTATGCAATGATCGAAACGGGCTGCAGACCGAGTGAACTTTCCAATCTCACGCCGGACAATATCAAACTCGGTCACAATGTGCCTCACATTCAAATCCGACAAAGAGCGGACCGAAAGCTAAAATCCTCATCGTCTGTCAGAGACGTGCCTTTGGTAGGCGTTTCGTTAGAAGCAATGCGCCGCGCCCAGAATGGGTTTCCGCATTTTCAAGACAAAGGCAATTTACTTTCAGCCTCGTTGATGAAGGCGTTTAGAGCCCGCAATCTTTTTGAGAGCGATGATCACCGAATTTATTCGTTCCGCCATTCTTTTGAAAAACGCATGCTCGAGGCAGATATCGATTATGGATTGAGGTGCCTGCTTATGGGGCATAGCAATTCTAGACCTTCCTATGGCGACGGTGGTTCTCTCGATTTCAGGCGAGCTCAACTTGAGAAAATCGCCCACCCCGTTTCAACGGAATTGAGCGCGTCGATTGCTCGCATTTGAAATACGATGCTCTAAATCTGATCGAGACAATACGATCTCGAAACCGTTAAATTTGAGATTGCCATGCACATGAGACGAAAAACGCTTCTATTTTTGGTTCCGCATAAATGACCAAGAACAGTCTAACGCAACCGTTTGGTCAGGTGTCTGCAGACTACCCATCACATCAAAAATCGATTTGGAACAAGCGTCGCCCTCGTATGAACGCAAGCTATCATCGGCCAATTGGTTGCCTATTGAATGTTACCGGATTGAGTATTACCTGACGCTCACATCAAGAAAGGTGAGTTCCATGTCTAGGCACTCTTTTGAAATTTTATGCAACGCTGTGCTGGCAACCGCTCGTGCAGATGAGCGTTATTATACGGATTTCTAACCCGCCTCTCTGATCCCGGGAGGCTGTGGCCTCCCCATGGTGTCGCAAAGACAAGACCCTGGATGGCCCGCCCTCCAGGGTTTTTCTTTGGGCCATATGTCCGACGACATCTGTCCCACAATCGAATTGGCGCGCCAATGCCAATGGTCGGTTCGGCTCTCCCTGGCCAGGGGCGTTCGAACCGACGCTTCATCAGGCACGAAAGGAGTAAACCGATGCCTATGAAAATCCATGTGAATGTCGGCACGATTGGACATGTCGACCACGGCAAGACCACGCTGACCTCTGCGATCACGCAGGTTCAGGCAGCCCGGCTTGGCGGGGAAGCTATGTCTTTCGATCAGATCGACAAAGCCCCGGAGGAAAAAGCCCGCGGCATCACCATCAACACATCGCATGTCGAATATGAATCCGACACGCGGACCTATGCCCATATCGATTGTCCGGGGCACGCTGATTATGTGAAAAACATGATCACCGGTGCCTCGCAAATGGATGGCGCAATCCTGTTGGTCGATGGCACCGAAGGGGCCGCGAAGCAGACGATCGAGCACATCCTGCTGGCGCGGCAAGTCAATGTCGACCGTATGGTCGTGTTCGTGAACAAGATGGACATGCTGTCTGAGGACGAGCGTGCAGAAATGCAGGAGCTGATCCAGATGGAGACGGGTGAATTGTTGGAGTCGCAAGGCTATACTGACACGCCTTTCGTTTTCGGGTCTGCTTTGAAAGCGCTCGAGGCGGCGTTGGCCGGTGATGTCGGCAGTCCGGATGTTCAATGCGTGGTCGACTTGATTGATGCCATGGATCGACACTTCCCGGATCCTGTCCGCGATTTTGACAGTCCGTTCCTGATGCCAATCGAAGGCGTCAACACGATTTCCGGACGCGGCACTGTCGTGACCGGACGGGTCGAGCGCGGCGTATTGAAGGTCGGTGAAACGGTCGAAATTGTTGGTCTCAACAATGATGGCGCCGAGGTCACCGTGACCGGCACGCAAGCGTTTCGGAAAGATATTCCTGAGGCGCGCGCTGGGATGAATGTCGGCCTCTTGCTGCGTGGTCTGAAACGTGACGAAGTGCGTCGCGGTCAGGTGCTCAGTGCGCCTGGTGTGATCAAGCCGTTTGCCAAAGGGAAGGCGCAAATCTTCGTCCTGACCAAGGAAGAAGGGGGACGTCATACCGGTTTTGCGAGTGGCTACCGCCCGCAATTCTTCTTCGGCGTCACCGACGTCACCGGCGTCGTCAATGTCGATGATGGCAGCACGATCCATCCCGGTGATCAGGCCGAAATCAGCTTCACGCTGAACAAGCCGATCGGGATTGAAAAAGGTGTCCGTTTTGCCATTCGCGAAGGTGGTAAAACGGTTGGCGCCGGCCTCGTCACCGAGGTCGCCGCTTGAAACTATTCGCCTGCGAGCCTCGCAGATTGCTCGGCTCGCAGGCACCATCACGACGCATCCGCGTAGATGGAGAAAGAGAGTTTTTCGCGATCGCTGAGATATGCAACCCCGGCTGCCTTTTATGCTCAGTACTAAGAATAAGGAAGCTACTGGCGAGTTTGTTTGACCTTGCGCGAGTTCACCGATGCCTCAAAAACTGAGCCTTCGCTAGAACTGGAAAACGTAAGCGACCGTAAATTGATCGACGTCTACTTCTTCTTCTCCCCCCATTATAATCATGGGCGTCGCATCGGAACCACTCACATCAAAGTCTTCGAAGTCGACTTCAGCATTATAATATGTGTAGTCAAAGCGAACACCGTGCCGATCGGTGAAGAAATAGTTCAGCCCCAGTCCGGCTGCAAAACCATCTGCATCAACATCAACGTTTACATCAAAGTCATCGGCTTCTGAGTCGATCGAAGAGAACTGATATCCAATTCGAAGGAAAACGTTTGAGCCCTTAACATCAAACGGATACTGACCGACCGCGAACAAACCACCGGCGAAATCTGCAGAAGCCTCTGAAGCAACCGGCACAAACGCGCCGTCAAATTCATCACCAATATCCAATTCACCATCAGAGATACCAAAGCCGATATCACCCTCGACCGCAAAATAGTCCGTAAATGAATAATTGTATCGGGCTGTGATGAGGCCCAGGTCTGCGTCATCGACGGTTGCAAATGTGTACCCGATACTAACTTTTGAATTCTGCTCCTGCGCATCGGCGGCACCTACAATACTGACGCCAAGAATGCTGGAGAGCCCCGCTAACAAAAGGGAAGAAACGCGATAATTCTTAGCTTTGACTCAGCAATGCAGATATTGTATCAAGTTTTATTTATCACCAATGAAAAACTAACTTATATTATTATTTTCGATTTTCTGGCGATCTAAATATACAATCAATATCCGAATTCCTATAGACATTTCTATAAAATGAAACGCGCACTTAGTGTGCGCTTCATATATATTAAATGGGCCGCCAGACGCGCACCATATGTCAATTACAGCACCAATACTTTATGTCGAAACCAAGTTATAGTAATTTTATATGTTTGTCGGATGCGAACGGTTCAAGTTGGGGACGCCCAATGGTCCTGGCCTGCCTGATCTGACTGACCCAACCGTAATGTTAAGATCGACGGTTGGTTTGCAGAGGCGCAAAGAGCCCGCGATTGACCCTCAACACTTGGTTCCAACATGCACTTCGCGATGCAAAAACGTTGTGAGTTGGATTGGATCTGGTCGTTTCGGCCAAAAGGCACTTGACATATTTGGGCATTTACCCAATTTTGGGTATTCACCCAACCTCCCGAGATATGCACATGCTTACAAATTGGCTCGCCCCACTCATTTCAGACTGGCCATCTTCAATCCAATACGTCGTGTTTGGAGGGTTTCTCGCCATGCTTATCATGATCCGCTACACCCTGTTCACGGCGATCGGCTTTGTCGTTGGGATCATAACAAACAGATTAGCGCCGTACCGACGGCTTCAAAAAAGTCCGTTTACTGGGGCTCAAGTAACGCGTGAAATCGCGCACTCCCTGGTGCCTGTTTCCGTCTTCACTTTAGTGGTTGGCGCAATCGTTTTAATGACACAAGCGGGTTGGACGAAGATCTACATGGATCCGGGCGACTTCGGACTGATATGGTTTTGGATCCAGATTCCTTTGGTGCTACTTATTCAGGACTGGTATTTTTATTGGATGCATCGCATCTCACACAAGCCTGGCATTTACGAGCGCGTACATAAAACCCACCACCTTTCGACGAATCCCAGCGCATTTGCAGCATTCGCTTTTCACCCAATCGAGGCATTTTTGGAGATTGCGATCTTTCTGGTCCTGGTTCTTATTCTGCCTTTATCAGTGCAAGCGCTCTTGATCGTTGGGGCAGTGTCCCTCGTTTTCAATGTATACGGCCATCTTGGCTTTGAGATCATGCCTCGAGCGCTCGCAAAAAGCCCGATTGGATACTGGATGAATAAGTCTGCATTCCATAATCAGCATCATCGTACGTATAAGTACAATTTTGGTCTCTACACAACAATTTGGGATCGCGTCCACGGAACGCTTCACCCACATGCAGAACGCCTATATGATCAGGCAACAACAAACCCCGTCACACCATCAATCGAGACCACTCAAGGCGAAACAGTTTGACCCTCCAGCACAATTTATCCGCCGCGACGACATCTGCTTTCGGAAAGAAAACCAAGGGCACCATCTTGAGCGCAAGTCTTGAGCTATTTAACCAGAGGGGGTTTCACGCGGTTTCAACTGCTCAAATTGCAAGCGCTTCAGAGGTATTGGATGGGACTCTTTGGTACCATTTCAAAGCTAAGCAAGATCTAGCCAACACACATTTGGAGACTTTGGAAGTTCGATTGGAGGAAATCCTATTAGCCCCTCATGCATCTGAACCACAGATGATCGTCGAGAGCTATTTCATGATTTTCGATGCTCTATGGGACTTTCGCTATTTGCTCCGCGATCCTTCGCCGATCCTGCAATCAGAACCAGAGTTTGCAGCACGGATCAAGCAGGCGTATGCATCGGTGGAAAAGAACACGATTTATCGGCTAAAATCAGCGTGCGACGAGGGTCTGCTGTCGCTTTCTGACGTTGACATAGATTCATTCGCGAAAAACTGCGTCGTGATCGGGAATTATTGGCTCGACTATTCAAGGGTCCGCGGAGGAAGCTCGCGGAATAGAGAAACTGACAAACGGCAAGCTGCCGAGCAGGTTTTCCTAGTGTTGAAGCCTTATTTGACGCCCAAAGCACTGACTTTGATAGACGCCTCAGAAATTGAAAGATCGGCTTAGAATCTGCGGCAGATTCACACTTATTGAGCCCCTTCAAGAGCATGAATTATCGGTGTCGGCACGCCTCACGAAGCTGCGTTCGGCCTTGACTTAAACGCCCAAACACTAGTATCTGACAACATCTGTTTCCGCTTTATTGACTGGTTGTTTTGAAACATATCTTAAAAGACCCGATCGTATATTTTTTGCTTGCAGGCTTTTTGCTTTTTTTGGGCTCCGCGTATATGGGGCCTCGCTCAGAGCAAACCGTTCTCATTTCAAGATCTGACCAAATCGACTGGGTTAGCTCATGGCAGAACGAGTTCAACCGACTGCCCACACGCGCCGAGTATAACGTTCTTCGCGATCGCAAAATCAAAGAAGAATTATCGGTTATTGAAGCACTGGCGCTTCGACTTGATCAAAATGATCCGGTCATTCGCAGGCGCCTTATCCAGAAACTTGAATACTCCGCCGAGGCGGCAGCCCTCGGTCAGGTAGATGAAAAAGAACTTCGATCATTCTTCGAAAAAAACGCCACCGACTATGAGCATGCAGCCCGATATTCTCTCCATCATATCTATTTCAGCGATCAGAATCTGCAGGACGCATTTGGCCGAGCGAAACTTGCACTCGAGAACCTTTCTGCAGGCGCCGTTCCAACGGGCGACCCTTTCATTCAACAAAATAGTTATATCCGACGCACTGAGCTAGAGATCGCCGAAGTGTTCGGAAAAGCGTTCGCAGATGAGATTGAGATTTTAGCGGCGCAGGCGCCTTCAATCTCGGCTTCGGAGGCCAAATGGCGCGGCCCGGTTCGTTCAGCATATGGATATCACCTAGTGAAAATAACCGCTTACGTTCCTCCGCGCGCAGTGACTTTCGAGCAGGCCTACGTTCGCACACTTAACGACTTTCAGGCAGAGCGCGGCAATGCCGCTCGTGAAGAGTTACACCGCTCGCTCTTCGAGAAATACAAGGTGGTGCTCGAATGATACGAGCAGCTGTTTGTGTGGGCTTATGGGTCTTGATCTCATCGGTGGCGTTCGCGCATGAGATCCGACCCGCATATTTGAAAATGATCGAAACAGCACCGGCGGAATATGCGTTCTCCTGGTCCAGGGCAATTGCGGCAAGCGATCTTGATCGAACCTACCCCAGAATTCCAGATCATTGTTCGCTTTTGGCACCTCCCGCTGTTTCTAGCGACGGCACGCAGCTCAATGAGACCTGGCACGTTAAGTGTAATAGCGGTCTTGAATATTTGGAGTTTTACGGACTGTCAGGATCCCAGAACAGTATCTTCTTCGAAGTAACGCTCACAGACCAACCGTCAAAAGTCTTCATCATACAATCGGAGCAAACCCGCGTTGAGTTGCGCAGTACGCCGGCGACCGTGCTCGCATACTTTATGATTGGCGTCGAGCATCTCATATTCGGACTAGATCACGTCTTGTTCGTCGTGTGTTTGTTTTTCCTCGCGCGCAGTCCGGGCACAATATTCAAAACCATCACGGCTTTTACGATCGCCCACAGCATCACGCTCGGACTGTCGGTTCTAGAACTTGTGAGCCTACCTAGAGGTCCGATCGAAGCAATTATTGCGCTATCGATTGTCTTTCTGTGCAGGGAATTGCTGCTTCCCGAAGAACGCCGATCTAAGCTGACCGCAAGACTACCCTGGATGATGGCATTTGCGTTTGGGCTGATGCATGGATTTGGGTTTGCGGGCGTACTCGGAGATATAGGGTTGCCTCAGCAGCAACTGATCCCGGCGCTTCTCTTGTTCAATATCGGCATCGAGATCGGACAAATCGCGCTCATTTTGGCTTTGTCGACAACAAACATTCTCGCCCGACACTTATTGGATTCTCGAGCAGAACTCGCTCAACGCGCATTGGTCTGCGGGATTGGGGGTTTCGCGGCCTATCGGACGAGCGAGAGAACCATTATGCTAGCTCAGTAGCCGAGACTCAAAACGAAAATTTAAAACACTAAGGGAAATCAGAGAAGGGAGCGCACGATGAAGAAACGATACATTCTGCTTGGATCATTTGCCGTCACTTTAGCCATCGCATACGCGGCATCTGCGCCATACTTGAAGATGCTGCAGGAGTACCAACAGCTACAAAAAATTGTCAACGACACTAATCCGCTCACGGAATTACCGGAACGGATATTGGATGTGAATCCAGAACTCGTGGAATTCCCTGAGCCGAGATCGGTCAGCGCATATCAGAGCAATCCGAACTCAGATAGAAATGCCTATTTTGGCGACCTACACGTCCATACAGGGCTTTCGTTTGACGCCTACGCTTTTGGCACAACGGCGTCACCTGCAGATGCATATCGCTTTGCACGAGGAGACGCTATCAAGCACCCTTCAGGCTTTGATATGCAGCTGAAAAGACCACTCGATTTTTACGGCGTAACAGACCATGCCATGTTCCTCGGCGTGGTCGGAGAAGCGGCAGACACTTCGAGCGCGTTTTCTAAGAATGAGATTGCCGCCTATGTTCACAACATCAACGCTGATGGGAACGACCATTGGACGCGGCAATCAAAACGCTACCTAGCTTTTGCTCGATTCCTGCCGGAAATGATCTCCGGGATCTCAAACGGAACGCTAGATCGAGGCGAGGTTGCTCAAATTACGCAGGATGCCTGGCGAGATACCATCATTGCAGCTGATATGCATTACGAGCCAGGTACCTTCACGACGTTTGTTGGATACGAATACACAACGTCTAGCAATGATTTCGGAAACCTACATCGCAATGTCATTTTTAGATCATCTGCAAAACTTCCAAGCGAGCCATTTTCCAGATTTCATTCCCAAAATCCCGAAGGGTTGTGGGACTGGATGGATGGACTTCGCGAAAACGGAATTGAGAGTCTTGCAATCCCTCACAACTCAAACGGTTCGAATGGACAAATGTTCAAACTCGTCGATTGGGCGGGAGACCCGCTCGATGATGATTATTCGAACCAGCGCGCACGTAATGAGCCGTTGGTAGAGATCACGCAGGTAAAGGGGACATCTGATACACACCCTCTGCTGTCTAAAAATGATGAATGGGCCGACTTCGAAATTATGCAGTTCCGGGTGGCGACGTTTCTTCAGAGTGAGCCGAGTGGTAGTTACGTACGTGATGCTTATCTTAAAGGCCTCGCGCTTGAAGACGCTGGATTGGAGAATCCCTACAAATTTGGATTGATTGGATCTTCTGACACGCACGTGGCCGCGCCGTCTCTTTATGAAGAAGACTATCACGCCAAAGTGGGTGTCATGGATTCTGATCCGTCAGATCGAGGGTCCGTTCCGATTACTGGCATTCGACGTGGGATTGCGAACCAATTTATGCCGAGCTTCCTCAAGGACGTGGATGGAAACCAATATTTCGCTGCGCGTGGCGACGAACTTTGGGGGGCGTCTGGTCTCGCTGGCGTTTGGGCGGAAGAAAATACGCGAGAAGCGATCTATGATGCATTTCGTCGAAAGGAGACGTTCGCAACGACCGGTCCCAGAATTAAAGTTCGTTTCTTTGCTGGGCATGGTCTGCAAGAAGAATTACTGCAATCAACTGACATGGTTTCATCCTTATACGCGACGGGTACACCCATGGGCGGCGATTTAGAGCTAAACGGTTCGAGTCGTCCGCAGTTTGTCGTATGGGGCGTGCGAGATAGTTTGGGAGCGCCATTGCAGAGATTGCAAATCATTAAAGGGTATGTCCGCGGCGGTGAACATCATGAAGTCGTCTATGATGTTGCATGCTCGGATGGATTGGATCCAGATTCAGCGACTCATCGATGCCCAGACAACCAAGCCAAGGTTGATCTGTCGGATTGCTCTATATCGGAAGACGTGGGTGCAAATGAGTTGCTAACGCTCTGGCAAGATCCAGATTTTGACGCAACTTTGGACGCATTTTACTACGTCCGTGTGTTGGAAAACCCCACCTGCAGATGGTCAACTTGGGATGCTCTGCAGGCTGGTGTTGAACCGCGTTCTGATTTACCGGCAACCATTCAGGAACGTGCATGGTCTTCGCCCATTTGGGTCCGTTCGGAACAATAGTGAACCGGATTCTCTTAGGCCCATGTGACATCCGTGGCACGCGCCACGCATAAGCTCGTTTGTTCGAAGAGTCGGCGGCTGAATTGCTGCGTATTTGGCGATGTGATAGCGACAAAAACTAAACGTAAGGATGACATGCAAAAAACATGACGACAAAGAACGCGTTAGGACGCCATTATGCAGGTAAAAGCGACGAGGATCGAAAGATCGAACGGCGCGCTGTTTTGCTCGAAGCTGCGATCCTCGTCTATGGCGAAGTGGGTTACCATAAAGCGACTGTCCGGCAAATTTGCACGCGCGCGGGGCTAACCGCGCGATACTTTTACGAGTCTTTTTCCGATGGCGAGGACTTGTTCGCCGCATGTTATGACCATGTTGTAGAAGTGTTTTTATCAAAGGCGCTGGAGGCGGCACGGGCATTTCCAGACGATAAAGAACAGCAAGTCCTGGCATTCCACCGAACCTATTTCTCAGAATTGCGAGAACAACCAGATCTTGCCCGAGTCTTTTTGATGGATGTCGCATCGGTCAGCACCCGCATGCGCCAACGCTTTGAACAATCTGTTGACATGATATCCGGACTATTTCCCGATCACGTACCGATCGCTCACACAAATGAGCAGGTCAGGGAATATGTACGACGCGCGCGCGCTGCAGGCACGCTTCAAATTGCAAGACGATGGGTTGAAGAAAACTACCAGACGCCAATCGAACACTTATTGGCAGCCATAGTGACCCTTTACTCATTATCTGAGCAAAGCGATGCGAAGCGATAAACGCGCCAAAAGAGACGAAATTGGATTTTCTGTTAAGGGCCCGTTCCGCAGCTTTTTCTGATCTGCGAGCAACCATTCTATGACGCGTGACAAAACGGATCGACGAGATGCACCTGTTATTGACGCTGTTAATTCGGAGGGCTTGAATCACGTCGTTTCGTCAGTGTCGCCAAAATTGATTGATGTGATTCCGGAAAAAGCCGTTGCATTGATGACAGAAACTTAGCGTCACTCCCCACAACAATCCGTCTTTTTCGCTTTTCTATACCTGAAACGATTATTTTGGCGGCCCGGGCTGGATCTAATTTCAGCAATTTGTTTGCTTGTGCACGCGGGTCATCATCTGGCCAGTTCGAACGTGTGGCTATTGTCGCTGAATTGGCTATATTGGTCCGAACACCGCCGGGGTAGACGACTGAGACACCGATATCGTTGCCTTCCAACTCTAATCGCAATGCATCAGATAGACCGCGTAACGCAAATTTGCTTGCGCAGTAGGCCGTTTGGTTCGCAACCCCGACACATCCAAGTATGCTTGAGACGTTTACAATTTGCCCTTTGCTTTGTCGCATCATGATCGGCAACAATGACCGCGTGAGTGCAACCGGCCCGGAAAAGTTGACGGCCATCACGCGGTCGAATTGCTGCTTGGAAGTCTCCTGAAAACTTCCCATCGTCGTGATTCCCGCATTGTTTATGAGGATATTCACTTTCCCATAGTCGCGTTCGATCATTGAGACGATGCGCGTGATATCTTCTGAATTTGTGATATCAGCAACATAGGTTGTTGTCTTCGTACCATATCGTTCTGCTTCCTTTTGGGTGTTTTTCAATCCGCCCCCATCGAGATCAATTACGGCTAAATCAACGCCTCGTGATGCAAGCTGTATTGCGAGTTGGGCTCCGATACCCCCTGCCCCACCCGTCAGCACTGCGACCGAGCCTTCAAGTTGAAACGGTTTCATAGCTTTTTCATCCTTGGCTCAGGCGTTTTGACTTGCTCGAATTCGTAATCTCCGTCGATGAGCCTGCGTGTTCTCTTTCGGTATTTAAATGTATGGTCTGGCCAGATCGTGGTGATGCGCCCTGACGCATCGCTATACCAGCTCTGGCAGCCTGATGCCCAAACGGTTCCGATCATCTTGCGATCGATCTCACGTTCAAAGCTTTCTTGCGCAGCGTGCGTGACCTCAACCGACATAGAGCCATTCTTGTGCATCGCGCGCACAACCTCCATCACATGACGAATTTGACATTCGATCATGTAAATCATCGAGTTGTGTCCTAACCCGGTGTGCGGTCCCATCAGCATAAAAAAGTTTGGAAACCCCTCGACCGAGATTCCAAGATATGCCTTAGCCGTTTCTTGCATCTCATCTTGAAGAACTCGTCCGTCTCGGCCCACAATTCTTAGTGGGTTTGCCGCTGCGTCCGTCACCTCGAATCCCGTGCACCAAATGATGGTATCGAGCTTATGATAGGATTGATCGGTACGAATACCTTGTGCATCCACGTGAACGATTGAATCTGTTTCCAGGGTAACATGATCCTGGACGATCGCGGGATAGTAATCACTCGATAACAAGACGCGCTTGCAACCAAACTTCTCTCTCGGAAGAAGTTTGTCACGCAAGGCTTCATCTTTGACTTGCCTGCGCAGCTGCTTTTTGGCCTGCCGTTCTCCAAAAGTTGAACTCTTATTGGATAAGAAAGCTGGCAGCCTTGATTCTAGTAGCCAATACAGCAGTGTTCTGCTGATTGAGTTCGCGAACGGTACATTTGCGAAGCACCACGCCGCGAATTTGCCGATCTTCCAGTTAGGCTTTGGTTGAATCCAGGGCGCATTGCGCTGAAATACAACAAGCTCTGACACTTCGGGCGCAATACTCGGCACAACCTGGATCGCGCTCGCGCCAGTTCCGACGACACCGACCTTACGACCTTTGAGATCAAAGTTCTCTGGCCAACTCGCAGAATGGAAATGATCGCCTTCAAAATCCTTTATGCCATCAATCGAAGCCAGTTTTGGAATGTGAAGCGCGCCTTGGCCTGAAACGACAATTCGGGCACTAATTTCGTCTCCATTAGAGGTGCGCACACGCCAAAAGGACAACTCGTCATCGTACTTCGCGTCTGCAACTTCAGAACCAAACCGGACATGGTCGAGAATATCGTATCTTTCAGCGCAGTCTTCTAAATATGCTTTGATTTCCGCCTGGGGGGCGAACACTTCTGACCAATTGGGGTTCGGTGCAAAAGAGTAGCTGTAAAGTCGACTTGGGACGTCACAGGCACACCCCGGATAGGTATTATCCCTCCAAGTCCCTCCGACGCCTTGCGCTTTTTCCAGGATGACGAATGTCTGAAATTTGGCTTGCTTGAGAGCAATCGCCATCCCTATTCCTGAAAACCCGGATCCAATGATCAATACATCAAAGTCCGGCGATTCAAATGACGCCATAATTCTGTGACTCCATATCTGAAAACGCATGTTTTCAGATATGGATATAACGAGAATTGTCAACTCGGTAGTTTGCTCAGCGCCAAATCCGATTGTCTCTGAAACTTGTGATCCCGTCGTTCGGCAAACAAAATTCTCAATACCCAATGCCAGTCAGATCGGGATATGAAAGAAAAGAGGAGGAAGGTGCAACCTTCCTCCTCATGGGTTTGATTTTGAGAAATCAAATCTGACTACATACTTCGGGGATCGGTCGGATCTGAACCCGCCTGTACTTCTTCCGCATCGCCTATGCCGTCGCCATCGGAGTCGGCCTTATAAGGGAATGAGCCTGCGGAAATCTCCTGATTGTTCGGAATCCCATCGCCATCAATATCGGAATCAGACTTGTCCTCAATGCCATCTCCATCGGTGTCGGCCCACCGAGTCGGATCATTTGGAAAACCGTCAAAACCGTTTTCGACCCCGTCACCGTCGGAGTCGACGCCGAGCGGAACGGTGATGTCGAGCCATTCGCTAATCGCATCAGATACGATACCGGACATCATATCTCCACCTACGACCCCATAATATTGGCTCATATGGTAAGGTCTTTGTTCGAGCGGCAATCCGGTATGAACGCCTGGGTTCCATCCCATCGCGCCGAGATTTTTCATTGTCCAAGACATACTGTATTGATCAGTAACGGTGCTTTGGGACTGCATGACGGTTGAGAGCCATGGCGTCAAAACGAGCGTTGTGATGATTTCCTGAATTTCACGATCATTGTAATGACGGCGCAACTCTTCGATGTGCGCTGCGGTCGTGCGCCCAGGCAACGTGCCGGCATCACGGGCTAGACGGAAGGCGGCTTTATCTGCGGCGGACAAGTGGTCGGCACGTTCAAAATCCATCAGTGACCGAATTTTGTTCACGACCATCGGCATGTCTTGCGGAGGTATCTTGTCGTAAACGTAGTCATCTTCCATTTCTTGGAACGTTCCGAATGCGCCATGCGCCTGACAGTGCACACAGCCACTGGCCAGTTGATAGACAAAGAACAACTCCCATTTTCGCTGAAGAGTCAGAGCCCGGTCACGTTGAAGTGTAAACGCATCCATACCGAGTGTGCCAAGGCTACTCTTGCGGCTCCAACTATTGTCCAATTTGTGCCGCTCACTGTAGGAATGTTCAGTCGCGGGAATCGTTGCTGGCTCAAAGTACTTGTAATCATAGGCAGCCACGTTGAACGGCGGTGTCCCTGCTGGCGGCAGGTTTGCTGACTTCGCGTCTGGGTCTTCCCACCGCAAATATTCGGCGGGATAGAAGTCGAATGGTTCTTCGATCCCATCTTGATCGCCATCAAATGTAAGGAGCGGTATGCCGTAACCGGTCACTTGATTCAGAAAATCAGTGGTGAGTTGAGGCGCCTTTGCGGTGAGGTCTCCCGCATTCCAATCAGCGACAAACTCATCATGTAGCGCAACAAGCATTTCGCCAACGAACGGGTTTGCACGTTGTTCATTTGCCGAGCCTTGATTGTGTCCAGGCTTCCAGCCAACACCGCTTAGATTTGCGTTCGCCCAATCGATCGTTTCTTGGTCCGTCGCAATCGGAAGAATCTGATCATGTGTTGCCATTGACGCGTTGATGCCCGTTAGCTCGAAGAGCTCGACGATCTGTCGATCTGCATAGTATGTTCGCAGCATGGCATGCGTATCGGCGGTCACGCGCGTTGGCAGTTTCGACGCAACGTCTAGGTATTCAAATGCCACGCGAAGGCGATCGTCTTCAATATTTGAGACAAAGTCAGGCGACCAAAGCGCGACAATTTCCTCGTTTGGAACCCCAAGTAGAGAAAGCTGATAAGCGCTACGGGCTTGATGGTGATTGCTGCCCGCTAAGATCATCTGGTAAAGTGTAAACTTCCATTTCGTTTTTGCGTCGAACATCCCATCGCTGTGAATCATCGCATCTGCGATCATCAGATTCTCGTAAAAGTCTCGGACATTGCTGATATCGATTTTTTGTCGGTCGTAATAATTTTGTTCCAAGTCCTGCGAAGGAGGAACCGGTGGAGTATCCGCCCATGCGCTCGTTGCCAGCAGTGTGTGACCTGCAAGAATCGTGGTCGCCAAGAGAGATAGAGTCTTCATTGCCTATTCTCCTTCATAGAGTTTAACGAACATGCCGTTCGCGTTTGCAGAATGTGTTGGCACTTGTTGCAACACATCCCAATGCTCTTCGATGCGCCCGTCTGGGCCGAAGAAGTACATGTCGACAGCCGCGGTTCCGAGATCGTCCGGCTCGGCATTATCGACATTACGGAAATTAACGTGCGCCATCGCCCAGGGTCCGACGACGATGACTTTGTGGACATCGATTTTGACATCGTATTGCGCAACGGAAGATGCAAAGAGCATAGCGATCGGGTTCCGGCCGTTCGGCACGCCAGTGCTGTGCTGAATGTACCGATCAGACATAAACTCTTCCATCGTTTCGCCGGTCGGGTTTGTGGCGAACACTTCGTAGAGCTTCAGAATCTTGTCAGCGATTGGTCGATCAGACTCGTCCCCCAAGATGATGTGCGTTTCATATCCGACGGGGACGGTATTGCGTTTGTCCATTTGTTGATCTTGCGATTTTTCGGGGCGCGCAAACGACTCATCGGTCAGCACGGGCAGGTTCACTTCCAGTGGCTGAGCATGCGCGGCGTTTGGCATATTTCCTTGAGTCTGCGCACAGCTGGAAAGTGGTATCGCAAGCACACTTATCAGCGCGGCGGAGAACAGTTTGTGGGATAAGTCTCTCATCTTCGGTTCCTCTAAAACATTAGCTACTGAGCGAGCTTGCTTGGCGCCTCAGAGCACATGCAGCTTCTATTTTGAGGGATTGCCCCGCCTCGCAGAACAGCTCCAGCAGATGACCGCATCGCTGCTCATTGAGTGACGCCTCGCCTCTCCGTAAAGGCCGAATGCCGAACTCGCAGACTTAAGTTTATGAACCCGAATAGACCTCGACCAAAGTTCCGCTAACGCACACCAAATGCGCGTGCCGTTGATTTCAGATTTGCTAATCTCACTGGGTGACGCCGGCTATGGCGCCGAATAACCGTTTACCCATTGGTGAGATTGAACGCCCCTTCGATTACCATCAGAGCAGTCCCGAACGCCCCTGGACTAGACGCACACGCGATGCGCGCGCGAACCACTTGAGAGCGCCAATTTTCGCGTGTTCATCTTGTTTAAAGAAGCCTGCCCTCGAGCGGCGCGCAGCATGCCAGACTCCTCCCTCCCAATGAGTATCCGGCATGTTGCGAGCTGTCGCAAAAACACCGGAGCGAGTTATGGAACCTTTCCGCACACAACAAATCTCCAGGATCCGAAATGCCGAGCGCAGGGTGCGAGAACGTCGCCGAGGTGTGCTCGCTAATATCTCGAAATTGGCTCTACTTTCATCGTTTACAATGGTTCTCGCAGCCATGCCCGCGTTGGCGCAAGAAAGCTATGATGAAGTTTCAGAACTGCGTGAAGAAGTCGCTGAGCTTCGGGCATTGGTCGCAGAGTTGTTGCGCGAAAAAGAAGGCAGCGAAGTCTTGGCTGAACCGGTCGAACGCCTTTCCCCTCCACCCGGCGAGAACGGTGACCAACAGAGCGCCTTGTCCACAACGCAATCCGGGCCTCGCCAACCTGTGGGTCGTTTTCCTGATGATGCATTTGTCACAGCTGGCAATTTTGATCGGTCTTTTAATGTGCCAGGCACAGATGGCGCGATCCGTATTGGCGGCGCCCTTCAAGTCAATTCGAGCTTTGATTTCGATCATCAAGGGTTTCAACAAATAGGAACCCCCCCGACGATTCCACTCGACGGCTCGGTCGATGATGGCGATGAGCAGTTTGCGATTCATGCGCGCCATACACGCGTGAATTTCGACTATCGCGCGCCCACAGATCTCGGAGAGTTCCGAACGTTCGTCGAATTTGATTTCTTTGGTGATGGGGATGAGTTTACCAATGACTATGATTTAAGGCTGCGACACGCCGCTGCTGAACTCGGCCCATGGAAACTGGGACAATTCTGGTCGGGATTTGTGGATGTGTTTTCATTCCCTGAAACGGCTGACCCGGGTGGACCGCTATCCGCACCGGTGCTCAGAAATCCCGGCATCTATTATGTTCGCGGCGAGCAGCAAGGATCTAATTGGGGGATCGGCATCGAAAACCCGGCGGGCGATCTTGGTGGAAATACAGACCTCATCGCATCTGAGTCAGCACCAAACCTTGTCGCATTCGGGAAGTTGCAGCGAGACTGGGGCTATTTGCGCCTCGCTGGTTTGGGCGTGCAACTAGAATCGGATTCGGACGAAGAATTCACTGGCGGCGTTCATCTATCAGGTCGCGTGAATACGCCATTCACCGGATCGGAAATGAACAATATTGCCTTCGCCGCTCAAGCAGGGTCTGGCTTCGTCCACTACTATTCGTCCTATGTCGGCGAACTGGACGGTGTGGTATCAGACGACGGGTCTATTGAACCAACCGATATTGTCGGGGCCTATTTCGGTTATCAGCATTTTTGGACGGATCGTTGGCGCTCTACTGTGACCGGCAGTTTCTTTGATCTAGACTTGCCAGAAGGCGCCGATCCACTGGATCACTCCTATAGTGAGCGAGTGAGCGCCACCCTGTTTTATACACCAACAGACGGAGTGACCGTGGGTTTGGAAGGTATTTACAACACGCTCGAAACTTTTGATGGTTCGGAGGGCGATGGCGTACGGATCGAATTCGTAGGACGGTTTGATTTCTAATCCAGCAGTGCAAATTCAGTTGCAATTTATCGCGAAACCATAAGCGCTTATCGGCACCTCGCATGTTTGCGCACATCGTCTGCGCGTTCAGGGAACTGTGTTCTTTGCGCTTCCCATGAGAGTTTCACACACTCATCGGAACGATATGCCATTCCTTCAAGTTTTCTCAGCTGCAAGGACGGTGTCGGCAAGGAACTGCAATATGGTCTCTATCTCTTTTGTTAAGTCGCTCGCCATTCTCACGGCATTCATGGTCCTCGCATCCTGTGAAACCACTGCTGAGACACAGAACTCAGAACATAGCGATGCTGACATCACATGGACGCAATACTCCTACGCCCCCTATCCCCTGCCCTATTTTGTAGATGACGTAGATCGATATGACACTGCCACTCCCCCGGCAAATACTGTCAATCGCAACGGCGAATTGGAATATATCGGGGACGGCGTTTTCGCGGCGCATTGGTTCGTCGAATCGAATAGCGCGGGATGGCATTTCGTAACCGCGGGCGATATAGGCAAAGACGTGGTGCTTATGTTGCACGGCCATCCCGATACTTGGTATGCTTATAGCAAAGTCATGTCCCATCTCGCTGATGATTATTATGTCATCGCTGTGGATACACTTGGATATGGACAGTCAGATAAACGTCCTGAAATAGATGTCAGCTACAGTGCAGTCGCGCGTAGTCTGACCAGCCTTCTAGATTCGATTGGCGTAACTAAGTTCAACCTAATATCGCACGATCGCGGCAGCATCATTAGTGATCACCTAATTGCACAAGACCGCATGAATGATCGCATTTTGGCCTTTCTGCGCATGCAACAGTCATTCGATAAACCGCACGGATATCCGCGGCCCGCGCACGCAGATATGGCACGCGAAGAATGGCAGGCTGGAAACGTAGTGCGTGGGATATATCAAAGCCCCTATGTCTCGGTGGAGGTCCCTGAATCAGAAATCGCGCGTTTAGAATGGGAGTTTAAGTTCCCCGGCACGGCCGCGGCTGCTGCGCGCACGTTCGAAGGCACAAGCTTTGAGATCGAGCGTGCGTTTCGAATAGAGAACACGATTCCGAACATGACGATGCCAGTGGTCATCCTACAAGGCATCCGAGACCCAGGCCAACGCCCTGAAGAGTATTTTCGGTCGGCCGATTTGCTTCCAAATGGAAGGGTCATTCTAGTTGACGCCAACCACTTCATTCATACTGAAGATCCCGGCTTAGTGGCACGTGTTGCAAAGGAGCTCTTTGAAACTCACAACCGGCAACGTCCCGACAAAGTCTCATCCGAACCCGTTAACTTCATCTATCCTGAGAGATGATGGAGAGGCTCAAGATGAGCACATCTATTAACGAACCGCCTCCCATTAAAACACCCCTGAAAGTTGACCTCCGTGACCCAAGCCTCTGAAAAAACGATTTGGACCTCTAAAGTCTCTAAAGTTGGAGATCTGCCGGTGCGAAGACCGCTGCCAATTTCTGCGGCTCCATCGGTTGGGCCATTTGTCCTTATGGATCACTTTGGTCCGGTGCCGGCGCCATCCAGAAAATTAGAAGCCCACCCACACTCCGGAATAGAAGTTATGACTTATCTGATCGAAGGCGCAAATGAACACACAGACAGTTTAGGCAATGTCGGACAAATAGAGAGTGGAGGCGCTCAGTGGATGCGCGCGGGCCGAGGAATTCTTCACGCGGAACGCAATCTTTTAGATCGAGCAACAACGATGCACGGCCTCCAAATTTGGGCAAAACTCCCAATCGAAGAACAAGACGGACCGCCACAATATAGCGCGTTTCAATCCGAACAGATGGTTGAATGGAAAACGAGTGGCGCGACGGTCAGACTATTGTCGGGGAAAATGGATGGGCGCTCCGGACCAATGGATCTTGCGAGCCCGGCATTCATGGCGCACGTTTACGTTGATGCTGAGGCGACGTTTGAATTTGTGTTTCCCAACACGACGCACGAATATGCGTTCTATGTCGTACAAGCCGCTGAGCCGCTGGTAGTAGACGACAAAGCGCGCATCGGTCACGGAGACATGATTAGGTTTGAGACTGGTGCGCAAAAAGCGATACTCTCCAATCCCACTAGTCAAAGAGCGCAAATATTCATTCTCGGCGGCGAGCCAATTCTGACATCGCTCCACTTCTCGGGTGGGTTTGTTTTGGACAGTGAAGCGTCAATTGAGAAGGCTTACACAAGGTATCATACGGGCGAAATGGGCCGCTTGGACGGCGTTCCGTTTTAAATGAGGTACGCGCTCAAACAGACCAATGATCGCCAGCAGAGCGGTAGCATAGTTTGCATTTGAAATCACAAGAAACCTGAAACCAACCCTTAGAAATTAGGGTATAAAGTCACTCTGGTAACCAAGGGATATATGTATGTCTGTAGCGCTTTACGCAGGAATTAAAGCTTTTATTGTGTAATAATAACCGTCTCTATGGGGTCTATATGGGGTCTATATGTCTTGAACCTTTGAGCGTTCAAATCCTTCAAGTACACAACCAAACACAGAGAACATACAAGCCATGAATAATCTAAGTGGATATGCACAATACCGGTACCAATATAATTTAAGTCATGAATAGGGTAAGGTAAGGGGTAGGGTAAGGTAATTTGGAGTACAGTATAAATTAATATATTGAAATATAGAGCTACAGTAGTTGATGGGTGAACACATTGTCAATGTATATAAATTTTGCAGTAAATGCAATGAAATTCATTAGTAAATAAAAAGCTATAAATGTATATACCAATGTCAAAACCG
>ERZ1740060.496-NODE-496-length-20945-cov-6.750551_pt1 | contig 20945 bp, 17 predicted proteins | sample MGYA00581743_ERZ1740060 | MGnify/ENA primary metagenome ERZ1740060 (study PRJEB43018, sample SAMN04849235) | marine metagenome | isolation source: floating plastic debris | place: Pacific Ocean | collected 2008-08-27 | study: EMG produced TPA metagenomics assembly...
CGCCGCTTCTCCTTTTACAGCATAGAGTCAGCTTTTCGACGACAAATCGAACCATTTGAGACCGTCTTTTGTCTTGAGCTTCGTGATCTATCTTGCTTCGCGCCGGCGTTTTAGGTCTTTCAACAGGCGCGTGCATTCTTCAAATGTTGTGAAGAGCTGCTGCAAACCTAAATCGTCTTGTTCAAATATCTTTCGAGCCGCAGGGTTTTGATAGAGAATTTCATTCGTCTCAGAGAGTAGCAGAACAGCCACATCCGTATGGAGGAGGGCATCTGTACTTCTAAGCGTGTCGGTTGGCTGGTCAGAATTCCTGTGCGCTTCGCACAGCATAGCCATCCGACCATCTGGCAATTTGAATCCGGAATATGTGACATCCAAAGTGACCGGCGCGCCATTTGGGTAAAGCGTCCATGTCTCTGAGAAGGTCGCATCGCGGCGCAGAAAGTCGGCCTGATATTGCAAGAGACGCTCTTCGACCGTCCGAGACATCCCGATGGAAAGATCTCTTTGACGCAGATTGTCCTCGCACGTTGCCCCCCAAACCTCACAGGCCGCCTTGTTGGCAAACACAACTCTTTTGCGGTCAGTATCGTAGACCCAAATAGGGGCCTTCAGGCGCCGCGCAAAAAGAAATGAATCTGGGTCTGAAGCTTTGTGATTAGGGGCTATACTGGCCATAAGCCGTCGATCGATAGACGAGAGAACATATAACACTGATACAACTTCTGCGTTAATTATCGATTATCCAAATAGGATGTTTTCACGCGCGCCGAGTAGGACGTTTGATCAAGTGCATCGTCTCCAGAATGTCTGTGGCACGCCGCCCCAGTAAAACAAATTGCGGCGATACGGATGAATTTGCGTCCTGCATCGGATGATCGGTATTTCAAAACTTCCCGCCAATCAGTATGTTGGTCCAGACTGTCATGTTTCATTGATGAAAATGTCGCCAAAACTTCTTTTGGCGCGATCGATTCCGCCCGTTAACCGCCCTCTCAGTTTGACGCATTTGAGAGGGGTTGATCATGCGGTCTACGGTTTTCAGAACAGTTTTGTTTGCAGGCGTATCCTCGTTGGTTGCGCCGATTGGGTTGGCGCAGGTGAGCGCCGATGACGCAGAAGCGAGACAGGAAACGATCGTTGTTACAGCAACTCCGATCCGCGATAGCCAGGCCGCCGCAATCGCGGCAAAACGAAACGCTGACAATGTGGTGGATGTGCTTGCCGCAGACACAATTGGGCGTTTCCCGGATCAAAACCTGGCCGATAGCCTTGGCCGCGTGCCGGGGCTGGCCATTGAGCGTGACCAGGGCCAAGCGCGCTTCATCAACTTTCGCGGAGCCCCGTTCCGCTACACGAAAATTGCGTTCGACGGCATCGACGTTCTCGGCGCGGAAGACGGCCGCACACCGCGCTTTGATGCCTTTCCGTCGGTGATTACGTCGAAGATCGAAGTGAACAAAGCGATCACAGCTGAGATGCCTGGCGAGGCGACCGTGGGCTTCGTCAACATCGAAACGTTCAAGCCATTCGACCGGGATGGTTGGTCGTTCACGGGCGAAGCCGGATACGGCAATCAAGAGCTCGGAGATGTTCCGATCAACAAGTATAATGGTCGTCTGTCTTTCTCGAATGATCAATTCGGCTTCTTGGTATTCGGATCTCACAATCTGCGTGGCCGGATCACGGATAACCGCGAATATGAGTATGCTGATACGACCGGCGACGGGCTTGATGATAGCGTCGTCAATCTCGATTTCCGATCCTATCGGGGGGAACGCGAAGACAATGCCTATGGTGGACGGATTGAATTCCGACCGAACGAGGACAGCTCTGTCTTCTTCTCCACACTCTACTCTGAGTTCATTGACCGCGAGGAACGCAATCAGTTTGACTTTGACCTGACGACGCCAGTTGCGCTTGGCACGGAGGCTTATGTGCCGGTCGCCGTCGTCACACGACTTCTCGAAGATGGTCAGTACAACAACTCCACGTTCACGAACACGATTGGCTATGACTCGGTTTTTGCCGGTTGGAATTTTGAAGGCCGACTGAACTTCACAGAGACCGAGAACGAGACCAATATTCCTCTGCCATTTAGCACTGGCGCAACGGTGGGCGGCACGGTCGATGTCACCAACATTGATGATCCGGGCCTATTCCTGACCCAAACCGCTCAGCCAGGCACGGATGTGAACATCAATTTGTTGGACTATCCGGCGACGTTCGGTCTGATCTTCGCGAACCTCATAGAGACGGAAGCCACGAGTATTAAAGCTGACTTCTCCAAAGAAAAAGAGATCGGAGGTCTACCCACCGAACTTAAGTTTGGGGCGCAGTTTGGAACGCGTGAAGCCACTGGCGGAGACACGCTCGTGTTTGGTGGGTTCCCAAGCTCCATTGATATCAATCAGTTCACGACCGGCATTCCGTGGTCGGCTGATTTCAGAAATACGATCGGTGCGACGAACGTAAACAATGTCGCCCTGGATGATGCCTGGGAAGCCGCTGCAGACCGCACGATCTCTTTCGACGAAGACAGTCTGATTAGCATTGAAGAAGATATTCTAGCGGTTTACGCGCAAGGTACGACGGAGTTCAGCTGGGGTAACTTGGTATATGGCGTTCGGATTGAGCAAACCGATTTTACGTCGAGCGGAACGCTTTTGAACGATGACGGCACGACGACCGGTATCGAAGCCGGGAACGATTACACGAACTTCTTGCCGTCTATCCACGCAAACTTTGATGTCTCTGAAAATGTAAAACTTCGTCTTTCAGCATCGTCTGGTTTATCACGTCCAACCTACAGCGAGATCCGCGCGTCACAAAGCGTCGATCCGATTACACTCGAAGTTAGCGGTGGCAATCCAACTCTGGACCCAGAGGAATCATATGGCGTTGACGCTTCGCTCGAGTGGTACTTTGCTGATGCAAGTCTTTTGTCGATCGGCGCTTATCACCGGCAAATTGATAATGTCATTTATCCGGGTACCTCCACTGTGGATGGTTCAATTTTTGCGCCGGGCTTGATTGCGCCAGGAACGCCCACTTCGTTTAACTCATTCTTCAATGGCGAAGACGGCGAGCTTACGGGTTTTGAAATCAACTTCCTCGGAACCGCTGAAGAGTGGCTGCCGGAACCGTTCGACGGGCTAGGCGCGAGCGGTAATGTCACGTTCGTGGACAGTGAGTTCACCGCTCCAACGCTTGGAAACCAGACTTTCTCGCTACCGGGAACGTCTGAAACGATCTACAACGCTTCGATCTTCTATGAGAAGTTCGGGGTCTCCGCGCGGATCAACTACCAGTATCGCGATGACTGGCTTTCAACGACCGAGAATGACAGTCTGACGGAGTTCTGGGCCGAAACAGAGCGTGTTGACGCGTCGCTGCGCTACTCGCTTCCGAACCCCGTTTACGGAACCAATGTCACCTTCGCGCTGAACGGTAACAACCTGACGGATGAGAAGGATGTGCGCTTCATCAATACACGCGCAACGCCCAACCAAGTCGAGGGCTTTGGACGTCGCTGGGTCGCGAGTATTCGCGTCGACTTCTAACCTGCGTCAGCCATTTCTAAGGAGAACAGAGTCATGCTTCGTAAGATCTTAACTGCCAGCACTATTCTTTTGGCGTCGTGTGCGCCCCAAACCGGCTCAGACGAGGTCGAGACGACGCCGTCTTCTAAAGCAGTCGCCAAAATAGCGACCATCAGCGATATCGAAGTCTTACATGGCGACTCCGCAAACGAATTCGGACTGACTTGGTCTGTGGATGAACCAGGCGCCGGGGTTTCAATCTTTGTTTCTACATTGCCCTCCGATCCGGCGCCAAGCCTCATCGCCGAAGACGTGGTCGGCGGGGTGTTTGACTGGACAGCGAGCGGCGAGCCTCAGCGGCGCTATTTTACAGTTTCAGGTTCCGGAGATGCGCGTGACGGTAAAACCGCCGCGGCGCGCCTCTTACCACTCGAAGGTGGCCGCAATTTCCGCGATCTCGGGGGCTATGAGACAACCGACGGAAAGACCGTCAAATGGGGGCACGCTTTTCGATCTGGCGTGATGCATGAACTGACAGATGCCGATTACGATTATCTATCGGGCATTGGCGTCAAAGTGATTTGCGACTTTCGGGAAAGTGATGAACGCCTTCGCGAACCCACTGACTGGCGCGGCGGCGCCGCGGAATATTTAACCTTCGCCGACCCAGCAGAAGAAGACCCTGCCGACAATCCAATGTTCGCCGCTCTACTATCGCCCGACTCAACTGCCGATGATGTCGCCGCCGGCATGGCTGAAGGGTATGTCGAGATCGCGAAAGGCGAGGCCGAAGGCTATACTAAGATGTTTGATCGGTTGGCCGCTGGCGATATTCCGCTCGCATTCAACTGCTCAGCCGGAAAAGACCGCGCCGGCACCGCCGCGGCGCTTTTGCTCACCGCGCTCGGCGTGCCGCGTGCGACCGTCGTTTATGACTACAGCCTGTCAGACGATTATGTGGACTACATGGCTGAGTTCCTCAACGATGAAGCGCGAGCCGAAGCCGCCGCTGATCCGGATAATCCATACGCCTTCCTCTTCCAGTTGCCACCTGAAAAAGTGGCGCCGCTCCTCGCGTCACAACCAATGTATATTGAAGCGACCTTTGATGCGCTGGACGAAGAATACGGCTCAGTCATGAGTTTTATCCAGACCGAGCTGGGCGTCACCGACGCCGAATTAGCGTCTATCCGACGCGCGCTTTTGGAGTGAGTTTGGCGGGGAGATACCTGGTCTTCATGGCCTGCATAAAACTTCGTTTAGCCTCTGAGTGTTAACCGCGCCTGGGCTTTTCTCTAAGTGTCTTTTCGGTTTTGGAATGATTGAAGGGTCGCGAAACCGTTGCAAATTCGATTTAAGGGTCTCGCCAGATGACGTGTATGGCCGATGCAACAAATAGAATATTTGGGATTTCTTGACGCAGGCTATCGTTTGCAATTGCACTTCGCGGCGGGGCCGAAACATGTCGTTTTTGAAGTTTCGCATGAAGCCCTTGAGGACTTTTATGCCATTCAGCTCAATGTCTCGGTCCCAGATTACATCGTCTCTCACCTCTCCTCGGCGGTTTTGAAACATCTCGGTCTGGTAGAAGGAGACAGTTCCATATCGCTGCCTGAAAAATATCTACTGACGCGCCTCGCATTGGCAGACCTTGCCGATAAGGCGGACTGATGCGTCGCGCCTCACTTAGGGAGAGATCAAGCCTTCCAAGGGCGCTCAGGGGGAAGGGCGTCTTCGATTAAGTCGATGTCGGAAAATTGGGTTGGATCTGCCCCTTCGCGCCGAGCGCGCACCACTTCAGTGACGTCGATGCCTAGAATCTTGGCGGTGCTCGCAAGATCAAACCCCTCCAACTCCGACAAAATAATGACTTGCCAATCTCGATCGGCTTGAGAAGCGCTTATGGCTTTTCCAATTGCTTGGGCTGTCAACTTGAACAAGAGTTGGATGAACGCCTCACGCTCAGGAAACGAACGATTAGCGACAAGAGCGATCGCATCCGAGACGGCTGAATGGACGCACTCATCGCCGAGTTCAACACTACCAATTGCTGTTGATGCGAATCGTCTAAGCCTTGGAAGGCTTTGTTCTAAGGTCTCAGACGGGCGATGATTATTCTTTCCCACAATTGAAAAGATGCGCCAATTTGGTCACGGCCTCAATGGCTCTGATCCTAAACGTGTGGGGAGGCCGTTTGCGCCGTCGCGAAAGTTGCTGATCGTTTGCTTTCAATCCTGCGCGTTTATTCTTCTAGTGTGGGGTATCCATCAAAAGCCCGCTCCACACGCCTTGACGCCGCGCCCCAAATCTGGGGGGCGGTTTTTTTAAGACAGTTCGACGTTTGGATCCGGAGTAGCAGTTTCGACCTGAACTCGCAGCGGCGAACTCTCGGTGGCCCGGATGAGGCATTATGCTGAAACACATATGCGAAAGTTTCTGAAACGGTCATCAAACAGATGCGCATCCGCAAAGGCTCGCACACTATGAGAACACGGACACGCTACGTTTCTATAGCTTTCAGTCGGTCCACCAAACGCTGCAGTCGATCCGGAATTTTTTCTACCAGGATGTCATTATAGGAAGTTCCAGCAATCCCGCGTCGATCGCGGTTTTCAACCAAGCAGGTCTCTTGATCAGATCGCGTATCTGCAGGGCGCGGAGATTTTTGTAATGAATCCAAGGCCAAACTCCGTAAAAACTTGCCTTTGATATAGAATATGCTTGTGCATCGGCAAGGAGCTACATCATAAAGTTGAACTAGAGCTCACTCTACTCGCGTCAACAGATCGCGCTTCCGTATGCAGCGCTACGGGGGGCACCGAAAGCTCATTTTGAGGGACGCGCTCACGTCAAAAAGTGACTACAAGTTAATGCAGTTCACGCTGCTAAGATTGGTTGAGGAGAGTGAAAGCCCGACTGTAAAGCGGTTTACATTCGGGCCCCACGGCGTCCCCCCACCCATGAGGGGCTCGATAGGGCCTGGTAGGATCGTTAACAATGCTATCAGGCCCGTTGGGGATATTGATATAATGACCCTATAATACAAGGGATTAGCGTCAAATTTGGGCTGATCGTCCGCATGAGTTTGCCGCCCTATCGCCGCGATTGCGATCTTAGTGGTCCCCATCAGCAAGATGGAAGGTGGGTCAATAGACCCCTTTGTGGCACGCGCCTCAGTCTATCAACCCTTAATTGAGGCGCGATCCCCATGACACAACCATTTGTGTCTTTCATCAAAAACGCGTCGTCGTCAACTCAAGTGGGTTTTAGCGGTTTGATCGGGTCTATTGCGCTCGTGTAAGTTGCTGGACTACAAATTGGGTTATGTGCGGATTTATTGCAGCTCAGCTTCGAGACCCTTGGCTCACTCCTAAACACCTCCATCAAGGGCTGGATAGTATTGTACATCGCGGGCCCGATGGCGCTGGCAAATGGTTCTCCAAAGATCGCAAAACTGTGCTCGGACATGTTCGTCTCAGCATTATCGGAGTGAATAATGGCGAACAGCCGCTTGGAACCTCCGGCTCTAAACTGAAGGCTGTCGTCAATGGAGAATTCTACGGCTATCAAGACATTCGCGCCAAGTTGAAACGGTCGGGCGCTAAATTTCAGACCGAGAGCGATAGCGAAATTGCGCTTCATCTCTATCAACAATATGGACTGTCCTTTCCGCGCCACCTCAAAGGCGAATTTGCCCTTGTCATTGCCGACCAAAGCTCTGGTGACTTGATCGCTGCGCGCGACCGGTTCGGGATCAAGCCGCTATTCTACGCGCGTATAAATGGTGACATTATATTTGCGTCTGAGATCAAAGCGCTCTTCGCACTCGGAATAGACGCGCGATGGGATCACTCTGCGATGATGAGCGAACTTACCGGGCTGAGACGCACCAAATCCCTCTTTCAGAACATTCATCAAGTCCCGCCCGGATCCATAGCGATCGCCAAAAACGGCGAAGTGCGCGTTTTCCCATACTGGAAAAATGCCTATGCCACGGCGAGCGAGCTCGAAGGTGATGATCGCAGCGAACAAGATCTCGTTCGCGGATTTAGAGAAACTCTTGACCAAGCGATCGCAGACCGTCTTGTCGCTGATGTTGAAGTCGGCTGTTATTTAAGCGGCGGACTGGATTCGTCTGCCGTCCTTGGATTAGCGCAGGCCCAAGCTTCAAAACCAATTCGCGCCTTCACGATCGCCTTTGATGGGGCGTTTGACGAATCTCAAATTGCTGAAAGAACTGCGCGTCATGTTGGATCGAGCTATGACACCGTCCGCGTTCGGCCCCAAGACCTCGCCGACGCTTTTGAGCAAACCATATGGCATTGCGAAAAACCGATCTTTAACGCCAACTCGGTTGCTAAGTTCTTGCTGTCTCGAAAGGTGCGCGAGGCTGGTATAAAGGTTGTTCTGACTGGCGAAGGCGCCGATGAAGTCCTTGCCGGGTATCCCATGGAACGCCTCGACAATCTAAAGTTTGGCCGGCACTTACGTGCGCAAGCGGAGCGCGACGCAGCGATCGACCGGCTACTGGAAGAGAATGAACTCTCCAAACCCATTATGTTCCCAGAAGGATCGCCGCTGCCTGGAACCGAGCGCCTGACAGACGCTTTAGGGTTCTGCCCAACATGGATCCGCAACCTTTCAATCATAGTCAACTCGCTAACCGGTCTTATGGACGATGCGTTTAAATCACAGGAGACTTTAGGTGCGCCTTATGCTGCGCTCTTATCTGATCCATTTTTTGTGGCAGAACTCTCTGGCCGAGACCCGGTCAACGTTTCGCTCCGGCTCTGGCAAGAAACGATGCTCCCAAACTTTATTCTGACAGTGCTTTCCGATCGAATGGAAATGGCGCACTCCGTCGAAGGACGCGTGCCATTCTTAGACGATAAAGTCGCATCCTTTGCTGCTGGGTTGCCCGTCCACTACAAAATACGTGAGCGCACCGAAAAGTATATTCTCCGAGAGGCTGCGAAAGATGTACTCACCTCAGAGCTCTATGAACGCCATAAACACCCATTCATAGCGCCGCCAGCCGACCTGACGGGCGAGAACCGCCGCGCCGATCCGCTCGCGGAGGTCTGCCAGGAGCTTGTGCGATCCAAAGCGTTTGAGGACCAGCCGTTTTTCGATGTGAAGAAAACAATCGCCTGGCTAGACAATGTTTCAAAGCCGCGCTGGCAAGAAGGTGGGCCGGCGTCTCCAGACCTATTACGCCTGGCAAGCCTTGCCTCCATGCAATCGCAATTTAACCCGCTTGCTTGACCGCGACCAGATCAAAAAAGGCCTGGCATGCGCCAGGCCTAAGATGGTTGGTCTCCTTGTTCAGGTGGAAACCAACCCGAAGGAAAAGGACTAGACAGAGCCCCAAGGTTTTATGGACTAAGCCTCACTTCGTTTCAATGTCAGAATTTGAGGGACACAATCAGATCCATGCGTGCGGGCGCGGTGCAAGAGGTGGTGATAAAAAGCTGTTGGGGTCGTAAAAGCGGAAAAGCTGCCTGTCTGGCAGCTTTTCTCATTGTGTTCTTTCGTCAAGCTTGGGAGCAATTAAAACGAACCCAATATTCCGATTCAGCATGTTTACGGCGGGCCATACTGAGATAGCTTGTTCGCCTTTCTCGGCAACTCACAAAACATTTAGACGCGTGAACAGATGCACTTAACGCTCACATTTAAAGCGCCAAAGGAGAGGACCAATGATCGCCAGACCGTCAGATTTTGAGACTTATTTTCGGGTCGTCCGGAAATGCTCCCCGTGGTTTTCTGCTTGCGCGGCGCTCGTTCTGGTCGCTTGTCAGCAAAGCGATCGCCCCCAACCCATACTCGACGAAAGATCGACGGCTCCTGTTGTGTTTGTCGGTGAGGTCTTAACGGTCCAGCAGGACGAAAGCAGAAGGCTTGTTGAGCTGTTCAATCCATCTCTCGAAGAAAGCCGTATGGTGTTGATCAACCCGGCGGGAGTTCAGAACCAAAATGGAAAAGACCTTCCCGAACTCGAAAACGGGATAATGCTAAAAATCACAGGCGCGCCAGTAGAGCTGAATGGAAAATCAGGGCTCACCGCCACTTCACTCCTCTGGCACAGACCCGTTCAGTTCTCTTTTGACGCCCGCGCGGCGACAGCTTTCGAGAAACAACGCTGCTTGAACGCAAACGGTCGCGTGCGACAGGCCGGACGCGGCGGGTTTGAAGTGTGTGTCCAATCATTTCCCGATGCGGGCGATGCTTGCCGAGATGCATCCGAGTGCTTTGGTCAGTGCCGCCTCGCCGTCGACAACCTCAATCTCGACCCGGGCGCAGCAGCCACCTGCATCTGCTCATCAGACATTCTCGACTTTGGATGTCACGCATTGGTGAGTGATGGCCTCTAAGAAGGTTCGCTATTCGTGGATTGAAGCGCCGCGCTGATTGAGCCTCTTAACCTATCGGCCAGACTAAGAAAAAAAGCCGCCGGGAGGGTGTCCGGCGACCTTTCTCTATAGCGCTTCATCAGGGTTAGAAGGCAATCGACTGGAATATCTGTGCCTTGCTGGGGGAGGGGGATGAAGTCCATATCTCCAATATTAGGCGATAAGTAGTTCGCGGCGGCGACAAGGCGAGGAAAATGAACGAAATAAAAGTTCGTTTTTGCCCGTCCTCACGCTAGACCTAACTCTATTGATAGAGCCGCATAGGTGCGACGAGCAAAGCAGGGGATAAGCATGGACCTCAATCTTAAAATATTGGCCAGCATAGTCAGCGGGTTAGCTCTGCTGCCGATGCACGCTGTAGCGCAATCAGAAACCGGCGGTTGGACGGGCGAAGGGTCTCTCAGCGCCGGGGTGACCACGGGCAACACTGAGACGACAGATCTCGGCGTCGGTATCGATCTTGGCCGTGAGCTTGGCCTTTGGGCCGTTGGGCTCAAAGCCTCAGCCGATTATGGAGAGACCGACGGTGCCGAGACAAAAAATAGAGTCTTCTTAGGGGCAAATCTGGACCGCCAAATCAATGACCGACTGTTCGGTTTTGGGCTGGTGTCATATGAAGCCGACGAGTTTTCTGGCTTCGACTCGCGCGCGTTCATGGGCGGAGGTCTCGGATATGATGTTCTTGTCGGAGAGCAAACCCAATGGACCGTTCGCGGCGGACCGGGCTTGAAGATCGATGAGATTGAAGCCACACCAACAGCGCCTGCGAGCACCGAAGAATCTTTCGGCGCGACGGCGCAATCCAATTTCGCGCACGCGTTTAATGAGAATTTATCATTTTCCAATGATACGACCGTCCTTTACGCAGAGACATCGACGCAAATTGGAAATATCGCCGCCATCACAGCCACTCTGACCGACACGCTCTCAGCGCGGGTGTCCTTTGAAGTGCGCCACGATACCGATCCCGTTCCAGGTTTTGAATCAACCGATACTATCAGCCGGGTCTCGCTGGTCTATGGCTTCGGCAAATAGATCTTTGAGAGAATTGGACTGACAGAGACTTTGGATGAGGAGGGCCAATTGGTCCTCCTATTTTTGTGCGCCGCGAGCGATCCAAAGGCCCGCCGCAATCAATGCGATCTGAAGGACAATCCGAACCGCAGCCGCACTTATAGCTTCTATGACTGGGTCATCTCGAAACAGGTCCCAGATATGAACCGGCATATAGGCCGCACATAAGGCAGCAAAACCATATCAACCCAGCCACCGGGTCCGAGGCAAAAAGAGCAGGACCGCAAGCGTCACTTCAACGCCCGCGGCGATAAGATGAACGCCAAGCTTCGGCAACGCGTCAGGGATGAAGCCTTCAAAGGCGATCGGATAAAATAAGTGGACCCCAGCGCTCAGCCACAAAAATAGCGCCAGCGCCATCGACAAAACAGCTTTAATCATAAACTTCGGTCCGATAAAAATTTCCTGCAGATTCAACTCTAAGACAGCCGAGGATGCAAGGTGTGCCCAAGCGCAAGTGCAGACGGGTGCATCAAAATATCCATACCCGCGCCGAGCAATCGCGTTCACAAACTAAACAAAACCAGCCCACACGCTGTTCTTGTAGGCCGACACCATGCATAAGCGCCGCCAATGAGTATCGACCTAATCATTACCATCGCCGATCGGCTCGGTGTGTTCGTATTTGCTATCTCCGGCGGCATTGTCGCGGTGCGCAAAGACATGGACCTTTTCGGCATCATTGTTCTGGCTTTTCTGCCAGCTATTGGTGGCGGAACGTTGAGAGACGTTCTGCTGGACCAACCTGTTTTTTGGCTGTCTGACACATGGGCCTTAATGCTATCGGTTTTAGGGGCTCTTACAGTATTCTTTTTGCACCGGCGACTCGACACATTCAGACCTTTGCGATGGGCTGATGCCATTGGCATGGCCTTGTTCGCGGCTACAGGGGCAGCCAAGGCAACGCATCTCGGCTTCGATTGGCCAATCGTGCTCATTATGGGGGCGATAACCGCGAGCGCCGGCGGGCTATTGAGAGACGTCGTCGCCAATGAAGATCCACTTCTCCTAAAAAGCGAAATCTACGCAACAGCGGCTTTGCTCGGAGCGCTCGTTTATGCTTTGGCAATTTGGATCGGTAGCGCGCATTTGGTGGCTTTCAGTTTAGCTTTCGCAGCCGCCTTTCTACTGCGCGCAATCGCGATCGTTCGAAACTGGTCGCTTCCCAAATCGCCCTTCTAAACGCATGAAATACAAAGCGTGTCGGTCGTTTTTGCTGAGCGAGCATTGTTAAGGCCCATAGAAAACCGGCTAAAGGATTGGCCTTAAACTAGCTGACCTGCGCGCTTTGTTTTGGACGCTGAGAGGCGCTGTCTGTGCCGCCGCAGAGTTGACGCGCGCCCGTGCATATTCATCAGCCAAGACTTCAGGGCGCTGACCAGAGTCTTCCGCTTCACAAAACAAATCATCTAGCGTCGTTGCGATCCCGTCTAATCGAGTTTGAACGGCATCGCGCGCGTTAGGGATTGCGCCATATTCTGCCGCAACAGAGATGATGCCCCCTGCATTGATATAGTCTGGCGCGAAGAGAACACCGCGCTGGTGCAGCCTTTCACCCGCCGCGACCGATGCAAAGTGTTACTTCCCCATGTCCAGTCGTGTGAAATGCAACCGCACGCACTCTCGGAGGAAAAGTATCATCATAGATCCTTGAGCGATTGGATATGTGCTCGATCGAATGGGCCATGTGTTTTTGAAAGCAAAACCGGTTTGAGACCCTGTCATCGCGCAAAACAGTTCTTTTCAGGTCATAGTCGCTCGAACGGTTTCGAATACGGTCTTTGCATGCGTGTAAAGAAGCGTATTTCCAGCGCCCTCAATTAGGTGCACCTCGGCTTTGTCGACATTTTCCAAATAGGATTCGATCCATTTGTGAGAGAGGATCCGAGCATCTTCTCCCAGCACCCAGGTTTGACCTCCTCGATAGGCGGTAAAGGCATCGCTCCAGTTTTCCATGGCTGCGTTGCCATCACTGACCCATACCTCAGCATCCTGTTCGGTGGTATGAAAAATACCCTCGCTCAGCACTCTACAAAACTCGGTCTGTTTCAATGCGCGAAGATCGGCGTGAGACGCTTTGTAGAGTTCCTGCAAATAAGCATCGATGCCGCGAAGCTTATATGTCGCCAAGCCTAGCCGCGTTAGCATCTTCAAAAACGAAGGCGAGCGTCGGTTCGCGGCAGCCATCATTCTTGAGTTGCTGTCCATAAAGGCCAAGCTCGCCCTGTCATGGACAGGCACGCCGCCATCGACCAGTGTCAGATGCTTGCATCTTTCTCCAAGCCGACTGGCGATCCGAAATCCATGAGATGAGCCCCCTTGATGAACAAGCACAGGACAAGATGTAACGCCGATTTGATCTAGCAATTCCGAAGCGTCGTCCAACACAGTCTCATTGTAAACGCGCCGCGATGTGCTTGGATCGCTAAACCCAAATCCAGGACGCGACGGGCAAACAAGATATAGATCAAGCTGATTTAGCTGATTGACGATATTCGAAGGAAAGAACGGCCCTTGTATCAAACCATGAATGAACAAAACCGGCTGCGTTCCCTCACCGACCCGATACCACGCCACGGTCCTGCCGCGTGAAGATCGAAACGTGTGAAGGCCGCGCTCGGGAGTGCGCCAAGCCAGCCGGGCTTTTGGCTCTGGCCCATCAGGTATTTGTCTCAGCAAATAGGCGATGCTCGCAGACAGCTGCATGACATCGCTCATGCGCTGGCAGCCTGTTTTTCGCAGGATAGATTTCGATTGGCTTTTTATGGTCTCCAACGAACGTCCCGATTTTTTGGCAATGTCCTTTGCGGACAAATGCTCCAAATATCCTTGAAGCACCGACAATTCTCTGTTGGAGAGCTCAAACGCCTCGCCAATTCGCCGAAGCAATTTTTCGGTCCAATCAATGTAGGAAATACTAATCCGCGCAATTCCCTGGACATTCTCCGGACGCTGAATGAGCGCCATACAGGATCGTCTTTCTTCGGTTCCGACCGTGGTTAGAAAGACCTTATCCATCATGTGCGCTTGGCGGTGTTTGAACAAATATTCTGAGATGAAACGCATCGCCTCATAGTCCAGAGGCAACGCGTCGAAGTTCAACGGGAAAGAACAGTCTAATAAGCGTTCTGCGGCTGGATTTCCCGTAACCGTCTTGGAGTCCCGGGCAATTTCTATGATGGCGTGAAAACGCGATTGTGCGGGTTCGTTCGAGGCGTCTAGTCTTTGGATTAAGCGCTGTACGCGATCCGTCAGTCTCTCCAGTGTTGGCGCTTCTTGGTCAACCGTATGACCTGGCGCGACGACTTGCGAACCCTCAAGATCTCCGAACAAGTAAACCTTGATCGACTGTATGAAGGTCTCAAACGCCTCTGGTTGCTCGGGAAGTTCGTATGCGGCCTCAACTAAATCCAGAAAGTGATCTTGGGATCTGGTCACAATAATAAACGCGGCTCCCATTTTGGTCTCGTTTAATTGGACAAGTTTACGCTCGACCTGCCTTGACGGGACTTTTCGCTGCTTGGGTCAAAAAGGCAAGACGCTTTGCGGGTGCCGCAAGGGCATCAATAAAGACTGCCAAACTTTGCCAATACTGAGGTCGCCTTTGCCAGTGCTTTAGCCCTGCGTGTCAAAACGATATACTATCGCAATCCCTCACATCTGAGGCTGCAGCCCATGCCATGCGCGCGTTCACCCCGCGGGGGGAAGCGCGGTTGAAAGTTGCCGATTAAACAGGATGCGAGCCTTCAATTGTTGGACAGGAAATTCGTATGCGACTTACTCTTCTAGCCACTCTCGTTTTATTGCCCTTGCTAATGGTTGCCGAGGCCCATGGCTTTGAGCCGGTCTCTTTGCCTGATGCCGGCAACCCTGAATGGGTGTCGCAATGCGGCCAAGACGGCGGATACGAGGCCTGCGAGAACCTGGCAGACCAGCACTTAAAAGGTCTAGATGGCGTACCCAAGGATAAGATCTATACCGGCTACTATCTGCTGAAAGCATGCCGATACGGAAACATAGAAATGTGCGAGTACGCCACGGGAATGGTTATAGGCGAAGACTCCTATCCGATTGATGATCCGCGTGCCTTTCAAATTTTTCAAGAGGCAATGGCCATAAGGTGTATGCATGACGACCCCCTCATGTGCATAGCTGCTGCCGCGACTTTCGAAGACGAAGACAAAGCGCACTATGATCCCGACTATGCGGGCAATTCTTATTTTATCGGATGTGAGAGGGGCTTCGCTTCAGCGTGTCTCATGCAAGGGCTGTGGTTTAGTCCTTTCGGTGAGCAGGAAGGTGTCGGCTCGGATGCTCAAAAATCCCTCCTGGGGTATCGCAGAGCCTGTATTTCAGAAGCCGGCGACGACCAGCTATTTGATGCCGAAGACGTGACTTTTAGCTGTTACATGTCGTACCATTTCCTGAAGGGCGGGGAAGGTGTGCCAGCTGAGCCTGAGCAAGCAGAACATGCGCTCTATCGTTCTTGTGACTATGGTGACGGGGAGAATTGCGAACTGGCAGCTTCGTCCTTTCATCACGGTGTCAACAGCGTTCAAAAAAATCCCGTCTCGGCCCGGGCGATGGCAAAGCGCGGCTGCGAGCTTGATCATATGGGAGCGTGCGCGCTCGAAGGCGTCTTCGCTTACTATGATGAAGATTATACCAAAAGTTTCAATGCGTACAAAAAAGCCTGCGACGCAGACACGCCAGGTGACAGCTGCAGCATGGCCGCGGTGACAGCCTACTCAGTGTTCGGGCCAAAGCATCAAACCACGACTGACTATGCAAAGCGCGGCTGCGACACGGGTGATGGCTGGGCGTGTTTTAACTATGCGAGCAATTCATTTTGGTTAGACGGCGATAATTTCAATCGCGAGATCTATGCGCGCTCGTGCTCTTTGGGCTATCAGGCTGGTTGTGACCAGGTTCAAGCCCTCGATGAAACTGCGGCCTATAACGAAGCAATTGATCGGCGGAATGAACAAATGATTGCAGACCTCCAGCGGCCAAGTGTCCCTAATATGCGTGAACCCACGCTTGGAGAACAAATCCAAGCGCTCGGCAATAGTTTTCAAAACTGGAAGCCCAGTTATTGCAGCAACAGTTCAATTACGTCACGCGACGGGCTATTCACGACCCGGCCAGAATGCGCCAATTAGAAACTGGTTTAGTCGTTCCGAACGCGCGCCTCTGGAACGCAACTACGAAACGCAAATGCTATGAGAGAGGGGGCTCAGTTTCGCCAGTCAATCTGAGAAAAACTCGGAAACATGCCAGGCAAAAAGATACAAATAGCTTCTGGTTGAGAACGTAAAGCGGGGCTTCCGCCAGCCGTGGAGATTCAAATGAAAACAAACATCGTATTTTTGGTCCTCGTTCTATTTTGCGTTGGGTGCTCTGATCGCGCTCATATTGCTCTAGCGCAAAACTGCGGCGCCATTGCATTAGACCCCGATGTCGCCCGAGACATTCAAGCTGCTGGCGTTTCTGCTGAAAGCTTTTGTGACTGCGCTAGCAAGCAAATATTGGCGCTGCCCGAGGCAGAAAAGGTCTCGTTGGTTTCGGCTATTGAAACTATGGCCACACTGCTTCCAGAGAACGAGGGATCAACGGAAAGAGTATTTCGCGTCTTGTCTGATGCTAAGAACCAGGAGGATACAAGCCCTGAAGCATTAGCGGCATATGAAGGTGTTGATCAGCTGGGAGAGCGGCTCGAAGAGTATTTGGATGGCATGCGCGTAGCGCGCGGTGTTTGCCCGGTCTAACTCGCCTATTGCTTGATTCCCATTCGATCATGCTCCGATTTGACTTTTCGAGGAGCTAAGTGTCTCCTCTGTTGTCGCAGATGCGGGTTCTCTCAGTGTTTAAACATACGGTCAGTCTGATCTTTTTTGCGCTTCTCGCGTTCAATGCTCATGCCGATCAGAAGATTGCGCTCATCGTCGCCAATTCTGATTACTCAACTCCGGGCTGGGATCTAGAAAACCCAAAAAATGATGCCGCTTTAATGCGCGGCGCACTCGAAGAAGTTGGGTTCGAAGTGCATACCGTCTTAGATGCGACGCGCAATGATATGGAGCGCGCATTTCAATCTCATGGTGAGCGCTTAAAGGCGGCTGGTCCATCTGCAACAGGATTTTTCTATTTTGCTGGACATGGGGTTCAATCAGAAGGTCTGAATTATCTCATTCCATCAGATGCTGAAGCCTATACGGAGGCAGACGTGTGGGCACAGGCTCCGCGACTAGAGAACCTATTCCGGCACCTCAATCGCGCCGGAAATGAAAGAAATTTTGTTGTCTTGGATGCCTGCCGAAACAATCCACTTCTATCCTCAACCCGCGATATTTCGGGCGGTTTGGCGACAGTGAAAGAGGCGCACGGAACTTTGATAGCCTATGCGACATCGCCAGGTGCCGTCGCCGAAGATGGGACCCAAAACAGTCCCTATTCCACAGTGCTCGCAGAACTTATGACGGAGCCGGGTCAATCCGTCGAAACCTTGTTTCGCCGCGTGCGAACACGCGTGGAACGCATCACAGACAACCGTCAACGTCCTTGGACAGAAAGCGGTCTGTCGGGCGATGCCGATTACTGTTTTGCCGGATGTGATCCACGCCAAGCGCCCGCTTCAGATGAAGCGAGCGCGGCTTTAAAGGCCCTCAACTCTGGAAGCCTGACAGAGCTGCAAGCCTTTATGTCTCTCTTTCCCAACAGTCGTAGCCGCGGCCTGGTTGAGCGGGAAATCTCGCTCTTGAGTGAGCGTGCTCCGTCTGAGACCTCTAGCAGGCGGGATCTTTCATCATCGGTGCCGGCGCCGCAATCGAATGAGCGCTGGGAGCAATATGCAGGCCTGGTCGTGCTGGGATGCGACGCATCAGATGCTGAAGAGCAGGGCGTTTGCCAAATCAATAGATTAGAATGGAGCCCAAATGGCGCCATGATCGCCGCGGCGAGCTCAGATGGCTATGTCCGCGTATTTGATAATGTGACAGGCCAAGAGATCTCCAGCTGGCCAAGTGGCTACGACATTTCAGCAACAGCGATTGCCTGGAACCCAGAGTCGAACAAGATCGCTTTGTCGAGTATATGGGACGATCACGTTCGCATATTTGATGCTAAACGGGCCTATGAAGTTGGAAGCGTGAAACTGCAAGGCGCAGGGCCCCTTAGCTGGGATCTGAAAAGCCGCCAACTCCTCGTTGCTCATAGAGACGGTATCAGCGCTATAGAGATCGGTGCCGACGGACTGAGCGCCACTCAATTAATCAGCAGTGTACATGGTATAGAAGACGTGCGCGACATCGCCATCGAAAAAGACTTGGTTCTTATCGCGGGAGAAACCAATCAGGCGCCGAGAGCATCGCTCATGCAAATCGGTCAAACAGATGGGGTTTTAGAGCTTTTGTTTCCGCCAGCGTCCAAGACCGGTTTTGCCAGTCGCCATGTGTCGTCAATCGATATCGCCCCAAACCGAAAGCAAGCCGTTATTGGGACATTTAATGGATGGGCCTATATTTTCGATCTCTCGACCGGGGAAATCATAGAAACGCTCATCCAAGGCGAAACAGATGCGAACAATACCGCATCGCCAATCAATGCCCTGGATTGGAGCCCAGATGGTCAACGCGTGCTGGCCACTGATGAGGATCCGCGTGTGCGTTTATACAATGCGCAAACAGGCGAGCTGATGTCGACGCTGGAAACCAATCGTTTCAACGCTGATGCTGCTGCCTTCAATCCAACTGGCGACCGACTGGCTGTGGCCTCAATAGATGGCACTTTGAGGCTCTGGCGGCTGATGACACGCTAGGCATGACACCCGTGAGATCATTTTGGCGCAGCGAATGCGGTCAACGATTGAGCAAGATCGTGCAGGCGCATTCGCCGAGCGACTTTTCAAGCCAAAGTGTGCTTTTGGGTAACAAGGACGGGAGACGGGCGACCACACCCTGTCCTTTGAGCCATTGGGAACAATTTGTTGGGATGTCTTTTCGCTGGTGTTTCGCGCGACGCAGGAAAACATAGTCCCCCATCGTCGCTATTTTCAGATTCATAAAAGTCTGTAAAATACAAAGATAACAATGGTCTTCGCGATGCTTGCTGCTTTGCCGCGGCCAATTCGCTCATGTGCTTAAAGGTCTCCAATGAACGGTCTATCGCAACTTGCCATCATCATGGTCGCTCTGGTTGCCTTGCTGCATTGCGGGTTTGTCATCCTCGAAATGTTCTTTTGGGATCATCCCATCGGCCGCAGCATATTTGACATGACCGCCGAAGTCTCGGCCTCGTCAGCGCCGCTTGCGAAGCAGCAAGCCCTTTACAATGGGTTTTTGGTTGCCGGGCTAATTTGGGGCCTCGTCACCGCGCGCCGTGATGTTTTGTTATTTTTCTTGCTTTGCGTCATCGCGGCAGGAGGCTTTGCAGCTCTCACCGTTAAGCCCAGCATCTTCATCTCCCAAGCGGTGCCCGGGATCATTGCTCTGATCCTGGCAATGCGGCGGTAAGTCCCGATGGGAGAGATGCCGCCTGATACGCCGCTTGTGAAAACGACCATCGTCACAGCGAACGTCTGGCGCGCCTTTGCACATGAGATCGAGACGGAGACCGAGGACGGCTTTCGGGCCTATGTCAGATACGAGACCCATTCAGGGTTTCTAGATGCCAGCGAAGATGACTTGCGATTGGCCTTTCAAGACGAGGGCATAAGTCTCATTCTCGTCGCTGATGCTATGACCTTCAAACATCCAAATTACCCAGTTCTATGTATTGACCCCGTCGCCTGCGCACCGTCTTTTCGCGCCCGCGCAAAGCACCTTTGGATCGTCGAGAACAACGTTACGATTGGAAACCTGCTCTTTGAAGAGATATATCAAGACGAAGTGGTCAACGGATGGCTCGAACCGCAAGGGTTTTGACGAGGCATCCAATATAGCTGAACCGCCGGCCAGATAGAGGCGAGTTAGCTGATGAACGCGGAGTCAAATAGATGTCGAAGCTCTCAAACAGTTTGCCCTCAAAGATACACTTCTCTCGTCGGTTTGTGCTCCTCTTTGGTCTGGCCGGATGCACATTTGATAACTCAACCGGAGCAACGCAACCGGCCGCTGCGCAAGATCGCTCAGCCAATACACATCGTGCCAATCAGCGCAATATTTCATGCCAAAATGCCAGCGTACCTGTCTCTTCTGAGGCAGATCGCCGGGTCGCCATTTCAGCATTCAAACAGAGCGACGCCTGCAAGCTCACCAAGGACAGTTTTGAAGGGCCTTATTTCACTTGTACCAAGCCGGTCGGCAAAGACATTTCCGATGACCGGATCGGCGCGCCGCTAACCGTGGCGCTGCGGGTGACAGACGAGAATTGCGAGCCCGTTCCTGGGGCGATCGTCGACATCTGGGCGTGCGACGCTGAAGGCAATTACTCCGCCTATGACGCCGACCCTGACGAGTTTGCAAGAAGCGGACGCCACCAAACCCCGTCTAACCAAACGCGCTTCTGCCGCGGTGTGCTCGCGACCGGTCGCGATGGTATCGCAGAATTCGACACGATCTACCCAGGATACTATGCCGGACGAGCTATCCATATTCACTATAAAGTTCATATCGGTGACCAAGCCTACATCACCCGCCAGGCGCTCTTTCCAGAAGCAGTGAACGCGCGCGTCCTTGCGACCGCCCCTTACAATAAAACCCGAAACACCCTGCGCGTCACCAATGAAGATGATGATGTCTCACTCGGCATGTTCAATATCGTAGAAACCGATGACCGCTTGATCGCGGCGCTGTCTGTTTCGCTCGCCGCTTAAGAAAAGAACAAGGATTCGCATAGCGAGCCAGTAAGTTTGGGTTACGGCGCACTCTTGGTGGGGGGGGGGCGCTCTGATCAATTTAGTAAGCGTCTAACCGATCAT
>ERZ1740060.498-NODE-498-length-20823-cov-5.753852_pt1 | contig 20823 bp, 17 predicted proteins | sample MGYA00581743_ERZ1740060 | MGnify/ENA primary metagenome ERZ1740060 (study PRJEB43018, sample SAMN04849235) | marine metagenome | isolation source: floating plastic debris | place: Pacific Ocean | collected 2008-08-27 | study: EMG produced TPA metagenomics assembly...
CCCGACGAGGCGCGCTCGCAGAAGACACCCAGCCGACCAACATTAGGTTGGTGGCGCGTGTGGAAGGGCTCAACATCAATGGCGGTGATGAACTGACCATGCACGTTCTGGCCACCGGGGAATGACAAAGGGCTTGCCTCCGACCTTGTGAGCTTAACGCCAACCTGGGATGGGCCTTTCCCCTAGCGGTCTGAAGGGGTAGGGAACGCCGTCCCTCCGGCCAAGTGCCGGTCGAACCAGACCTATCGACTGCCACATCATCGGATTGTCTCTTGAGTACCGTTTCGGCCACCACACCAAAGCCACCTGTTGAATCGACGGCTAGTTCGGCGCTGATGCTGTCAGTTGTCGTTCCTTGCAAGAACGAGGCGGAAAACCTGCCCTCGCTGGTCGCCGAGATCGCCAACGCCCTAGGCGACCGTCCGGTTGAGGTGCTGGTGATCGATGACGGCTCGACGGATGGTACAGGCGAGGCCGCGCAACAGGCCGGAAAAGACAGCGATATCGCTGTCCGCGTGCTGCGCCATGCGAACTCATCTGGTCAGAGTGCTGCCGTTCGCACCGGGGTTTTGCATGCCAAGGGCGATATCATCATTTGCACAGATGGTGATGGACAGAACGATCCGGCCTTCATGCCCCAGCTTGTCGACAAGCTTCTGCAGCGCGGCCTGGACTGCGGGATGGTTGGCGGTCAGCGTGTCGGGCGTAAGGACACCGCCGTGAAGCGCTTCGCCTCGCGCTTCGCCAACGGTCTGCGGGGCGCGATGCTGGCCGACAAAACGCGTGACTCCGGCTGCGGCCTAAAGGCAGTGCGGTCCGATCTTTTTCGGCGTCTGCCCTATTTCGATGGCTGGCACCGTTTCATGGCAGCGCTTGTGCTGCGTGAGGGCTATGACGTCGATTTTGTTGATGTGGTCGACCGGCCGCGCCAGTTCGGCGTGTCCAAATATGGCGTGTTTGATCGCGCTCTTATTGGCTCGATCGATCTGCTCGGCGTTTGGTGGTTGATACGCCGTTTAAAACGCCGCCCGGTCGTGACCGAGGTCACCAGCATCAGTTCCACGGAAGGATCCCCAGACCGATGATCGATACGGTTCTTGCCTATCTCCACCAGGTCTTTGTCCAGAACTTCGATGTCTGGGTCATTTGGGGTCTCGTTGCGCAGTCGATGTTCATGATGCGCTTCGTCGTTCAGTGGATAGCGTCCGAACGTGCGCGCCGCTCCATCGTGCCGATCGCGTTCTGGTTCTTCTCCATGGCCGGCGGCATCCTGCTGTTGATCTACGCCATTGTGCGCCAAGACCCGGTTTTCATCGCCGGTCAGTCGCTGGGCCTGATAATTTATTCGCGCAATCTCTGGCTGATTTTTGCCGAGCGTCGGGCAGCCGCACGCCCGGAAGGGGACGCGCCAGCGGCCTGAGTTGCCTGCATTATGCGGCGACAGGCAGACCGGCTGCCTTGGCAGCGCGCGCCAGATCGTCGATCAGGTCGTCCACTGATTCCAGACCAATGTTGAGGCGGATGACCGGCCCACCGGTCCAAGGGAGAGCGGTCCGACAGTTGGAAAGGTTGGCCTTCACGGCAAGGCTCTCATAACCGCCCCAGGAGTAACCAAGTCCAAACAGCGAAAGACTGTTGAGGAAACCGCGGGCGTGGTCGACCTCGCCGGCAAGCTCAAAACCGAACAGCCCCGACGAGCGCCCGCCGAACAGGCTTTGCCAGCGATCATGTCCCGGATCGGAGGGGAGAGCCGGATGAAGAACGCGCGATGCAAACGGCTGCCCCTCCAGCCAGCGCGCAATGGCCAGCGCCGAGGCTTCATGGCGTTCCAGCCGCACCTGTAAGCTGCGCATGCCGCGCAGCGTGAGGGCAATCTCCTCCGTACCAGCCTGAAGCCCAAGCTCACTGTGTGTCGTCCTCAGTTGCTTCCAAACCCGTTCGCTTGCCGAAATGGCTCCGATCAACAGGTCTGAATGGCCACCATAGTATTTGGTGCCGGCTTGGATCGAAAAATCAAAGCCCGCCGGAATCGGCTTGTAGATCAGCGGCGTCGCCCAGGTGTTGTCGATCATAGTGAGGTTCTGCTTGGCGCGGGCCGCAGCCAGATGCGTTTCCAGATCGGGCATTTCAAATGTGTTCGAGCCCGGTGCCTCGCAAAACAAAACGCTGCCTCCATCGGGTAGCATTAGATCCTCAATCTCTGCCCCAATCAGCGGATCGTAATAGATCGTCTCCACACCAAGCTGCTTCATCGTGCCGTCACAGAAGCGGCGGGTCGGCCAATAGGCATTGTCGGGCACAAGCAAACGCAGGCCAGGTCGTGTGACCGCAAGGAGTGGCACCGTGACGGCGGCCAGACCGGAGGGAACCAGAACCGTCCCTGCGGATTCCTCCAGAAGGTCGATCATCTCCACCAGCGCATCGATCAGCGGAGAGGATTGCAGGCCATACCCGTAACGCGGCTGAGAGGGGTCGCCACGCTCGCGCGCTTCCATCGCTTCGACACTGTCGAACAAAACCGTGGATGCTCGAACCACCGGCGGATTTACGAAACCATGGAAATTTTGCGAATCGCGCCCGCCATGGGTGAGCAGAGTTTCCGTTCCCAGGCCTTGCAGATCGGGGCGAGGGGATTTGGATCGCGGCGTTTCGGTCATTCTAAGCCTTTTTGGTAACATGCAGACCGGTCTGGCGCCCTTTTTTGGCCTATCTTGCCGGTCACGTCAGGAAAGCTTTTGACAGGGCTAGACATCGTGGCACAAGGGCGGGTGTGCGCGGCGCGCTTTTTTGTCGAGATGTAGGCGTATGCAGACCTTTCCGAACCGAACATCCTTTCGAGCTCTCTCGACGCCCCTTGGCACGCTTCGAAACGCAACAGCGATTGTTTGCTTCTCGCTCACGGCCTTGGCGCTGACGCCAGGTGAGAGCCATGCGGCATCAACGCTCGATGACGTTTTGGCCAAGGGCTTCGTCCAGTGCGGCGTTTCGGAAGGACAGCCCGGTTTCTCCGAGCAGGACGAGAACGGGGATTGGGGCGGCTTCGACGTTGATTACTGCCGCGGGATCGCCGCTGCGGTGCTAGGCGATGCCGACGCTGTTCAGTTCACGTCCCTGCCGGCTTCGCAGCGCTTCGACAGTTTGAACGATGGTGAGATCGATATCCTCTCGCGCAACTCCACATGGACCATGGCACGCGAAGCCGGGCTTGGTGTGAGTTTTGTCGGCGTCAACTATTATGACGGACAGGCGTTCATGGTTCGCCAGGCGATGGGCATCACCTCGGCGCTTGAACTCTCTAATGCGACGATCTGTGCCAATGCGGGCACCACGACGGTTCTTAACGTCAACGACTTCTTTGAGCAGCGCGGCATGGCGTTCGAGCTGGTGACGTTTGAGAATGTGGAAGAGGTTGTTGCCGCCTATGATTCACGGCGCTGCGATGCTTACGCTCATGACACGTCTGGACTGTTCGCCCAGCGGCTCAATCTGATGAACCCGGAGGACCATCTCGTCCTGCCGGAGGTCATCTCCAAAGAGCCATTGAGCCCGGCGGTGCGCTCTGACGATGCGGCCTGGTTCAACATTGCCCGATGGGTTCTGTTTGCGATGATCAACGCCGAGGAACTTGGTCTGACAAGCCAGAACATTGAAGCTTTCCGAACCAGTGACAATCCGGCGATCGCTCGGCTGATCGGCACCGAGGGTGATTTTGGCGCCATGCTCGGGCTTCGCAACGACTGGGCTTTCCAGGTGATTTCGCAGGTCGGCAACTACGGCGAAGTGTTCGACAACACCATTGGCTCAGAATCTGAGCTTGGGATCGGGCGTGGCCTCAACGATCTGTGGTCACGCGGCGGCCTGATGTACGCCCCACCCATCCGCTAAAGCAGCGTTAGGTGTCAGCGATCGTTGCCGGTCTCTACCGGCAGATCCTCGCGCGTGCCCCACTCCGCCCACGACCCGTCATAGACTCGCACATCCCGCGCACCGGCCAGCTCCAAGGCGATTTTCAGCGTCACTGCTGTCACACCTGATCCGCAGGTCGTGATGATGGGGCTATCAAGTGATAGGTCACGGTCAGCAAAGAGCTTCCTCAGTTCTTCAGCCGATTTCATTTGCCCGTCGGCGATCAAATCGGAGTAGGGCATGGAACGCGCGCCTGGCATATGACCAGACCGAACGCTCGGCCGTGGCTCTGGCGCTTCTCCTGCAAAGCGTGCTGCGCCGCGCGCGTCGACCAATGTGGCCACTTGGTCGTTGAGCGCATGCAACACCGTGTCTGCATCGGCAATTGCCGAACCATCTAGCCTTGCCGTGAAGTGGCGCGCGGTCCGCTGCGTTGGAGAATCGGTCAGCTCAAAACCGGCCTCGATCCAAGCCGGCAGACCGCCATCAAGCAGGTAGACCTGCCGCGCACCCATGATTTTGAACATCCACCAAACGCGCGGTGCGGAGAAAAGCCCATGCCCATCATAGATGACAAGCGTCATCCCATCCCCAAGACCCAATTGCCGGACCGCTGACGAAAACCGCACCGGATCGGGCATCATATGCGGCAGGTCGGATGTGGTGTCGCTGTTGGCATCCAGGTCGAAGAACACCGCGCTTGGGATATGGCTATCGGCAAATTCGCGCTTGGCGTCGCGCGGTGCCTCATCCTTAAGCATGTCTGGCAGATACCAGCTTGCATCAACTGGCACGATGTCTGGCTGGTCCAGCCGATCCTTCAGCCATTGAGGTGAAACAAAAACTTCATCCCGGTCCACGGTGCCCCGTCCCTTCTTAAGCTTGATCGCTCATCAGTTTGATGCGCACACGACGATTCTGCTTGCCCTTTTTCTCGATCTTGGTGACCGCAACCGGACCGATCTCAGCGGTGGATTGCACATGTGTCCCACCACAGGGTTGCAGATCGATATCGCCGATTCGGATGAGGCGAACCTTGCCCGAGCCACGTGGCGGCTTCACGCTCATCGTCTTCACAAGCTCTGGCTGCGCGTCGAGCTGTGCATCGGTGATCCACTCCGACGTCACCGCGTGGTCAGCATCTACCAGCGTCTGGAGGTGCTCTGTGAGGGCATCCTTATCCAGGCCAGCATCGGAAATGTCGAAATCAAGCCGCCCCTGGCCGTCGCTGATCTGCCCACCGGTGACGGGGTAGGGCAGGACAACGGAAAGAAGATGCAGCGCCGTGTGGACGCGCATGAAGCGGTACCGAAGAGGCCAATCGATGTGCCCAGTAATCGTTGAACCGGCAGAAAGTGCTGCTGCCGCATCCGGCAATGGGTCGTCCTCGCCTTCGCGCAGCACCAACACGCAAGCTGAACGATCGGCCGTATAGCGTGTGTTGAGTACCGGTAACTGAGTGCCGTCACTCAGCTCCACAGTCCCCTGGTCGCCCGGCTGGCCACCGCCCTGCGGGTAGAACAACGATCTTGTGACAACGATGCCGTCCTCGGTGATCTGATCGACAAGGATGTCGGCACTTCGCAGGTAAGAGTCAGATTGAAAAAGCGCTTCCAAAGCGTCTTGCTCCTGGTCTCAATGCCGCTGTTAGGTCACCAAAAGCTTTGACCAGATCACCTGCCCATTGGCAACGCGCCGATAGATACTGCGCACCTCACAGGTCCATTCGCCCTTTCCGCGGGCGTTGGCAATCGCCGTTCGGTTTGTCCATCGCTCGATCTTGCTCCCACCCAAGACTCGCCGGCATATTGGAGGAAGACTTGAAGTGGTCTGTTTGTCTTTATGACAACAGAGTGACGGCCAGACTGATCCGACATCTGCCTCTTAGCGTAAGAGTGGTAAGGACAACTTAGAGAACGGCGAGATGGCTTCGAAACCGTTTTCAGGAATTTGGTTGTTTGTCGGGAAAGCGACTATCGGGAGTTCCATTACAAGATGCTCAATAGCCATGCATCTTTGATGGGCAGCGCAGTGAGAGCGTAAAATGGGAATTGTTGCCACACGTCAGAACGACATGGTGTCCGGCCTTATGGCCGAGTACGCCCTGGGTTCTTTATCGGAGCCGGTTCGCGTTCTGATGGAAAGCCATTTGGAGCTGTCGTCTGATGCTCGTTCTTGGCTGTCAGACATCGAAACGGTTGGGTCGGTTGTCAGCGCTGACAAGCCGATGCGCTTTGATACGCACGTGCTTGACGCGGTCGAGCCGGTGGATCTGTCGGATCGCGACGCTTCCCTGGATGCGATCTGGAAGATGATCGATTCCGATCCCAAAGCCGATGACGAGGCATCCTCGATGCCGAAGGCTTTGCAGTCTTACATCGGCATGCCGATGGCTGACGTGCCGTGGAAGTCGGTCATGCCTGGCCTAGCGGAGTACAAGCTGCCGGAAAAGAACGGCGCTGAAGTCAGCCTCATACGGATCGATAGCGGGAAAGCGGTGCCTGTTCACACACACCATGGCGCCGAAATCACGCTGGTTCTCCAGGGTGGCTTTTCCGATGAATCCGGCCATTATGGTGTCGGCGATATTGCTTTTGCCGATGACGACATCAACCACAAGCCATTGGCCGACAAGGGCGAGGTTTGCATTTGTTTTGCTGTCGTCGACGCGCCGGTGGAGTTGACCGGTCCGATCGGCCGGTTGATGAACTCGTTCCGCCGCTAGGCTGACACACAGTTCGATCTCATTGCTTGAACGCGCATCCTAACGGTGCGCGTTTTTGTTGTGATTGAACCCATTGGGCAGGCGGTACGTATAGGGATGCAGATGCGCGCTTTCTGCTTTTGAGCGCGCGAAACCACGTCACTCACGCTCCCATCGGCTTTCATGACATACCAAACAACACCCTCTTCTGCGCCCTTGGTTTGGATAACCGGCGCAAGTTCCGGCCTTGGTCGGGCACTTGCCCTTGAGTTGGCCGAACGGGGAAAGCGACTGATCCTGACAGCCCGCAAAGCGGACGCGCTCGCATCGCTACGCGATGAAATCCTCAGTAGCCGGCCTGATCTTCAGGTCGAAATCGCTGCCGGTGACGTGGCCGACTCTGAGCGCATGGAAGAGATCGTAAAGATGGCCGAAGATTGGGGCGGCATCGACACGGCCGTTCTCAATGCCGGCATCTACATCCCGGTTGACGCGACGAAGCCAGATCTTTCAGCCTTTCACACCACGTTTGACGTCAACCTGAAGGGCACGGCCAATTGCGTTATTCCGCTCATTAACGTGATGAAACCAAGACGCAGAGGCAAGATCACACTCGTCGCCTCTGTTGCCGGATACTCCGGGCTTCCCATGGCATCGGCCTATGGAGCAACGAAGGCTGGACTGATCAACATGGCAGAAGCGCTACGCTTTGACACCGAGCGAATGGGATTGACCATTCAAGTGGTCAATCCGGGGTTTGTCGAAACGCCGGCAACCGATGAGAATCCGTTTGATATGCCCTTCCTGATGAAGGTGGATGACGCAGCACGTCGCATGGCTGACGGTCTGGAAACGGATCGGTTTGAGATCACCTTCCCACGCCGCTTCACCTATCAGCTCAAGCTGCTGAGACTTTTGCCTTTCGACTGGTACCACGCCATCGTTTCGCGCACGACCGGATGGCGCAGCAAACCACTCGACGGTGGAGCCTAGCTCATTCAGCTGTCAGCATCTGCATGGGCATAGACGACCTGACGCACATCAATATTGCCAGCCAGGAAACCTGCCTCACAATAATGCAGGTAATAGCGCCACAGCCTGTGGAAGTGCTGGTCAAAGCCCATTGGGGCAATCACATCCCATTGAGACTGGAAGCGGTCGCGCCACTCCCGTAGCGTTCGGGCATAGTCGCGGCCAAAAATGAGCTCATCCTCAAGCACCAAGCCTGCATCCTTTCCCAAAGAGCGCAAATGGTCTGGCGTGGGAAGCATGCCGCCGGGGAACACATAGTGCTGGATGAAATCCGTTGCCCGGCGATAGTGCTCGAAGAAGCGATCCTGGAGCGTGATGATCTGAAGCCCGGCCTTGCCTGATGGCTTCAGGTGCTTCTTTAGCGTCTCGTAATAGGCCGGCCAGTAGGCTTCACCGACGGCCTCGAACATCTCCACCGAGACGATCCGGTCATACATGCCTTTCTCGTCACGGTAATCCTGGAAAACGATGTCCACCTGATCGGAAAGGCCGTTGCGTTCCATGCGCGCCCTGGCGTAGTCAAACTGCTCCTGGCTGATGGTCAGACCGGTGACGAACGCGCCGCGCTCCTTGGCCAGGAACTCCGCGAAACCACCCCAGCCGCAGCCGATCTCCAACACATGATCGCCGGCGGTGACGCCCGTCGCATCTGCTAGGGCGGCATACTTTGCCCTCTGGGCACTCTCCAGATCGTTTGCTCCGGTCTGATAGAGCGCCGATGAATAGGTCATGGAAGGGTCAAGCCATTCCTGGTAGAAGCCGTTCCCCAGGTCATAATGGGCCGAAATGTTCCGGCGTGCCTGCCTGCGCGTGTTGCGATGCAGCCAGTGCTTAAAGCGCAGGAACACGCGCGCGACGGGATTGCCATCAATCCGCTCGTGAATGATCTGCTCATTGTAGCAAAACAGCTCAAGAAACTGCGTCACATCGCTGGACGTCCAGTGGCCGGCCATGAAGCTTTCAGCAACGCCAATGTCGCCATGCTTGATGACATTGCCAAGGAAGGCATAGGAGCGGATCTCCAAATCGGCCACCGGTTCCTTGATGCGGCCCTCAATGCGGAAGCGCTCTCCGGTGGGGAGCGTTATGGCAAGGGTGCCCTGCTTAAGGCCGATCACAAAACCCAGCGCACGGCGGACCGCGCGGGGTAGGGGCCGTGTCAGCTCCTTGAAATTGTCCGGCGTGAGCGGCGTGTAGTCACGCAGGCGAAACGGACGTTTCGCGCCGTCGTTGCCCGTTGCCAGCGTATCGCGGGCCATCATGTCCATGGTCATGTCGGTCCTCCAGTCAGCGCTCCCTGGCTTTGGCCAGTGTTGTTGTCGCCAGTGTGGGCCGCCTTTGGCGCCTCACCCAGATGCCCATCCACAAGGCTAAACCGCACAGGGGCAGGCGGACGAGCCTTTAGTTTGATACCCTTCAACCAAAGGCGCAAGGCCTCGTAGTGGATCGCCGCCACCACCTTCATGGTCAAAAAGGGCACGCGCAGGGCTTCAGCAAACAGTGTTTGGCTGCGCACAGGCTTGGCTTCACCGTGAAACGTCGCCGAAAGCATCGGTCCTTTCGCATCAGTTTCCAGAATGCGGATTGTGATACTCTCGCCCGGCGGTTTCAGGTTGAACGTGTAGCGCATCGCCATGTCCATGAAGGGCGATACGAAGAAGAGCTTGTCGCGACCCTGACGCAGGCCAGCAGGCGTCAACTGGCCGTCCTCGACCTTCGCCACGTAGGCATGACGCTCACCAAAAGTGTTGCGAACCTCATAGATCACCGCGATCAGCCGGTCGGCGCTATCGTAGGCGTAGTAGACCGATAGCGGATTGAACACGAAGCCTAGAATGCGCGGATAGCACAACAGCAGGATGCGTGCTGCCCGCACGCCAAGACCAGCCTTGTCGAGCATATTGTCGGCCCAATCGCGCAAGTTGCTGCCGTCGGCAGGGCCGTGATCTTTGTCGTGAACAGAAAACAGGTTCCACCGATTGTGCGAGAGGAACGGGCTCATCCCGCCAATCTCACTTTGACGGTCAAGATCCATCAGAACCGAGTAGACCGTGTACGAAAAGCGATGGGTTTTGGGCCGCATCCGATGGTGCATGACAGTGCCGCTGTAGAGCGTCAGGGGAGCTGTCGGCGGCACAGCGTGCGGCAGAGGTTGTGGGCGGTTGTGACCGCCTGGAAACACGCCCGACATCGGGGTGTCATCCAATTCGTTCAGCGCTGTAAAAGCTGTCTCCATGTTGGATAGGCTGGGGCGCAAGTGGGGCCGCGTCAAGGCGTTCGGCAATGCAAACAATCCTTTAGCCGGCTACTCTGCGGCCGCTATGGCAACAGCGTCCGGTAGATCCACATTGGCGGTGGGATCAAGGTCACGGCGCCATGGGGCGGTCGCACCCAAGGCTTCAGCGACATCGAGGCCGGATCGCAAGCCATCCTCGTGGAAGCCATAGCCTGTCCATGCACCGGCAAACCAAACGCCGTTCTTGCCCTGAACCGATGGCAGGCGTTGTTGCGCGTCCAGCGCCTCAGCACCAAACTGCGGATGATCGTATTCGGTCTTCAGGAACACCAAATCCGGGTCAGGTTCATGCAACGGGTTGAGCGAGATGAACAATGGCTTGTCGTGGTCGATGTTCTGCAGCTTGTTCATCCAATAAGACACCGAAACGTCATTGCGCTCAGCACCATGGCGACCAGCTGACATGTAATTCCACGCTGCCCACACCTTCTGCCGCTTTGGCATCAGTTTGGGGTCGCGGTGCAAATAGACCGTGTTCGGACGGTAGGGCACGGCCGACAAGATCGAAGCTTCCGCCTCGCTGGCATCCGACAACATGGCAAGCGACTGGTCTGAATGAGCAGCCATAACGACCTCATCAAAGACCCGCTCATCGCCAGAACTGTCCGTCACGCGAACACCGTCGTCGACGCGTCGCACATTGGTCACCTTGCGCCCCAGAAGGACCCGGTCGCCGAGCGGCGCTACCAGCTTCTCAACATAGTTACGGCTGCCACCGGTTACCGTGCGCCATTCCGGCGGACGCAGTTCCAAAAGTCGGTGATTGGAAAAGAAGCGAAGAAAACTCTCCGCCGGGAAATGCATCATCTGGGCGTCGGGCGTTGACCAAATGGCCGCGCCCATGGGCACCAGATAGTCTTCGATGAAACAGCGCGGATAACGATTCTTTTTGAGGTAATCGCCCAGCGACAGCCCAGAAAGTGCGCCTTGCTCAAGGTCGCGCATGGCCTGTTTGTTGAAGCGAAAGATCGACTGCAACATCGTCAGGAAACGCGGTGAAGCCAGGTTGCGCCGCTGCGCAAACACCGCGTCCAGCGAATCGCCTGACCACTCCAGTGCACCATCGCCGACAGAGATACCCAGGCTCATGTCGCTCCACTCAGTGGCCACACCAAGATAGGCAAACATGGCGGTCAGATCGGGGTAGTTGCGGCCATTGTAAACGATGAAGCCGGTATCGACCGAAAGAACTGCATCACCGTAGTGGACATCCACCGTTGCTGAATGACCGCCTGGTCGCAGCCGGGTTTCGTAGAGGGTCACCTGATGGTTGCCAAAGCTATGCAAGGCCCAGGCTGCTGCGTTGCCAGAAATGCCTGAGCCGATCACTGCGATGGTTGCCATGGAAACTCTCTGAGAAGGGTTTTTCGGGGGGATGAGCGGAAGATCATGCGGCAGTTGCCGCCTTGGGTAGAGATTTGAAGGCTTCGAGTGCGCGGTCGCGCGCCAATGCATGATCGACAATAGGGTCGGGATAGGTTTCGCCCAGTCGTACGCCTGCATTTTTCAAAACATTTGCAGGGGCTTGCCAGGGTTTGTGCAGAAAACGTTCCGGCATGTTGGCAAGCTCGGGCACCCAACGACGCGTGTAGGCGCCATCGCCATCGAACTTCTCGCCCTGCAAAATGGGGTTGAATACGCGGAAGTATGGCGCTGCATCCGCACCCGTGCCGGCAACCCATTGCCAACTGGCCGCGTTGTTCGCCGGGTCCGCATCCACCAGTGTGTCCCAGAACCAGCGTTCGCCCTCGCGCCAATCGATCAGCAGATGTTTGACGAGGAAGGACCCAACCACCATCCGAACGCGATTGTGCATCCAACCGGTGTGCCAAAGCTCGCGCATCCCAGCATCCACGATGGGGTAGCCCGTCAGCCCTTTCTGCCACGCCTCGAGCGAAGCATGCGCCGGCGTTTGTGACGGATCGGCCCAAGGGAAGCTGTCGAATTTCGCCTGATAGTTCACCTCGGCAAGATCGGGATAGTGATAGAGGAGGTGGTAGGAGAATTCCCGCCACAACAGCTCCTGATGGAACTTGAAGATGGCCTTACTGGACGCTTGCGAAGTCTCCGCGGCGTGCCAGAGTTGGCGGATGGAAATCTCACCAAACCGCAGATGCGCGGAAAGCCGCGTCGTTGCTTCGATGCCCGGCATGTCACGCTTATCGCTGTAGCTGTTGAGCTTCTCATCCACAAAGGATGCCAGCCGATCCGCCGCACCATCGGGTCCCGGTCTCCATGTGTCCCTTAAGCCTCCCGCCCAATCGGGCTTGGTGGGACGAAGGTTAAGTGCTGCAAGCGCCTCATGTGCGGCTCCTTGATCGGGTCCGCCATCCCAGCCTTGCATGCCGGTCGGCACAGGGACAGGCATCGCCGGCGCCCCAACCGCCCTTGCGGCCCGTGAAAAGGGTGTGAAGACCCGGAACGGACCGCCCTGACCGGTCTTCACGGTCCAGGGTTCGTGCAGCAAATGACTGGAGAAACTGCGCGCCATGATCTCGCGCGCAAGGAGGTCTGCCTTCATTCGCTTGTCTTGCTCGATGCCTGCCGCCGTGTAGCGACGGTTCCAAACAATCGTGTCGGCGCCCGTCTCCGCGATTGCGGCATCCAGCATCACAGCAGCGTCGCCCCCCTTCAGGATCAGCGGGATGCCATGCACGCTCAAGGTGTCGATAAGGGTCGCAAGGGAGTGGTGCAGCCACCAACGAGACGCTGCGCCTAACGAGCGTTCGGTGCCGTCTTCAAAGCAGAAAAACGCAACGATCGGTTGTCCGGAACGATGGGCGTCCAACAGCGCGGCATTATCGTCGAGGCGAAGGTCGTCCCGGAACCAGACAAGGATCGGCGCGTTGCTGCGGCTCAATGTGATAACACCATCTTGGTCCGACCCATGGCGGGTCGGCTGTTGGTGTTGCTACGTGATCAAGGAACCCGCGGATCAGCCAGCCGCGCATAAAAAATGACTCAAGCATACGCCCAAGTCCTTGGCAAAACTCACAAATTTCGAAGGTAAATTGGCTCCCCGAGTAGGACTCGAACCTACGACCCAGCGATTAACAGTCGCTTGCTCTACCAACTGAGCTATCGGGGATCACCGTGTGAGATCGGCGCTATAGCAAAGCCAATTGCCGGGCGCTAGCCCCCTTGTCGCAGGTTCATCCAGCAGGGGATGGCGCGGCGCAAGAAAGGTGATCCGTGTCTGGAGGCCTCGCCCGGAATCGAACCGGGGTACCCGGATTTGCAGTCCGTTGCGTAGCCACTCCGCCACGAGGCCTGACACAGGATCCGTCACATCCGTCATGGCATGCATGTCTTAGATGTAACGAAGACAGGTCTCTTACCCATTCAAACGGTTCACGCAAGTGTATTTGGACGCACTTTCGGCCAAACGGTTATCAGAATTGCGTCGATGCGCCATGGACGACTGAAGGCACGCTTCTGTCTTGCGTTGGGCGGTGGCCACTTGCATAAGGGCTTCCACGGGGATCGTCGGGCTATATCGGGAGAAGTGTACGCATGCCTATGACCGAACAACGCGTGAAGATGGTGGACAACCAACTGCGCCCGTTTGATGTGTCGAACTATCAGGTTCTGGCGGCGTTTCTGGATATCCCCCGAGAGCTGTTCGTGCCCGAAAACAAAAGAGCGCTGGCGTATAGCGACGCCGAAATCGACATTCCCGACGGCGATCTTCTTCGGCCAATGATCCGGCCAATGCATCTGGCCCGGATGGTTCAGGCCGCCAATCTGAACGCCGACAGCGTCGTTTTGGATCTGGGATGCCTGACAGGCTATTCGTCAGCCGTTCTGTCGCGCCTGGCCGGCTCGGTGCTCGCGGTGGAGCATAGTGAAGCCATGGTCCGCAGAGCGACCGATGCGCTTGCTGCTGCCGATATTGATACCGTCGCCATGGTGCAGGGAAACCTTGCCGACGGTTTGGCCGCAGAGGGGCCGTTCGATGCCATCTTCTTGGCTGGCGCAATTGATGCCGTCCCAGAGGCGCTGGTCAAGCAGCTTCGCGAAGATGGTGTGCTGATCACTGTTTTAGGTTCTGGCGGAGCCGGCAGAGCAGTCAGCATCCACCGCGATGGCGATGGCCACACCGTCGTTCCGCTCTTCAATTGTGCCGCGCCTGCCGTACCGGGCTTCGAGCGCGAACAGGCGTTCGCGTTCTAACCTCAAGACCCATTCGAAATTCCCCAATCTGCATTTTGGTGACGTTGCGGAACCGTTGCGCAATTGCCGCAGTCGGCAATCGCCTGCGCTGAATGGCACCAGACGTCATCACAAAATGTAAGAGCCGCTCGCGCACCGGGTCTCGCAACCTTAACACACGGTAAACACAAGGCCGTGGTGGGTGTGGTTAAAGTCCGCCATCAGCTTGCAGATGGTGCGGTTTCAACGGGCGTTTTCAATGACAAAGTACAAGCGTAACAATGTGTTGGGTGGTATTCTGGCCGCCGCCTTGCTGGGGGCGATGGCAATCCCGGCGCATGCTGAAACCCTGGCTGGAGCGCTTGCGCGAGCCTACCAGCACAATCCCGAGTTGAATGCCGCCCGCGCGGGACTGCGCGCGACCGACGAAGGTGTGCCGCAGGCGCTTGCGGGCTATCGTCCGACAGTCACCGGCACCGGATCGGTCACCGCCACGTCACTGCGTTTGCGCCCCGATGGCATGGCCAACAATGATGGGTCGAACACCCAGTCGGTCCTGCAGGTTGAAGTCCGGCAACCTTTGTTCCGTGGATTTCAAACCCAGAACTCGGTCGCTCAGGCCGAGGCAGCTGTCGCCGCCGGCCGTTCCGGTTTGGACAACACTGAGCAGAACATCTTCGTCTCCGCCGTTCAGGCCTACATGGATGTGCTCGCCGACCGGGCGATCCTTCGCCTGCGCGAGCAGAATGTAGCCTTCCTGGATGAGCAGGTACGTGCTGCGCGGGCACGGTTCGATGTGGGTGAGGGCACCCGTACCGATGTCGCACAAGCGAACGCCCGCCGCGCGTTCGCGCTGGCGCAGGTGAGCGCTGCCCGTGCCGCGTTGACGACATCGAACGCTGTCTACCGACAGGTCATTGGAAACGATCCAGGACAGTTGGTCACGCCGAGCCCTCTGACACGCGGTATCCCGGCGACCCTCCAGGGCGCCTTGGACAACGCCCTTGCCACCCATCCTGCTATCGTTGCGGCGCGTGCCAACATTGATGTCGCGCAGAGCGCTGTCGCGATTGCCGAGGGGGCACTGCTGCCGTCGCTTGATTTTGTCGGTACCGCCCGCCGGTCCTGGCAGGAAGGCGGAACCGGTGCCGGTGGTCCGAACGACAGCCTGTCAGCCTCATTGCAATTGTCTGTCCCGATCTATCAGGCAGGCCGTGCCTCCTCGCAGGTCCGTCAATCGATTGAGACACTAGGTCAGCGTCGTTTGGAACTGGATGTATCGCGCGAACAGGTGCGTGCGGCGATCTATAGCGCCTTTGGTGGACTGGAAGCGGCGCGCGCCCAAATCGAATCCTCGGCCGCAGAAGTTGCTGCCTCGCGGATTGCGCTGGATGGCACGATCGAAGAGCAGCGGGTTGGTCAGCGCACAACGCTCGATGTGCTCGATTCGCAGGAAGACGTGATCACCGCACGCATCAATGAGATCAATGCACGCCGTGATCTCGTCGTGGCTTCCTATTCGCTTGCCTCGGCCCTTGGCCGACTGTCTGCCGAAGAACTTGGCCTGCAAGTCGCCCAATACAATCCGACCGAGCACTACGACGCGGTGCGTGACCGCTGGCATGGCTTGCGCACACCCGACGGGCGCGGCGGCGTCATCTTCGGCGACTAAGGCCGTCCTTTATCGCGCACAGTCAGCCGGGTCGGTTGCCTCGAGCCGGCTCGGCGCAATGCGTTATGGTTAACGCCTCGTTAATCGCTTATCCCCAATTATCGCGCCCAGTCATCTGTTGATCTGGATTGGTTGCCCCTGTCGGGTTGTAATAGGCCAATCGAATCAGACCGGTTTCGCGCGTCTTTTTGTTTGCGACGATTGAGTGGCAGACCCAGGGTGAGCGAAAAGCGGCCAACGCAAGCGGTGCGTCATGTCCAAGTCTAGCGCCAACGCTGAACCGTCGATGGAGGAGATCCTGGCGTCGATCCGTCAGATCATATCCGACGAAGAGACCACCGGCGAGGAAGAAGCCGACAAGGGTGAGGACACAGCTGCGCCCGAAGACGAGGCTGATGGTGGCGGCGAAACCATTTCTGAAGCGGATTTAGATGCGCTCTTTGCTGATGCGCCAGCCGTCAGCGATGAACCTGAGGCCGACGACAAGTCAGCCGATGACGGCGAAGATGTTTTTGACGCCGCGGCTCTGGCAGAAGAGGAATTCGATCCGCCTGCCTTGGAAGAGGACGAACCGGTCGAGTCTGAACCGGAGGTCGAGGTCGATGACGAGGATGACGTTCTCGATCTCAGCACTTTGCCTGAAATGGCAGAGGAGCCTTTCGATCCGCCAAGTGATCTGGATTTTGCTGAGCCGGAACCAGAGCCCCAGGCAGAACCAGAACCTGAGTTAGACGTCCTAACCGTTGAGCCTGCTGCTCCGGCCGCAGCCACCAAACCAATCGGTGAGAACCTCCTTTCCCAGGATGCCGATCAGGCCGTCTCAGCCGCCTTTGCGAACCTCGCCAACACCATGCTGTCTGGCAACGCCCGCACACTTGAAGACCTTGTACAGGACATGTTGCGACCCATGCTCAAGGGCTGGCTTGATGAGAATCTTCCCACGATGGTGGAGAAGATGGTGCGTGAGGAAATTGAGCGTGTCGCCCGCCGTGGGCCTCGCACCTGATAGGCGGCCAATCATTCCATCTTGGCGCGGCTCGCTGGAGCCCTTATCTCTGCGACCTGTCGGCTGTTGACAGGCCGGCGTTGCTACGCCTTTAACGGGCGCTGATCTCTACCAAAACATCTGTGATGTCATGACGATGGACAAGACCTTTGCGCCCGCCGATATCGAGGCGCGCATCAACGAAATGTGGAACAGCGCGAGCGCCTTCGCGGCTGGCGCCGGCTCGACGCCCGGCATGGACAGCTTTTCCATCGTAATTCCGCCGCCCAACGTTACCGGCTCGCTCCACATGGGCCATGCGCTCAACAACACGCTTCAGGATATTCTGGTCCGCTGGAAGCGCATGCAGGGCTATGACGTTCTGTGGCAGCCAGGCACTGACCATGCAGGTATCGCGACCCAGATGGTTGTCGAGCGTCAGCTTGCAGAAGAAGGCAATGAGGGCCGTCGTGAGATGGGCCGTCAGAAGTTCATCGATCGCGTTTGGCAATGGAAGGAAGAGTCTGGCGGGACGATCCTCAACCAGCTCAAGCGTCTTGGTGCATCCTGCGATTGGTCACGCGAACGTTTCACCATGGATGAGGGGCTGTCCAAGGCCGTCCTCAAAGTCTTTGTCGAGCTCTACAATGAGGGCCTGATCTACAAGGGCAAACGACTGGTCAATTGGGACCCGAAATTTGAGACCGCGATTTCCGATCTTGAGGTCGAGAACATCGAGGTCGATGGCCATATGTGGCACTTCAAGTACCCGCTTGCTGGCGGTGCTACCTATGAGTATGTCGAGAAGGACGAGGATGGGAACGTCACGCTGCGCGAGGAGCGTGACTATATCTCCATCGCCACCACGCGACCGGAAACCATGCTTGGTGACGGCGCTGTTGCCGTTCATCCATCCGACGAGCGCTACGCGCCGATTGTCGGCAAGCTGTGCGAGATTCCGGTCGGCCCGAAAGAGCATCGACGGCTGATCCCGATCATCACCGATGATTACCCCGATCCGGAGTTTGGCTCAGGTGCGGTGAAGATCACCGGCGCGCACGACTTCAACGACTACCAGGTCGCCAAGCGGGGCAACATTCCGCTCTTCCGTCTGATGGACGAGCGCGGTGGCATGCGCGCGGATGGTGAGCCTTATGCTGTCGAGGCGGCCAAGGCGAAAACCCTTCGCGAAGAAGGCGGAGTGCCCGATGAAGAGCATGTCGACACCATCAACCTGGTCCCCGACGAGTATCGCGGACTAGATCGCTTTGACGCACGCAAGCAGGTCGTCACCGATATTGATGCCGAAGGCTTGATGATCCTCGTTGAGGACAAGAAGGTCATGCAGCCGTTTGGCGACCGCTCGAAGGTCGTTATCGAGCCCATGCTCACCGACCAATGGTTTCTGGACGCCAAGGTTTTGGCAGAGCCCGCGCTCGCTTCGGTCAAAGAAGGCAAGACCAACTTCGTTCCAAAGAACTGGGAGAAGACCTACTTCGATTGGATGGAAAACATCGAGCCCTGGTGCATCTCGCGCCAGCTCTGGTGGGGCCATCAGATCCCGGCCTGGTACGGCCCGGACGATCACATCTTCGTCGCTGAAGACGAGGAAACGGCGCTCAACGACGCCATCCAGCATTACATGGCAAGTGAAGGGCCGTGGAAGGCCTGGCTAGAAGACCGGATCGACAACTTCCACCCTGAAGAGCTGATCACGCGCGACCCCGATGTCCTGGACACCTGGTTCTCGTCTGCCCTTTGGCCGTTTTCAACGCTCGGTTGGCCCGATAAGACGCCCGAGCTCGCACGCTACTACCAGACCGACGTTCTGGTGACCGGCTTCGACATCATCTTCTTCTGGGTTGCCCGCATGATGATGATGGGCAACCACTTCATGAAGGATGAGGACGGCAAGATCGTTGAGCCGTTCCACACCATCTATATCCACGCGCTGGTCCGGGACGAGCACGGGCAGAAGATGTCCAAGTCCAAGGGCAATGTTCTTGATCCGCTCGTCCTAATCGACGAGTTCGGTGCTGATGCCGTTCGCTTCACGCTTGCCGCGATGGCCGCACAGGGCCGCGATATCAAGCTCGCGACCAGTCGTATTGCTGGCTACCGCAACTTCGCGACCAAGCTTTGGAATGCAGTGCGCTTTGCCCAACTGAACGGTGCAGCTCTGACCCGTGGGTTTGATGCCGACGAGGTCAAAGAACCGGTCAATCGCTGGATTCTGACAGAGGCCAGTCGCGCCATTCAAGAAGTAGAAGAGGCTCTTGCGGAGTACCGCTTCAACGATTCGGCAAGTGCCGCCTACAAGTTCACCTGGAACCTGTTCTGCGACTGGTACTTGGAGCTTTTGAAACCCACGCTCAATGGCGATGACAGCCCGGCTATGCATGAGGCGCGGGCAACGATGGCCTATGTCATCGATACGATCTTGGCACTGCTGCATCCCTTCATGCCTTTCATCACCGAAGAGCTATGGGAAGCAACCGGTGGATTCGACGGTCGGCCGCAGCTTCTGGCCCTTTCGCCTTGGCCAGAGCTGGATTATGCGGACGCAGAAGCAGCTGCCGACATCAACTGGGCGATCGATCTGATCACGCAGACCCGGTCGGTGCGCGCGGAGATGAACATTCCTCCCGGCGCACGTCTTTCGGCGAGCCTTGTCGGTGTTACGGATACCGTCCGTGATCGGCTTGACAGCCAGGCGGCTGTCCTTGAGCGCGTCGGCCGGTTCGAGGCCCTCGTTGAAGCGGCAGGCGCGCCGGAGGGCACCGTTCAGATCGTGGTCGGTGGCACGACCCTGTGCCTCAATGTCGGCGAGGTGATCGATCTTGGCGCTGAGCGCGTGCGGCTGGCCAAAGAGATCGACCGCCTCGACGGAGAGATCGCGCGGATCGACAAGAAACTGTCGAACGACAAGTTCACCGCGCGCGCGCCGGAAGAGGTCGTCCAAGGCGAGCGCGATAAACGCGCCGGCTACGAGGCCGAAAAGGTCAAGGTGGGTGAAGCGCTGGAGCGGATGGGCTAGGCCTACCGGCCAAGTACGTCGCTCGGAAATTGGAAAGCTGGCTAAGAAACCGCAAGTAGAAATTATGGCTAACGTTGAGTTAGTTACGCTTCCTTAAGTACGTTTTTCTATTGGTTTGACCACTGTTAAACAGAGGTAAACCATGAAGAACGCAAATCTAGTCAAGTGTATTGCGGCAGTTGCGACTGCGTCGGCGCTTGGAATGCCAGCAAGTGCCTCGGCCTCCGATTGGTTCGAACCCTCCGCCGGTATCGTTTCCTATGAAGATTTCCAGGACCGATGGACTGGATTCTATATAGGCGCCCATGCTGGTTATGGCTGGTTGGACACAGATGATCCCATCGAAGGGAAAATTGAGAACACAGAAAGTGGTCTCGGCGGTGGCTTTCTGGGCTATGGTTACCAGGCCAACTGGCTGACATTCGGCGGTGAGGTCGATTTCTCAATTTCAGGGTTCGAACGAGACCGGGTTCCCGGATTTGCATCAGGACTGAATGCAGATTTTTTGGGGAGCGCACGGGCGCGTGTCGGCGCGGCCGTTGACGCCCTCCACGTTTACGCGACAGGTGGTCTGTTCTTGGGCCATGTGCGGCTTGAATCGGCCACGACTACAATCGTTTCCGAAACCAATCAGTTTGGGTACGTTTACGGTGTTGGCCTGGAGTACGCAATCAACCCTGATTGGACGGTTGGCTTAGAAGGCCTTCGCCATGAACTGTTTGAGGATGAGTACAGACTGGCGACAACGTTCACCGCAACTGGCAACATTGAAGTTGTTCGTGCGCGATTCTCCTATCAGTTTTGATCGGCGGTTTTGGGCCAATCCAAAACGAACCTAGCTAGGCCACCCCATTGGGGTGCAGTGTCTTACCCAAAATATGCTCGTCTCTGCCGATCACAGCGCCTGAGTGGCCAACGATCAGCGGGTCAGGCCCGCGAACGATTTCGCGTGCCTTGTCGGGGTAGGGCAGCGACCAGAGGAAGTGCCGCATACCGCCCAATCTCGCGCGCTTTTTGTCGTTGCTCTTCGCCACCGTCC
>ERZ1740060.499-NODE-499-length-20819-cov-23.580861_pt1 | contig 20819 bp, 14 predicted proteins | sample MGYA00581743_ERZ1740060 | MGnify/ENA primary metagenome ERZ1740060 (study PRJEB43018, sample SAMN04849235) | marine metagenome | isolation source: floating plastic debris | place: Pacific Ocean | collected 2008-08-27 | study: EMG produced TPA metagenomics...
TCTGATTCATCCTTCTGCCTTCTGCCCTCATCCTTTTTATGCCGTTTCCGTCCCCGTAGCCAAAGGCAGAAATCAGACATCAGAAGGCAGAAGGAGGAAAAGGCTGACTGGTTAGGAATCAGAAATGCCATCATTCAACGCCTAAGCGATATCTGATTCATCCTTCTGCCTTCTGCCCTCATCCTTTTTATGCCGTTTCCGTCCCCTTGCGGGGTAATGAGATTTGAACACCCATGAATGCGTAGAGTCTTCGATACTTTAGTAACGTTTCCGTCCCCTTGCGGGGTAATGAGATTTGAACCGTTTTCGAGTTCAATTATGATGACTGGATGCTGTTGTTTCCGTCCCCTTGCGGGGTAATGAGATTTGAACACTACTATTGATGATGAAACGATGCAGGCTGATATTATCGTTTCCGTCCCCTTGCGGGGTAATGAGATTTGAACTTTTTTTGAGTGCGGTATTGGCTTCCACCTTTTCGTTTCCGTCCCCTTGCGGGGTAATGAGATTTGAACAGTCCGGTGCAAGAATCAGGACCACTGCGATAGACGGTTTCCGTCCCCTTGCGGGGTAATGAGATTTGAACTTTGGGTAGCTTACCGACGTAAGCGCCCTAAAAAGAAGTTTCCGTCCCCTTGCGGGGTAATGAGATTTGAACCACGGGTGCTGGTTTTATACCAACGCCCCCGCACCGTTTCCGTCCCCTTGCGGGGTAATGAGATTTGAACAGGATATCAGGTCATCATTGGGCAGGATGAAAATGGTTTCCGTCCCCTTGCGGGGTAATGAGATTTGAACCTCCTTGATCTGGAGCCCTTGCCAGACAAGGCTTTGAATATTCCAAATTCGCGGGGGTCGTTAAGAAGGCGGAATAAATGAGAATTACAGTCAACAACCCGACTGCAAACAAGGCTCAAAGCCTTGCACGGAGCGCAGTTCGCGGGGGTTGACGAGGTTATGCGGTTTTCAAAGATCGCCAGACCCCCACGAAAATGAAAGCCTTGGAGCCATCCTACTGAAATTTTCCGCCATTGCCAGCTAAAACACAGCATTTCGCAACATTTTCCTCTCTCTGATACTGATTCTGTGAAATAGCGCTATCCATTGTAGGTAGGTAGTGTCGGCGGAGCCTACCCAGAGGGCTTTGGGGAGATGGGGGGATGGGGAGATGGGGGAATGGGGTGATGGGGAGTGATGGGGTGATGGGGAGGTGGGGAGATGGGGTATTACGACAACCTTGTCGCTTAGTCAGCGCCGTCGCGATCGCTGTAATCACCATTCAACAATGCTTTCACTTCTGCCTTCTGCCTTCTGCCTTCTGCCTTCTGCCTTCTGCCTTCTGCCTTCTGCCTTTCCCCATAAGTCGCCACCTCCTGTTGTGCCTCTTCCCACATCTGCTGCCGCAGCGGCCAAGGCGCAATCACCTCTCCCTGAGGTCGCCAATCCCGCAGGCGCATCACCCCATTGATATCCCCTAACCGCACCCAACCGGCATAGTACACATCTTGAGAAGATCGCGCTGCCACCACCTGCTGCACCAGTGCCTGCTGCTCTGAGGGTACATGTTGAATAATGAGCGATCGCAGCTCCCCATGCTTCACCCGTGCAAACGTCGGATGGCGATCGGTGTTATCGACATAGCCCCGCGCAAACCAGGGCGAAAACCGCATCAACAGCCACGCCTTCGGCAGATAAAAATTGAATCCCCAGGCTTCTGCCAACTGGCCTTCTACATAGTCGGGAGTCGGCAGTTGACCGCGCTTCTTCATCGCCATTAATGCCGGGGGTACCTGGGAATCTGCCCAGGGCAACACCTTTACTCGCTCCGACACAATGCGGTCTAGGCGATAGTTGTGCCAAGCGATCTGCCCCTCGGGGTCAACCCCATAGGCACTCAGGTACTTTGCTCGTCGCGCATAGTGCAAACACACCGGATACACCGTCACTGTCGCTTGCCGCTCTTGACGCGCCATCCACAATTCAAACTGGATCACGCCACCATCGGGTTGTTGCCAGAGCTGCTCAATGTCGTACTGCAGATTATCTACTTGCTCCTGCAACTCTGGCGACAAAATGTAGTCTAAGTGGATGAAGATGCGCTTCTCTTTTTCTCCACTACTAGGAAGCCGTCCCGCTGTTGGCTGAGTCACCCGCTGCCAAAGGCGATCAATCACCACGCTAAGCTGCGGCTGCACAAAGGCAATTTCCTCCAAAACCTTCAGCAGATCCCAGGTTTCACCCATGCTGAACAGCGGGGCGGTCAGGCTCGCGTTGGGAACCGGCAGTGGCGGCCAGTTGACTGGTGCGACTCGCGCAAACTGCCCTCTACCAGTCCTTTGCAGCCAGCCCATCTCGACTAGCGCTTTCAAGTCATCCCGAATCGAGCGATGCCCCACTGCAAAAGGAGCCTGCAGCATCACCTGTTCCCAATCAGACAGACTCATGCCGGTCTGATGAGCCATGGCAGTTTTCCAATCTTCCCAATCTAGGGAAGCGGCGGCTTCGAGTAAGGTCACCAGCGATCGCTGACAGAGGCACCGACCACCTTGGCAGTTCTCCCCCAGGCTTGCTGCCGCCGCTTGATCCGCAATGCCATGGGTCGGGGCAAACAATTTGGCCCGTAAATCGCGATAGCGAAAGGGGTGAGGCAGGCTGGCACTCCAAAGCGACTCGCGCCCGTAGAGCGATCGCAGCAGCCACCACAACCGCAGCGATCGCTGCCAGCGGCTAGCCAACTGGCCCGCACTCAGCACCTGCAACACTGCTAGAGTCGGCGGGTAGTCAAAGCTTTCCGACATTGGCATGGAACATCCATTTGAGTGGGGAAGTTGAGTGTTGAAGAGATGGGGTGCTGGGGAGATAGGGAGACAGGACGCTTTGAAACCCTCCGCTTTCTGCCTTCTGCCTTCTGCCTTCTGCCTTCTGCCTTGGAAGACCCCTCTTCAAACCCTAGTGTAAGCTGAGGGCGTCTTGATGAAACCCGCAGCTATGGTCACCACACTTGCCAGCAACGTTCACTTGACGCTAAGTGAACCTCAGACGACGGATAATTTGCGCTTTCAACTACTCTCGGTGGCGTTGACCAGCCTGGATCGATTGATGACTCCAGCGGATTTGCGATCGTTGCGGCTGCCACCAGGGATTGATCCCACCGGCGGCATCATCATTTCTGGACGCGCTCCCATCTGGCTCTATGCCCATTTGATACATGAACTGCATCCCACTGCCTGGGTCGCCTGCTATGATCCGCGACTCGGGGCGGTCGTCGTCACCACCCATTGCCAACAAGTTCGCGTCGGGCAAATCATTCCCCTGCAGCTTTCGCAGGGCCGACCGCGACTCGGAGCGGCTTTGCTGATTGTGGGGCCACCCGATAGCGGTAAATCCGTGCTCAGTCACGCTCTCTTCAATGCGCTCATTGCCGATTATCCCGACATTTTTTTGCAACGAGCCCAGTGGGATGGCGAAGGCAACTGGATTTTAGAATTGCCCAATGCCGCCACCGAAGAGGATCGGGAGGCCTTCAAACTGGCTTATAAAGGTGAACTGACGGATACTTTTTACCCCTACCAGGCCCAAGCCATCTTGCAACTGCGTCGCCAAAAATCTTTAGTGATTGTGGATGTCGGGGGTAAGGTGCAACCAGAGAAGCAGCCGGTATTAGAAGCCTGCTCGCACTACCTCATCATTAGCTCCAAATCAGACGAAGTTAAGAAATGGCACGAATTTTGTCTTGATCGTAGTAATTTACGGTGCCTCAGTGTAATCACGAGTAGCTTGGACAGAATTGAAACGATTCATCGACGAGACCCTTTTCTTGAGATGACCTGCGGGCCATGGCTTTCAGGGGCAAGCATACCCGTGCCAGAGGTATTAATAGAACAATTAATTACTCAATTGTTACCAAGGGGATAAAATATTCGGGTTTGCAAAGACGAGATCGCTAGATTGAAGTCTTGAATGAGCAAGACTTGCCGCCATTAGGAGACAAGATTAGAGAGTTGATTGAGCAATTATGGATAGTGCATATCTTGTTTTGATCGAAACATCTGGCAACCAGAACTATATCTTTTCGACTAACAAGTTAAGAGAAAATGTCGGTGCTTCTGAGCTGACTTATCAAGCAGGAACAAAGTGGATTCTGGAAGCTGTTGGTGTCATCAATGATGAGGAAATCAACAGCTCAGCAAGCGTCAGAACGCTATTGAGAGACCCTCAAAAGAATCCTTCTATTGATGATGAGACCCTGGAAAAGCCAGTTGAAATAATTACTGCAGCCTCTGGCAAAGCATTTCTGTTGACTAGAGAAGAGGCAAAAGCCCAAGAAATCATTCAATCGGTCACTCGTAAGGCATTGATTTCTGCTCCTGGATTGGACGTTTCCGGAGTTTATGTAAAAATTGATGATTGGGAAGCAGATGGCTCATTAGCTAAAGCTGTCGTACAAGTTTATAAGCAATTTGAAAGAGCACGATCGCGTCGTCCCTCGCCCGAAAATCGCTTCCTCCGTTTACCTATCGTTTCCAGTTGCGCCATTAGTGGTTTGCCAGCCACAAAGCTTGAAACGATTGGTACTCAGAAAGTAGCTATTTCCCAGGTTAGCGTGTCAAAACGCAGTAAAGCTGAAGCAGCCAAAGACAGACTGACTGAGTTGGATCAGCGACTTCAAGCTCAAATCGGCCAGTTGCTTAGTGATGACAATACTGAAGAAGAAAAACGCTCATGGCTGGCGATCGTCCATGCGGACGGCAATGGACTAGGTCAGATTTTCCTGAATTTTGAAAACTATATTGGAGACGATAAGAGTAACCGTAACTATATTGAGCAGTATCGCAAATTTTCGCTAGCTTTAGACGAATGTACCGAAGCTGCTTTCAAAAAAGCTCTCAATGTTTTTCCAAAAGAGTCAGATAAAAAGCATCAAGAAGTGGTTCCGATTGTCCCGTTAATTATCGGTGGCGATGACTTAACTGTTGTCTGTGATGGGCACTATGCCCTCGAATTCACCAAAATCTTCTTACAAGAATTTGAAACACAAACGGAAAACCATGATGGCATTCGGGATATTGCTAAAGCCGCCTTTGGTGTTCCTCGGCTCTCAGCCTGTGCTGGAATCGCCGTTGTCAAACGTCACTTCCCCTTCTCGGTGGCGTATGAACTGGCTGAAAACCTCATCAAGTCAGCTAAAGAGGTCAAGAAAAAAGTTACACAAAAAGTTACACAAAAAGAGGATAAAAATACTCCCTTTCCCTGTTCTGCGATCGATTTTCATATCCTCTACGACACCAGCAACGTTAATTTGGGAGATATCCGTGACAGGCTAAAACCTGAAACTAATGTTCAACTTTTCCATCGGCCCTATGTGGTCACCAAGATTGAATGTTTAAAGGAGGCTGATGGTTACCGTTGGGCAGAGACTCATCGCTGGAATTTGCTGAGCGATCGCATCAAATGTTTGAAAAACGCGCAATCCAATCAGCTAAATAAAGCTCCGGTTTCCAGTAGTCAAAGCCATGCATTGCGGACGGCTCTGCTAATCGACAAAAAATCAGCCGACTCCCAATATCAGCTAATTCAGCAGCGATATGACTTAAAACCGTTCAAAGAATCAGAAGACTCCCTGTTTCATTTGACCAACGACGGTACTCACGAAACATCATTTCTAGATGCGTTAGATGCGATGGAGTTTTTCAAGAACGCGGAAACAGATAATGAGAGCGAACCGGAGGTGGCAGGATGAGTTTAGTGGTTCCTACAGATTTGTTCACCATTCAAGTCACCATGACCAGCGATTGGCATGTGGGCTCCGGTTTGGGGCGGGGTGAAATAGATAGCTTAGTGCAGCGTGATGCAGATAATTTACCCTATCTTCCTGCAAAAACCTTAACGGGTATTTTGCGCGATGGTTGCGAACAAGTAGCGTTGGCTCTGGATAATGGAAACGAACGAGGACGCTGGCATGACTGGATCAATTTTTTGTTTGGCGATCAGCCCGCCCTAGCCCAAGGCGCAATTGAACCGGAACCTCGTCCGGCGGTGCTTTCTATTCGTTCTGCTTGTTTGGAATCGGATCTGCACGAAGCCCTAAAGGTGAACAAGCATCTGACAAGCGCGATCTCATTCATCAAACCCGGTGTTGCCATTGATGGGAAAACGGGATCTGCAAAACCCGATTACCTTCGCTTTGAAGAAGTTGTCCGCATGGGCGCAGTTCTGACAGCAGAAAGCAACTTAGATTTTTCCGACTATCGAGATCTACCTGATGACAATCAGAAAGTTGCTTATGCGCTCTTGATTGCCGGAGCAAAAATGGTGGAGCGATTGGGGGGTAAGCGTCGCCGGGGTAACGGTACCTGCGAGATTACGATTATTGATGCCGAAGGAGGCGGACAGAAAGGCATCCAATGGCTAAAAGAGAATTGCCAAGATATTACTGCGCCTCCTTCTTGGAAGCCTCAAGCACTCTCCAGCAGTGCCTTGCAGAATCCTGATACGGATCCTACCTGGTACACCGTTTCACTGACGATGACAACCCAATCTCCTGTGGTCTTACCCAAGCGCACAGTTGGCAACGTGGTTGAAAGCCTAGACTATATTCCCGGTCGTTACTTTCTACGCTATCTACACCAAAAATTGGGTGACCAGTTCAATGTCAGTCAGGCGATCGCCCGTGGCGACCTCGTTATCACTAACGCCACGATTGAGATAGCGGGGAAAGCGGGACGCCCTACCCCCTTCTGCTTGTTTGGTGAAAAGCTGGGGGGTGGGCTGAGTGAAAGGCAGGGAGTTTACAACCGCTTCCACGAACCAGAACCGGAGGATATTCAACTCAAAGGGGAGCGAAAGGGCTACATAGGCAACTTTGATGGTTCGCATTTGCCGGAGTATAAGACGGTCTCCTTAGAACTATTCACCCACAACACGATTAGGGACGACGTTCAGCGTCCCATGACAGATGTCGGCGGTGTTTATAGCTATCAAGCGATTCCGGCAGGGGTAACCCTCATGGCAGAATTACGATTTCCCAAGAGCATTCAAGAGCATTTGGTCAAGCAACAGCAGGATTGGTGGAAATCCCTAAAAGGCAAACTGCGTATCGGTCAATCTAAGAAAGATCAATATGGTGTCGTTAAGCTTACCCCATCCGCACCTCAGCTAGTTGAATCTACAACAAATGAGAACAAGGCTGAACTTAGCAAACTTTATGTTTGGTTTTTATCAGATGTTTTGCTACGGGATGAGCGACTAAACCCGACGACGCATCCCGATGACTTTAAGCGAGCATTGGAGCCGGCGTTGGATTTGATGAAAAATACCCTACAAGAATGGAAAACTGATGAACGCACACAGCAAGACTTACTGTCTTTGATGATGCGATCGCGCCGGACTGAATCCTGGCAGGTGCGCTGGGGGCTGCCTCGTCCTTCAATGCTGGGTTGGCAAGCTGGAAGCTGCATCGTTTATGAGACAAATGAGGAAATCAAGCCTGAGAAGTTGGCAGAATTGGCAGCGAAAGGAATCGGCGATCGCCGTGCAGAAGGGTATGGACAACTTTGTTTTAACGACCCACTGTTGATGAAGCAGCTATCTAATTTGAAACTCAAAGAACTCAACTCTGAAGCTGGATCATCAGTTCCTACACCTGCTATCCCCCCTGATGATTCATCCTTTAACTATGCTCGAACCATTGAAAAAGCAGCTTGGCGGACAGCGATCACAAACCAGGCATTGATCATCGCAGCAGATGCCCAAAAACGAGAAGCGATCCTGGGCATCAAAATCACTCAAGGCAATGGCAAGGAAGCCGATAAGCAACCAAAAAGTCAGCCCCCCATGAGTCAGTTAGGGGGGCTGAGGTCAGTGTTTCTCAAACTGCAATTGGATGTAGATGCCGCCAAAGTCACCAGTTGGATTGATGCCCTGGAAAGTGTCGCTAACCGCAAAGAAAAATGGCAGAAAACCGAGGACGGACTCAACAAAATTCGTTCTCTGGTAGACGACCCGCAAATCGTATGGTCTTGCTTGAAACCTGATTTGGACGGCTCAACAGTTTCACCACTCAATTTAGACGAATTGGTGATTACAGCGAACGGAGTTGAAGAGTTGAAATCAGAACTCTGGGCTGAAGCCGTTCGGACTCTAGTCGATGCCATAATCCGAGCGCAAAAACGAGCCCTCGAAGATGCTGAAAACCAAGTAGAGAACCAAACTCAAGATGGGGAGGCTGCCTAGCTATGGCAAGAAAAATGCAGGCCCGATGGAAGATTAACGGCACTCTAACCGCAGAAACGCCCATCCATGTGGGCGGTATGGGCGGCGATGCCGACACTGACCTGGCCCTGGCGATCAATGGCGGTGGAAATTACTACATTCCTGGAACTAGTTTGGCCGGAGCCTTACGGGGTTGGATGAGTAAGCCGTTCAGTGCAGATGATTCTCAAGGGAGCACGAATAATTTAAAGAGCCCTGATCATCCCATCAATCAGCTCTGGGGTTTTCAGGAAAAGGACAAGGGCCATGCCAGCTTCATCATCGTTGATGATGCCGAGATCAAGCTGAGAAAGGGACAATCCATTGAGATTCGAGAAGGCGTTGGCATCGATCGCCACACCGGAGCCGCTGCCGAGCGGTTCAAATACAGTCGTGCCATTTTGCCCAAAGGCGTCAGCTTTCCCCTCCACATCACGTTGGACTGTCAGAAAAACGAAGATCCCACTAATGTGTGGCAGCTTTTACAGGCGCTGGAGATGGGTGACATTCGCATTGGTGCTGCCAAAACTCGGGGCTTGGGGCGAGTCAAGTTAGAGCAAATTGTTGTTCATCAGCAAAACCTGAGTAATGCAGATGGTCTCTTTGATACCCTTTTGAACGATGGCACTGGCAGACCATGGAAAGAGCTGAAACCTAAGAATTATCAGTCCCCCGCACAGTTGACTTTCGAGCTTGCCTGGAGCCCTCGCGACCCGGTCATGGTTAAGGCTGAGGGCGATGGCATTGCTATCGATATGTTGCCCCTCGTGAGCCAGGTTGACTCTGGCGTTCGATTTGTTATCCCTGGCAGTTCCATTAAAGGGGTCCTCCGTGCCCACGCCGAACGTATTCTGCGTACAGTCCTTGATATTGATATCACCCCCGATAAAGACAACACCCCTAAATTTAATGATCAGCTTCAGCTTGTCAAAGGAAAGAAACGGATTCCATTAACGGATGTCATTTTTGGGGCGGCTGAAAAGAGCAAAACCAAAAATTCTGAAGGCCAAATGGGTGTACTTTCAATTGACGATTGCTATGCCAAACTCTCCATGACATTGGAAAATTGGTCAGCCGTTGAAAATGCTAAGAAAGAAGATACTGAAGAGTTTAAGGGCTTCAAGCAGGCTCTGAAAAAAGCTTTAGGCGGTAATCAGGAGCCGTTTCATACCCTCCAACCTGCGATGCATGTCGCCATCGATCGCTGGACAGGTGGTGCCGCAGACGGCATGCTCTACAGCGTGCTGGAACCGATTGGGGTTGACTGGGATGCCATTGGTATTCGGCTTGATATTGCTCAATTAAAGAAAATCGAAGCAATTAAGAAAAAGGAGGATTCCCAATCTCCGAGCGTCTTAAAACCCGCGATCGCCCTTCTCCTACTAGTTCTCCGCGACTTCGCCAATCGTAAAATCCCGATTGGCTATGGCACTAATCGCGGCATGGGCACCGTCGAAGTAACCGCCATGACCTTGGATGGTGCGCAGCTCGATGATTTAGAAGGATTATCAGGAGAACAGAGCATTACACCGGATCTCTCTAGCTTGGGTGAACCCTTACTCGATGAATTAACCGAAGCATGGCAAGACTGGATTGCCTACCTGACTGAACTGGAGGCCGCATGATCATTCAAGAAATTCAAGCAACGACCCTATACAGCTATCGTGCTGAGAAAACGCTGACTTTGAGTGAGGCGATTACAGCTTGCCAGCATGTATTAGAGGGCGCGATCGGCCTGCTATATTCACCTCAAGCCTGTACTCCGGTACGACTCGCTCCAGACAGTACGCTGCATGATGCAGACACGAAAGAGGTTAGTCTTACCAACATTTTCGAGGCTCGCATCTTTAACGAAAACTGTGAACTGCGCTGGCTCAATGAACTAGATGGCGCTGGTCGTGCGGCGCTGGTCGCCGAATCAAAAATCAGTGCAGCAGGGTTTGAGGAAATTAATATGAAAGCTTGTGACTCTCTAGAGCAGAGATATCTGCTGTGGGGTGAAAAAGCAAAAAACAATAACGCTGAGGGCTGGCAGCGACTGGCAGAAGCTCGTATCGGCAAGCTCGATATTCCTCTGACTCAGACGATCGAAAAAGAGCGGCGTGTCTATCTCAGGACACTGGAGTATTTGGCCGTTGCGGATGATTACGGCAACGTCGCCGTGATTGAAGAACGCTTGGTGAAACTGGAGGTGAAGTGATGGCGACCGACGGAAAACTGTTTGTAACAAACAAAAAAGCTCTTCAGGTGCATTTCACAAGCTCTAAAGGTAAGCCTGTGAAAGCTAACGTCAAAGAGTCTGAGCTATCCGCTGAGTTGATGCAGAAGAAAAAGGATGCGATCTCACAGCTCCATGAAGTTGATGTCGAGTTTGAACTTGCAGGCGGTCTGCCCCAAAAGATTCGTGAGAAAGGTCAATCTTTTCAATCACACAAAATAACTACAGCACCAGTTAAAGACAATAAGCAATCGCGCTCTGATTATCAGTCATCGAGCCATACAGAACCATCTTCAGAAAAGTTAGTAGGTGAATTTCATAATCCCTACAACTTTGTGCCTGCATTACCACGCGATACATTATCCAAGTTCGATTCTGAAAATCCTCAGCGAGGACTAAACGATGCGCCACCAGCAGGTCATGGTCGCTACTTACCCGATCACTGGTCTGGCCGCATTTCAGTCAAGCTCACCACCATAACGCCATTGCTCATTCCTGATGCCGCAGAGATGACGGAATCTGATGGACACAAAACCTATCCGATTCGTTTAGGTGTAGACAACAAGCCATACCTGCCACCAACTTCGATTAAGGGAATGTTGCGATCAGCCTACGAAGCTGTCACCAATTCTCGGTTGTCTGTGTTTGAAAAACATGAAAATCGCCTAGCTTATCGAATGCCAGCCGAAGGCAAGAGTAACCAAGGCATCTATCCTGCACGGGTAGAGCAGCGAGGAGAGAATGAATTATACCTGCGAATTTTAGCAGCACCAGATCTACTAGATAAAGCAGGAAAGCTACCGCGTTATCGAACAAATGCTCAAGACAATGAATTGGATAAAGGGGCTAGTGAATTGGCGCTGACCGATGAAGGTAGTCATGATTTGCCACAGCACGGTGATCCAGTTTGGGTCAGATTAAACCAGCAGCAAAACGATGACCTACCAGCAGATATTCTGGATAACCTAAAAGTTGGCTTGAAGAAACAGCGGGATGGTTCTGTCAAGATACCCAAAAGCGTCGTTACCCGCATTCGCAAGCGAAAACCAGGCTCAAATCCCCCAGGAACGGGTGACTGGCACAAAGGTTGGGTTTGCGTAACGGGTGCCAACATCAATGGCAAACGATACGAGCGAGTGTTTATTGATAATGAGGAAAATCTCTTAATTCCGATCAACGAAGAGTTGAAAACTCTTTGGAAAGGCCTGATTCTGGACTATCAAAAACAGCATCAACGTGATCTAGAAAAACGCAAAGAAGCAAACCAGCAACCTCAGGATTATCTGGGTAATGAGCCTGGGAAAACAGGCTGGTCTACTCATGTCTACAAATCAGGTATGGAAATTTTGGGCGAAGGCACCCTCTGTTATGTGGAATTAACAGGGAAACTAGAGGATCTGCCTAAGGACATTATCCCTGCCCATGTTAAGGCGCTCTCTCCTGTGATGCTATCGCGTCGCCTGTATTTCTCCGCGCCAGAAGATTTACTGCATCCCTCCCTCAAACCAGCGAGTCACAAAAGTGAACTTTCCCCTGCTGATCGCGTCTTTGGCTGGGTAAATCAGAAAGGGAAAGGAGCGTACAAAGGCAATTTGCGGATTAACTCTGTTCAGTGTTTGCATGATGACCCATTAGAGTCGCTGGGAGAGGCTGGGTTGCCGCTGGCAATTTTGGGACAACCTAAACCTCAACAAACACGATTCTATATTGCTAAAGATCAGCAGGGAACTCCACTCGACAACGGCGTGGGTAAAGCAATTGGCTATCAAGCATCCCAGGGATTGCGGGGACGCAAAGTCTATGCCCATCATCGGGGTGTGTCGGATAATTATTGGCGTGATCCGTTGAGCGATCGCACCCAGCAGCCTCAAAACGGCTTTCACCAGGAATATCGTCGTCCCAAAATACTGGAAAAGCCAGATCCTAAAAAGCCCATACGCAAGAAAGATAAACCACAGTATCGTGAGCAGCGCGATGACCAGAATCGGTCAATCAAAGCGTGGGTTAAGGATAAGGTTACTTTCAGCTTTGATATTGATGTGACTAATCTCTCTCATGTTGAGCTAGGCGCACTCCTCTGGTTACTGAGTTTACCTCCAGAACACCATCATCGCCTGGGTGGAGGTAAACCCTTTGGTTTTGGCAGTGTCAGGTTAGATCTCGACTGGGAACAAACCGATCTGCGTGACGGAAAAGGTTGGCAACAGTATTACCAATCTCTAATTCCACTACCAAATTCAAATCCAAAAGCAGCAGAAACAACTATCAACCAGTTCCAAGAGGTGTTTGAGAAAGCCTATGGTAATGGGGAAGCATTTAATAAAATCCCCTTGATTCAGGCTTTTTGTCTCTCTGCTAAAGGCTTTGAAGATAAACTGCCAATTCACTATCCCAGGGCAAGGCAGAAAGGACAAAGTGGAGCCGTACCCCCTCATCCAGAAGGCAAAGCCTTTGAGTGGTTTGTTGAAAATGAGCGAACAGGTAGCTCAGGCGGACCTAAGGTTGCTTTACCTCCTCTCTGGAACGAAACCGGCTTACCTATTCTCAAGTCTCGCTAATGAATACTCTTTGGAGAATTTTCCTATGCAGACTATCACCATGACGGTAGGGACATCTCTACCCACTGGCCCAGATCGTAACTTTCCCGATCTTCCAAAAAGCTCCTAGGTTTGCCCCAAAGATAAATTCCTAGACGATGTATTTTTAGTGATGTGAAAGACCTTGTTGCCTGGATGCAAAGGACTGATTTAGAGCACATCAGTTCTGAGGCGATTGCCTTGTCGCGGCTTGACCCTAATCTTAGAGTACTGACATAGAACCAATTGAAAGTTAACACGGGTCAGGAAATTACTGTTCGCATCAAAGACTTGAGGGATGACGGTTCCATCAAGCGTGTCAAAGGAATTCAGTAGAAAATTATGACTTCCCTGAAAACTCGACCTCCTTTTGTTTCCACATTCTTATCCCATTCCTCAGCCAATAGTATACTGGTGGAAGCGGTGGCCAAATGGCTTGGGCGTCGTGGTGTTCTAGCCTGGCTCGATAAAAACGAGCTGAAAGAGATGGGGCCGTTAGACACAGCTCTAAAGCAGGCCGTCCAGCAGCAAGCAACCCTAACCATTTTTCTCTCTGAAGCCTCAGCGAACTCTAGCTGGTGCAAAAACGAATTAGAGTGGGCGCTGCAAGCGCAAGACGGATATGAACATATTCTACCTGTGTATCTAAGCGAGCCAAGGAAACTGGTCAAGAACCACGATCTGCTCCGAAACCGCTTTTTGGACTACGAAGGCAAGGTTAATCAGAGGGGCTATGTTTGCGAGCAGGAGCCAACGACTGCTGAACAAGATGCGATGGCTGAACAGATAGCAATGACAGCGTATCAGCGATCAATTCCTCAAAATTCGTCAGAGATTCTAATTGTTTTGGATCAGCGGGGAAATGGACTGCGCCGAGGGTTACCCCCCATCCCTGATAACCTTGCCCGACTCAATGCCCCAACGCTGACCTTTCGCCCTAACCTGGGTTTACGCAAACCAGCGGAGTTAATCACTGGCGCAGATTGGGATAATATGGCTCAAACAATGACCACTTCCCTCTCTCATGCCCTAGGCGTGTCGCGCAACAACTTTCGCCGGGTAATGGTGCTAAGCAATGCCCAGACCAGTCTGGCATGGGCAATTGGGCAGTATTTTGACAGAACCAATAACATTGACCTTTACAGCTATGACCGATTTGGCAATGTCGTGACAAACCAGGGGCAAGAGCGTGTGGCCCTTCTCCAAGGCGGAAACCCCAACAGTGCCCAGCCAGTTAATGATATCGCTGAGCAACTGAATGAACCACAACCACAAATTGCCATTGGGGTCGGCTCCACAGGAGAGACTAAGGAGCTGTATATAAAAGATGCTCAGCGGGCGGTGGCTAATTTGCCGCTTTTCTGGATTGGCTCTGAGATCATAGAAACATCTGAACAGGCCATGCAGCTTGTTGCTGATGTTATTGCATCTGTCATGCGCTTTCGCAGAGACTATGGTACTCAAGAGCTGACGTTGTTTTGGACAGGCCCCAGCCATGTGGCTATTCTAGCTGCAACTAATTTGACGTGGCATGTCATACCTAAGGTGAAATATATGGAGATGGATCGCACCCAAGGCGAGTACGTGCATCTGCCTATGCCAGGAGATTAAAATTCAGTAGCTATCTTCGTTTTTTACAGCTTTGCTCTCACCCACTGCCGAAACGATCGCATCGCCTGATTCCGACCTTCAACCCGACTTTTCTCGACGTACTTGGGAATTTCAGCTTGTAGTGGCCATCCTGGGAAAGTAGGGCTTTCATCCACTTCTATATACTCCTCATTCTGAAGCTGATAAATACGAATCGTTTGTCCAACCCGTCGCCAGAGTTCCGGTACACCCAAAGCAGCATAGGTTTCTGGGTGGGTACGGGACGTGATGTCAACTTCTAAAGCAAGATCAGGGGGTGGATCAATCGTTAAATCTAAGCGCTTCTTACCCCGCACAGCGGCTTCGTGCTGAATGTAAAAACATTGGTCAGGTTCGATACCTTTGAGCATCTCGGCATTCTTAAACGTAGTTGACCCCAACGTCAGAAACTCGATATCTAGCTCTTCTAAAAAAGCTTTTAGCAAGTCACTAATGTTCTCCTTATCCGATTCATGTTCGGGCAGTGGGGCCATGATTTCCAGTAAACCGTTGTTGTAAGCAATGCGAGAACCCCGATGCTCTCCGAGTTCTTCTAAAATGGCTTCAAATTCCTCCCAGCTGACATCATGCAGCAGGAGTCGTTGACCGGGGGGCACGTCTAGCTGTCGGAGTTGTAGGGTGACCATGGGCGGCAATCTCAAAAGCGAAGAAGGAAGAGAGAAGAACGAATATAAGCCATGCTGAAGCTTACCGACGCTGGCCAAAGATTTGGTTTAAGGGGCAAGCAAAATTAGGGAGCAGAGGTGAGGTTAAGGAGTCGTCTGCTTGGAGGGTGATAGCTAACACCAGCACTGCATTATCTCGGCGATAAACCTGCACCTGCCGCAAGTTTTTATCACCGATCCAATATTCCTGGACGCCCTGCTGGGAATAGAGCTTGAGCTTGAGCTGCTTGTCCCGCTGTTCATTTTTTTCACCGGGAGACAACACTTCCACCACCAGTTCCGGGGCTCCGGTCAGGTGCTCGGCCTCATCCAGCAGCAGGTCTAAACGCTCTGTGCTGGCCCACACGACATCAGGAATGACGTTGTCTTCATCGGTGAAAATGACGCCGGGATTGATAGCAGCCTCGCCAAAACCGCTTGACTGGCACCAAGTGTCCAGCGCATTGAAGATTCGGCCAGTGACTTGTTGATGACTCCAGCGGGGAGCACGGGTCACGATGAGTTCTCCGTCAATAATTTCGTAGCGTTTGCCGTTCTCTGGGAAGAGTTCTAGGTCAGCCGTGGTCCAGCGAACGCGATTGGGTGTAGTGGTCATAGCGATCGCCTCCATGCAATGCCGACTATCTATACTCTAACGGTGCTATTCAACGAACAGGTACCTGACTCATCGACCGGTGGCGCGATCGCTGTAAGCAACATAAGCTCCATTGGCTGCATGTCCCACTAGAGTGACTGGGTTATTGGCAATCAACAAGTACTGGTTCTCAGAAGATGGTTCAATCCGATTGAGGTTTTTGATGTGGCCACGGAAATAAACTACCAGCACTGCTGTCTCTGGCAATATATTGTTCAGCAAATCATGAACCATTTCGGCAGACTTTACTTCCTGTTGATTGTCTGAAAGCTCAGTAAATAAACCAGAAGAGGTTTGCCAATTTTGTAGATCTAGGATGGTTACATATCCGTGCAGAGAGCTTAAACCTTCTTTCGTGGTGCAGAAACTGATTGGCTTGCGAAATCCACGTAATTCCAGCAATCTTACTTCGCTTATATCTTGGCGCTCTCGTGTATCATCGGGCAAGAAATAGTTTAGTCGAGTTTTACTAACAAGTCTTTCCGGCTGAACGGTTCGTTCCCAATCGTCAAACTCGTCTTGGACTAAAGCTTTGATTCGCTCATCCAACTCCCTTCTCACTATATCCCCAGCAATCTTTTTTGCATCTTCTAGGTTGTTTTTGAAAAACCAGGTGAGTAATGCGCCAACAATTCCTAAGAAGGCCAGAAAAGCACTGTTCATCTTAAGGATGAAGTCAATCTGCTTTGTCAGTAGTTCGGTATCAGCAGTCCCCGATTGACCAGAGGCTGGCGGTAAAGACACCGCAAAGAAGATGACTCCGACGACGAGCACAATCAGCAGAGAGATGAGAAACCATTTGCCGACTGCTGGTTGAGAAGGCTGACCAAATTGCCGCGATCGCATCTGTTTCAGAAGATTTTACAACTGTGTGCTTACAAGGTACCTCACTGCTCACTAAGCGCTTTAATTCGATAGAAATTGATAAAACTTGCTAGGAGCAAACATCCAGGCCCGATCGCAGCTCCCGACACTGTTCTGCCAGCGGCGTCCCGAGTTCCTCAGAAATTGCAATCGCCTGGTCAAAGTAATCCACTGCCATCTCACGATCGCCCATTGCCTGATACAGCATCCCCAGATACTTGTAGGCAGATGCCTCTAAGCCCTTCGCTTCCTGTGCTTGGATGATTTCTAATCCGGCTTCGAGGTGGGCGATCGCGGGGGCATACTGCTCTAATTTGGTCAGGGTTTCGCCCAGGTTGATCAGGGTCAGCCCTTCGCCCCAAACATCGCCGATCTGCTGAGTGATCGCCAACGCCTGCTGATATCCCTCTACCGCTATTAGGTACTCGCCCAATTCACTGTGGGCATTGGCGAGATTCACCAGCGCCGCTTCTTCAGAGCGCTTTTCGCCGATTTGGCGGGCGATCGCCAGATCTTGTCGATGGTACTCAGCGGCACAGTCATAGTCATGGAGGGCGTCATACACGCTGCCAATGCTCCCGAGAGCCGCACCTTCGCCCGCTACGTCACCCCTCTGGCGAACCAGCTCTAGAGTCTGAAAATGGCATGCCAGTGCCCGGTCATAGTCGCCCAGTTGCATCGAGGCATTGCCCATGCCCTGAAGGGCACGGCCTGCTCCAGGGATATCGCCCAAAGATTTGGCAAGGTCAAGGTGGTGCTGATGGTGCTCAATCGCCACTTTGAACTGACCTCGCGCATGATAAAGCGACCCCAGGTAGCCGAGGGCATTGGCCTCTCCTTGGCGATCTCCCACATCTTGAGCAATCTGGATTGCCTGCTGATAGTACTGAACCGCTTGCTGAGGATTGCCCATCGCAGCGTGAGTGTTGCCCAAATTACTGAGCGTCTGACCTTCGCGGTAAGCGTCGCCGATTTCGCGCACGATCGCTAACTGCTGGTTCAAGGCTGATAGCGCCGCTTCGTAGTTACCCAAAGCATGAGCAATCACCCCCAAGTTGCCATAGGCGAGGCTGGCACCGAGTTGATCGCCGATTTGCTGGGCCATGGTCAGTTGTTGTTCATAACATTCAACCGCTTGGCTGTACTGGCTGGTAGCACTATAAACATTGCCCAGGTTGCCCAGAGCATGGAGCAGACTTTGCGGATGGTCGAGGCTTTGGGCGATCGCTAAATGCCGCTGATGATACGTGAGCGCCCGGTCATACTGGCCTGTCATGAAACAAACGTTACCTAAGCCGCCCAAGGCATTGGCCTCTGCCAGCCGGTCGTGAATATCGTGGGCGATTTGGCGCTGCTGCTCAAAATACTGGGCTGCCAAGTCATATTCTCCAGAGCTATAGCAGGCGCTGCCCAGACCCGCCAGGGCACTACTTTCACCTGCGCGATTGCCGATTTGCTGTGCCAGCTCTAAATGTTGACCGTGATAATTTTGGGCTTGGTCGTACTGGCCGAGGGAGTGGTAGCAACTGCCCACATTGCCCAGAGCCGAACCGACCATTTCTCGGTCGCCAGTTTCGCGGGCAATGGTTAAATGCTGTTGGTGACAATCCAGCGCTTTGGCATAGTGGCCCTGCGATTCGTAGATGTTGCCAAGGCTGCCGAGGGCAATGCCTTCACCCGCGCGGAGATCAGCGGCTCGGGCAATGGCTAGCCAGGTTTCCTGGTATTTAATGGCTTGGTCGTAGTCACCTAGTGCGTAATAGACCTCAGCCAAATTGCTCAGCACTCGACCCTGATCAACGCGATCGCCAACTGTTTGCAAAATGCTGAAACTGCGCTCTAGGCATTGCTTTGCCTGTGGGTAATTGCCTTGAGCCTGATGAGTGGTGCCGAGAAATTGCCAAAACAAACTGTTCCATTTCGGCTCGACGTGATCGATCAGAGTCTCATACAAGCGGGCCTGCTCTTGGCTGTAGCCCCACAGCTTGAGGTGGTAGTGCAGTTGCACATCGGCGGGAGTATTCAGCCGGGTGAAAATCAAAGTGACCGCTTGTTGCCACTCATTGATCGCACAGAGCAGATAAAACGCTTCGATATAGCCTTGAACTTGGTCTAAGTGAGTCGCATCAGTAGATGGTTTGTAGCGGCTGAGCCAGTTGATGATGGCTTGGCAGCGGGTACGGCGCGATCTCGGCCTGATAGAGCGAATGCGGGTTGGGTCTAAGCCTAATTGTGCCAACTTGCCTGATGGCGAGGGGAGCAAGGCCGTCATTGGTTTGATTGCGAACTGTTTAACTTCAGAATGAACTGTGCTGGGCGTTCCAGGGTTCCTCAGGAACCCTGGACTTTAACTCATGGGATTAGCTCAATTGGCGATGCCGTAGGAGAAAGCTCAGCACTTCACCCTGCTGGTGCGTAATCAAGATCCCGGTTTCGGGGATTTTGACGAGCTGGCTCCATTGGGCCTGCTCCGCATAGTTGAGCACATGCAGTTGGTTAATCGTAGATTGCACGCCTTGGGGTGAGCCAATAATCAAGTGCCGCAGTGCTTCGCGTCCCGATAAAGCCTCAGGATGCAACAGTCTTGCCGGTACTTGCACACCCGATTTTGAGCAACCTGGGAAATCAGGTGCCGTCGAATACAACATAGGGGATTCCTCCAAAACGATAGACAAGGAATCCCAAAAACCTGGCCAACCCAGACGCAATACAGTTCAAGGCGGCCACAAGTAAAATACTACTCAGCCTCCGAGACTGCCGTAATCAGTCTTGGGGGTCAGCTACTGACAAGTGCGCCAACACTTGTCAGTAGCGCTCAACCAAATTTTTGGGAAATTAAGCTGCAGGGTCGCAGCTATGGTTAAGGAATATACCCTATCTAGCCCTGTGGAACCAGTTACAAATGTTTTCTAAGTCCCCACTTCCCACACAGGATGCGTTGAGGGCTGAACTAGATTTGCTCAATCTCTCTATCCGTTCAATTCAGCCTCCTCGTCGGCGTACTCACTATCAAGCCGTCCTGAACTGGCTAACGCGCTATCAAGTGCCATCAGAAGCGAGTGCTTTGCAGCAGGTGCGAGGGTTATTGGAGTCGTTTCAGCACCTCTATGCAGTTGAGGATCTCCGCAGAGCTAGCCAAATTCTGACGATTAGGCTTCATACGGAAACCAATGACGAATTGCACAATCAGCTTCATACCTGGGGCTATTGCCAAGCGCAGATTGAGCTTTATAACAAGCTGCTGGGCAGGCTTGATGCTCAGTGTGACTCTATTTTCTTAAATGGTTTGGGATTGGTACACCGATCGCTCGGCAACTATGAAGCGGCTCGCCTAGCCTATGAGCGAAGTCTTGCTCTGGCAATGCAAACTCAAGATACTGAAGGGGGCAAAACTGCCCTCTGCAATTTAGGTGAAATTCACTGCCTCAGTCAGGATTACCCCAAAGCTATAGACTACACACAGCAAGCTTTTCACCTAGCGCAACGCCTGAATGATGTTTCCACTTTAGGAACAGTATTAGGCAATCTGGGGCTCATCTATCAATCGATGGGAGACTATCGCAACGCCGTTGAATGCCATCAGCGGTATCTACAGATTTCTCAGCGGCTGAACGATTGTGTGGCTGCAATGAATGCACTGATTGGACTTGGGATTGCCCATCATGAGCTAGGTCAATATAGTGAGGCGATTAACTTTCATCAGCAGTCGTTGAAGATTGCCTTGGATATCGGCGATCGCTTCAGTCAGGGAACGGCTTTAGGAAATTTGGCAGTTGCTTACCAATTTTGGCTGAGCCAGAAAGGGCTATTGAATATGCGCAAAAACATTTAGCGATCGCGCTAGAGATCGGCGACTGTGCCGGAGCGTCGCGTGCGCGTGCGGTCTTGGCTAATCCCCAAATATAGCGAAAGGCAGAAGGCGGAGAAAAGTCAGAAATCAGAAGACAGAAGGTAGAAACGCT
>ERZ1740060.500-NODE-500-length-20705-cov-5.557821_pt1 | contig 20705 bp, 21 predicted proteins | sample MGYA00581743_ERZ1740060 | MGnify/ENA primary metagenome ERZ1740060 (study PRJEB43018, sample SAMN04849235) | marine metagenome | isolation source: floating plastic debris | place: Pacific Ocean | collected 2008-08-27 | study: EMG produced TPA metagenomics assembly...
CAATCGTGCCAACGTTCACATGCGGCTTGTTACGCTCAAACTTCTCTTTCGCCATGGCGGAGCGATCCTTTGCAAAGCCTTGTGGAGTAGGAAGAACAGCGGGATCTATCCAGCCGTTCTAGGGCGCGCACATAAGGCTTTGTGGCAGCCCGCGCAAGACCCCTGAACCGCGACCAACGCCAACACTGGTCGCACAACCGGTCGATGGTGCCCCAAGCCTGGCCCTAACGGCGAACTGAGCCAACCGATTACCGATGAGACCAAGACCACTATCGGCAACCATCGCTAAGCTTGGGGCTCTCATGAGCATGTGTGCCACGACATCTGGCTAAGAGATGTAAAGTCAGAAATAACGTCTTGGAAAATTGCTGGTCGCTGATCAATCCTCTAAAAGTAGGCGATGCTCAACAACGCCAAGATCATCCGTTTTCTTGATCGAACAAATGGATCGATGTCCATCGAACGTATCTGGGATTCGTTCAACGAGGAAATAAAAGACTATGGCTTTGTTGCAGCTGGGTACGCCTTCTCAAACGGGTTGAAGCAAGGCGCAATAGCTGACGAGATGGTGTATTTTGGCAGCTATCGCAATGACTATGTCCAAACCTATATCGACGAAAGGCTGGCCGATGATGACTATGCAATGCTTTATGGTTCGGCCAACGACGCGCCAGCTTTCTGGAGCGACATCGTCTCAATGAACATGACCGCCGGGCGAGCGCGGTTCCAAAGCATCGCCTCCGATTTCGGCTTGAAGGAAGGGCTGGTTGTTCCCTTTCGGGGCGGCGAGAACGAAGAGGCACCACGCAGCGGCGTCGCCCTTCAATCCGATAGCGAGCAGCCCGAACAGCACCGGGCCTTCGTGAAGGCGTATCTTGGCGAGATTGTTCAGCTTTGCGCAGTGTTCGACAACGCCATGCGCCGACCAACGTCCATCAAAGAGATGTATGGCCTGTCCCCACGCGAGTTAGAGTGCATCAAGCACTTGTGCCATGGCCGCACCAACAAAGAGATTGCTGATCGTCTGGCGCTTTCCGACAAAACGGTTGAGCATTACATCGCAAAAGCGATGTCGAAGCTGAAGTCGCGCAACCGCCACCATGCCGCTGCCAAGGCCGTCATGCTGGGTCTCACCAAGACCTGACGCCTCCCTAGGGTAGAATCCCCGTATTCGGTGCTTTGCTTGTAGACGATAAGGTCACCTCGGGCAGGCATCGCACGGTCACTATAGGCTTGGCTGGCCCTTACCTTGGCACCAGGCGAACGTCCAACCGTGACAATAGGCAATCCTTCGATGGCAAACGAACATGTTACCCGACAGCAAAAGATCGAGTACAGTGCGGAGATATTGCACGAAATCAAGGGTATGCTAGCAAACCAAGTCACGCCAGCTGCGATGTCCGCCCTAACCCTAGCGTCTGACCTCATCCGGGACGAGGCTAAGGTATCTCGGATCAAATCCTATCGCCAAAGGCATACGCTCAAACAGATCGACTAGCCGGGGGCTGGTCCCGCCACACTAGGGATCGCCGACAGGCTGCTTTGGCGCGAATTTGCCGAAAGAACCAAGAAAAACTGGAGCGGGTGAAGGGAATCGAACCCTCGTCATCAGCTTGGAAGGCTGTTGCTCTACCATTGAGCTACACCCGCGTAGCGCCAATGACGCCTGCGGTAATGACGCCTTTCTGGCGGGGATGGTGGAGGAGGCTGGATTCGAACCAGCGTAGGCGTAGCCAACGGATTTACAGTCCGTCTCCTTTAACCACTCGGACACTCCTCCAAGAGCCCCAAAAGGCCGCTTCGTGCGAAGCCCGCGCGTTATCAACATAAGCGCTCAAGCTGTCAATCCATCTCCCAGCCTGCTAACAGCCGATCTTTCAATTAGTTGCGTTGGACTGCCACCGCGCGACGCAATCAGGGTACCTGGCGAACTGCATGTGCAGCCGCTGACACATTCATGACTGACCAAAAAGACACCAAGAAACCACGATCGGGCTTTGCCCGCATGAAAGCGGCCAAAGCCGCACGCAAGGCCGGCGAGACCAAAGCAGAACGCCGCCAACGGTTCGGTGCGCGTGCTGAACCGGCCACCGCCACTGAAGTGCCCTACCATTTGCACGGGCTTCATGCCGTGCGCGCCGCGCTCGCCAATCCCCGCCGGACCATTCACAAGCTGATGGCAACGCCTAACGCCCTGAAAAGGCTGGAAGTACCAATCCCAGAAGGGTTGTCGGTAGAAGAGGTGCGGCCATCAGACTTAGACGCCTTGCTGGGCGACGATGCTGTGCATCAGGGCGTTGCAGCGCTGATCGATCCTTTGGCGACAGAACCGCTCTCCGCCCCCTACCCCAAGCTCTCCATCCTGCTTGATCAGGTGACCGATCCACACAACACTGGCGCAATTCTGCGCTCGGCTGCCGCCTTTGAGGCCGATGCGGTTATCACAACCGCCCGCCATGCCGCCCGGGAGACGGCGACAATGGCAAAGGCTGCATCCGGCGCCTTCGAACTGGTCCCCATCCTGACCGTGCGCAATCTTGCAGAGAGCATCGACGCTCTGAAAGACGCCGGGACACTCGTCATCGGGTTGGACGGGACAGCCACCACGGAACTGCCGGCGGCGTTGACAGCGCTGAAGAAAGCGCAAGACCAACCCATCGCGCTGGTGCTTGGTGCCGAGGGCAAAGGGCTGCGGGAAAAAACCAAGGCAACCTGCACCGCCCTTGCCCGCCTGCCATTCACCGGCTCGCAACTGGCGAGCCTCAACGTATCGAATGCCGCCGTCCTTGCGCTTTACATCGCTCGGCAGTCCGCAGAGGCCGGTTAGCCAAGGCGGCCTTCCATCCTCACCAATCCGCTTGCATCCTTCACACAAATCAGCGACAAGCAGCCCGCCGAACGAGTGCAATTGCTGGCATAGCTCAGTTGGTAGAGCACCTGATTTGTAATCAGGGGGTCGCGGGTTCGAACCCTGCTGCCAGCACCATCAATCGCGCCGGTTTTCCCATCCTTTCGGAACGGCATTCAAGAGGCCGATCACCGGCGGCGGACTGCGATGCCCCAACAGCCTGGGCGCATGCACCTGCTCTGTCAGTCCGTCCAACGCAGCTTGGATCTGATCCCTTCGGGAACTTTGCGGACGCACGCAAAGGGCGATCATGGTGGCATGCCGGGACATCAGTTCCGCATCAGGCGCGATGTAGGTCGCTGGACTATCGATCAACACCAGATCATAGGCCGTGCGGGCGCCCTCCACGAGGCCGGCAAAGGTACTGGCGCGCAACATGTGGTCGCTGCGGTCGCCAGCAGGTTCACTGTTGGCAAGAACATCAAGGCCCGTCATCGCCTCGCGTCGCGCCAACCCCAGCACCTGATCTGGCCCAACACGACCGGATAACAGGTCCGACAGCTGCCCATCGGTCGGCTGAGCAACAAAACCCAGCATGTTCAAGACTTTAGGCGCCTTAAGAACTGCATCGATCAACAGCACACGGCGCCCACCCCGTGCGGCGTGAAGCGCAACGGCCAGTGCCACAGATGTCTTGCCCGCGCCGCGGTCAGGAGATGTCACAAGCAGACAGTGTCCACCGCCATCATCCGGCCCGGACGCTTCAAGCGTCGCCACAAGCGTACGCAACGCATCACCAACTGGTCCTGCACGCGCGACAAAGGCATGATCCTGCATAAGGCCTTGATCTGCCGCCAAAAAAGGAATGGCGGCGGCCACCGGTAATCCCAATTCCTCCAGCGCGTCCCTATCAACGATCTCAGGCGCTCTCGCCTCGGCTTTTATGGCGCTGGCCACGCCAGCAGCCAGACCGCCAAACGCTACGAGTGCCAGCACCAACGTGCGCGGCGGGTGGCTTGGCTCGGCCGGCGGGAAAGCGCGAGAGATCAAACTGCCATCGGCAACCTGTGTGTCCATGGTCAACGCAACCCGTTGAAGTTGCTCATACGTCTGGCGGTAGAGCGATCGCGCAGCCTCCAACTCGCTGGTTAGTTGCCGCTCCTGCGAACGGGTCGATCCGACGCCCGTAACAACACCCGGGAGACCGTCCAAACGGCCTTCCAGGCCCTGGATACGCTGAGCCAGGTGGCCGGCTTGATCGGTTAAGACGTCGTGCGCCTGCCGCGCCATCTCAACCTTGTGAGCGGCCTGCTCGGCCAGGAACGCATCAGCCAGGGCGTTCGCCCAGCCGGCTGCCGCATGCGCGCCCTGGCTGGTGACCTCTATCGCGATCACGGCGGACGTCTGCTGACGGGTGAAGCGAACACTGTCGCGCAACAGCGAAACCATGGTTTCATCATCGTCCCGGAACCGGACCGATCCGTCTCGCTGCCGGACCGGTCCGTCCTGTGCATTCGCGTTCAGGTTCGGCCAACGCCATTGCCGGTCGGAAAGAAGCGCGGCGACAAGAGAGGGCGAAGCCGATTGAACCGCACGCCGGAGGACAGCATCGGAGCGCACCATGTCCACTTGGCTGGCGACCAGACGGTTCTGACTGTTCCCATCAAGGCGATCCCAGTCCGGATCGACCATCTGAGGCAGCTCCTGATTGACGATGACCAGCGCCGTTGCCGTGAAACGTTCCGGCCAGATGTGCAAAACGGATGCTGCGATGAGCGTTGGGACGACGCCCGCTAAGATCACGCGTAGGGCCTGTCGACGAAGGAACCCTAACGTTAAGGGTATCTCGTCTCGGACAGGTGCCCCGCTCGATTGCGCTCTATCAGTCGACGTTGAACGCTGCACACCAAGCCCCCCAAGCCTCTGGCAACCGCAGAAAGGCTAGCAGACTTATCGGGAAGAACCCTTAGGTAAGACACCTACGCAATGGCACTAAGTCTTTGAGAAATATACAACTTTTAGTGGCGAATCGGAGCTCATTCCGCTGCGTCATTAACCGCAGGACGTGTATCGGTGAGGAATCCGCCCGACTGACGACGCCAAAGCTGGCTGTACAAACCGCCAGCCTCCAAAAGGCTGTCATGGGTGCCATCTTCGATGATCGTGCCCTTGTCCATCACCACCAAACGATCAAGCTCGGCAATGGTCGACAGGCGGTGCGCGATAGCAATCACCGTCTTGCCCTCCATCAGCTCATAGAGGCTGTCCTGAATGGCGGCTTCCACCTCTGTGTCGAGCGCGGAGGTGGCCTCATCAAGAAGCAAGATCGGTGCGTTCTTCAACAACACGCGGGCAATCGCGATCCGCTGACGCTGACCACCGGAGAGCTTCACACCCCGCTCGCCGACATGGGCGTCCAGCCCGCGACGACCGTTCAGATCTTCCAGTTCGTGCACAAAGCTGTCGGCCCGCGCCATTTCCACAGCGCGATGGATGTCCGCTTCGCTGGCATCGGGGCGGCCATAGGCAATGTTCTCGCGCACCGAGCGATGCAAGAGCGCCGTGTCCTGCGTCACCACACCAATATGTGCCCGCAGGCTCTCCTGCTGAACGCGGGCGATGTCTTGTCGGTCAATGCGAATACGACCGGACTCAACATCGTGCAGCCGCAGCAAGAGGTTCACAAGCGTCGTCTTGCCAGCGCCCGAGCGACCAATCAGGCCCACCTTTTCACCCGGTCTGATGTCAAGCGTCAGCTTCTCCATCACACCGCCATCCTTGCCGTAGTGGAAGGAGACGTTCTCAAAGCCGATGGCACCTTCGCGCACCACAAGCGTCTTGGCGTCCGGCGCATCCTGCACCAAGCGCGGCTGGGAGAGCATCGCCATGCCGTCATAGATCGTGCCGATGTTCTCAAACAGCATCGACATTTCCCACATGACCCATTGCGAGATACCGTTGATACGCAAGGCCAGACCCATCGCGACCGCGATGGCGCCCACCGAGATCGTTCCGGTCAGCCAGAACCAGATCGACATCGCACCCAGCGCAAACAGGAGCAGCATGTTCAGGCTGTAGAGCGCGATGTTGAACAGGCTGGAGAGCCGCATTTGCTTGTAGACGGTGCCAAGGAACGGCTCCATCGCCTCGCGGACATAGGCTTCCTCGCGGCCGGCATGGGCAAACAGCTTAACTGTCGTGATGTTGGTGTAGCTGTCGACGATCCGCCCCGTCATGTCGGAGCGCGCATCGGCCTGTGCCTGGGCGATGTCGCGCAAACGCGGGACGAAATAGACCAGGATGCAAAGATAGAGCGCCAGCCAGACAAACATCGGGATGAGAAGCCGGATATCTGCCGACGCTGCCACAGCCAGCGTGCCGATGAAAAAGGCAAGCACATAAACCAAGACGTCGAACAGCTTCAGCACCGCCTCGCGGATCGCAAGCGATGTCTGCATCATCTTGGTGGAAACCCGGCCGGCAAATTCATCGGCATAGAAAGCCTGGCTCTGACCGAGCAAATAGCGGTGCGCAAGCCACCTCACCCGCATGGGATAGTTGCCCAGCAGGGTCTGATGGATGATGAGCGTCTGCACGACCAGAACAGCCGGCAGACCGATCAGCATCAGCGCTGCCATCCACCACAGCGTGGTCGCTTCCTCTTCAAGGAAAGTCTCGCGATCGCTTGTGACAAGCCAATCCACGACCTGACCGAGGAAGCTGTAGACATACACCTCCCCGATCCCGATCACGAAGGCGAGCACCGACGCAACCAGAATGGCAGGCCATGCCCCCCGCGAGTAATGACGGCAGAAGGCAAACAGCGTGGCAGGCGGCGTCTGCTGGCCGCCCGCCGGGAACGGATTGAGACGCTGCTCAAACCAGGCGAACATAACAAAGCCTCAAGGGACTATACGGACGAAAAAACCCAAACCGCACTTCGGCGATTTGGGGCTGAGCGTGCCTTAGCATCCCAACCAAGGCAGCACGAGGGCAAAGATGCACAATCGTTGGCAATGAGAAACATTCTTGCCAGACAGTGCCATTTAGGCGACACATCCGCCGTCTTAGGCTCGGCCATGTGGCTGCCGGCTAAGGACCAATCTCCTTGTGCAGCCGGCACCGCGTCGGCAAGTGTTCCGGCCTTAAAATGACTGCACTTTCCAACCCTCGCATCGGCTTTGTTGCCAGTTCCGTCCCTGAGTCGCAGAGCGCCATGGACAGGCTCCAGCTACGCTATGGCAAGCACTCCATCGACGACTGCGATGTTGTTGTTGCCCTCGGTGGCGATGGCCTGATGCTGTCGGCGCTCCACCGCTTCATGAACACAGGAACACCGATCTATGGTATGAACCGCGGCTCGGTGGGCTTTCTGATGAACGAATATGGCGAGGAAGACCTGCCAGAGCGGTTGGCCGACGCCGTCCCGACCCAGATCCATCCGCTTCTGATGGAAGCAACCGACCAGGATGGCGCGATCCATACCGACCGAGCGATCAACGAAGTATCGCTGCTGCGCCAAACCCACCAGGCCGCCAAGCTGCGCATCACCGTTGACGGCCGCGTGCGGCTGGAGGAGCTGATTTGCGACGGTGCGCTGGTGGCAACGCCTGCCGGCTCAACAGCCTACAATCTTTCAGCTCACGGGCCCATCCTGCCCATCAACGCCCCCATGCTGGCGCTGACGCCTATTAGCCCCTTCCGCCCACGCCGTTGGCGCGGCGCAATCCTGCCCGACCATGCCAAGGTTCAGTTCGATGTCCTGGAACACGACAAACGGCCGGTCGCCGTGGCAGCCGATGCCGCTGAAACCCGCTCCGTGGTGCGTGTGGAAGTACGTGAGAGCCGCGCCGATAGCACCAACATGCTCTTCGATCCCGACCATTCGTTGGAAGAGCGTATCCTTAACGAACAGTTCTCCGGTTTCTAAAGCCTCGACCTAACTTTTAAAGCTACCCTCATGCCTGCGTGATTAAATGCGAGCAGTTTGTTTGTTCGCATTCCAGGATGGTCGCGTCATGATGGTCGATTTATCCCACTTGAAGATTCTTCTCGTTGACGATTCACTGCACATGCGTCGCATCGTGCGGTCCCTTCTCAACGGGCTGGGAATCCGTGACATTGATGAAGCCGATGATGGTGCGGTCGCGCTGCAACTGTTTGAAGAAAGCGTCCCTGACATCGTAATATCAGACTGGGTCATGCCGGTCTTCGACGGGCTGGAACTCACGCGCGCCATACGCAATGCCGATAGCGCCAACCCCTACACGTCCATCATCATGATGACCGGACATACCGAGCGCTCAAAAGTGCTTCAGGCGCGCGACGCCGGTGTCACCGAGTTCCTCGTCAAACCCATGTCCGCAAAGTCGCTTTTTGCGCGCATCTCCAACTGTCTGGAAAACCCGCGACCCTTCGTAAAAACGAAATCCTACTTCGGCCCAGATCGGCGACGTTTCGTTCACCCATCCTATCAAGGGGAGCGCAAACGCCGGGCCGACGTCAATTTGGCCGAGGAAATCGCGCTGGATAAACAGGTGGAAAACGCCATCTGACCGTAAGGGCAACTACGAACTCAAACGCAACCCTCTGGCAACTCTTTGCCGCTACGATGGGTCATGAATCAGCGATGGCTTGGACAATGAAAACCACTCAGAACGACGCCGGTTACGAAATCATCGATCCGCCGAACAAACTGAAATCAAAGGTTCGGATGCTGGTCGGACGTGACGCGCAGATGGACCCTGTTGAGCGCGCCGAAAAGGCGATTGAGCGGTTGTCCGCCAATTTCGGTGATTGGATGGAAGACGAGGTCACACGCCTTATTGAGCAATGGCGCAAAACGAGCGATCTGGATTTCTCGCCGGAAGCCAGAGCCGCTCTTTACCGCGTGGCCCACGACATGCGCGGCCAGGCCGCAACCCTTGGCTTTCCAAGCGTTGGCAAAATCGCCGGTGTGTTCTGTGACATTCTCGATGCCTTTGGCGATCGCCCGGTCCCCGATACCTTTCTAGAAAAATACATCGACGCTATCCGCGCCATCGCGCGCGAAACCGACCGCGGCGAAGACAATGCGATTGCGTCAGAACTCTCCTCGGAGTTGGAGCGTGCCGGACAAGAGCTGGTTGAGGCCATGGACAAACCCGAAAGCGCTAACGAAGCGGCCTGACAGGCTTCTTGCAGACAGAGATTTGCTGAATAGCCCGGGGCCAAAAGAACCTCAGGCGGCCAAGGCCCGTCCGATATCAGCGTCAAGATCAACGATCTCAGCGTCGCCAGAAGCGAGAAGCTCGTCCATTACTTCGGCGCGTTTGGCCGCTGCCCAGACTCGCTTGCCAGCGCTTCGCGCCTCGTCCTGACAGATATCCGCGGTGATGCTGTGGCAAAGCGCCACCAGATCATCGGCTAGCAAAGACTCTTGCGGCCAAGTTTCATCAGCCTGGCTGACCCGTTGATCGACCACTTCAATCAGTGTCTCGGCGAAGATGGCTGGCGTCCAATCAACATCGGCACGCGCAAGCTCGCGCGCCAGGACGATGGACATGGACACGACCATGCTCACATCGGGCGACAAGCGGGCCTTCTTCAACAGGGCGGCACTCACACCCGGCCGGTCATGCACAAAGGCGCTACGCACCCGGCGCACGGGCGTGTCGGCAAGCACGGCAACCAGCCCTTCCAGGACGGTCATATGGCCGCCAAGCACCGCGCGCAGAAGAAAGGCCTGGGACAACAGCCCTTCGCGATAAAGCCCTTGCAGCCCGGCCAGAAGGTCATCAACCGAGCCGTCCTCAAGCGCATTAAGAAGTGCCTGATCCTGCGCCGCGCGGGAAATGCGCTCCAGCCGGCGCTGCGGCACGACAGCGCGAACAAGATCATGCTCGGCCAACGCCTCGCGGCGCGCCACCACCAGCCGGCAACGCTGATCGGTCGTCACCTGGCGGTAGTCGAGCAGCCTTTGCAGGGCCTCCGCATCATTTCCAAAACGCGTGATGTACCGGTCGATCTGGCCTGCAGAGAGACGCACATAAGGGTTTGAAAGCAGCGTTAGACAGGCGTGGAGGTTCGAGCGATCGACAAGCGCGTCCACCACACGGCCGCACAACACCATACGCTCCGCAATTGCCATGGCGAGCCTGGGCTCATCGCGTGAAAGACCATCCAGAAGATGCCGATCAAGCAGCAGGGGCGAGCGGGCAAAAAGCGTGGCGCAGACGCTCGGCACATCGTCAAGAAGGCGGAACACGACCGGGCGCGGTGCATCACCCCTGTTGGCGAAGACATCGGCCAAGCGCTCACGCACGCGAACAGCACTGTCATCGACCAGAGTGAACAGACCGGTGGTCAGGGTGCGCCGCTGCTCGTCTGTGACCGGCGAATACAAATAGGCCCTGGCCAAGGCATCAGCTGCCTCCACGCGGCGCTCAACGGGCGCGCACGCTGTCCACTCCAAAAACGCATCGACGATCATACTGGGCCAACCAACTCCGTCCCGGTCATGTCACGCGCCGGGTTGCGGTAGCTCGCAGCGAGCTGACCGCTTTGTACAAACTGAACAAGATCAACCGGCGGGCCGTCGGCCTCCACCTTTTCCGGACGTGGTGCTGGTGCAGGCACAGAACCACCACCCTCACCGCCATGCGTGCTGACCACCTCCTGCGGGAGGTCAGGCGTACGGTAGCCATCCGCGCGGAACAGGGCATTGAAGAACGGATCGCCATTCGGCTCCGCTTGCGCGGGAGCAACCCGGCTGTGCGCAGCCGTAAAGAGACCATGCCGCGCCAAGACATCGGGTTCGGTAGGCGCTGCCTCTGGCAAAGCGGCGAAACCGTTTGGCTCAAGCGACAGCGGCTCGTTTGAACTGGGCGCCGCAACAGGCGCTGTCGTTCGAGCCGGAGCGTTGACCACAGGCGCTGTCATCGACACCTGCTCCTGCGGGAAGCCATCGACCAGCCGATCATAGAGCTGGCGCATGGAGACCGGCTGGCCGGCGCGATCATAGAACAGGCCCGGATTGGCGCGTGCCTGGGTCGGGAAAACGTCCGCCGCTGCCCTGCCCGGCTGCTGCTCGGCCAGGGCGATCAGCCGGCTACCGCCGGATGGCCCAAACACATGCGCAACATACCCCTCTCCTACCGTGACCGGACGGCCAAGCGCGTTTTGCAGATCCTGTGCGTTGCTTTGCAGGTAGAGCCCGCTCATCACCGCCGAAAGATGCGGGTCGTACCGCAGATCAAGCAGCGCCTGCTCGGTAGAGGGGTCAGCGACCACAAAGCGCCCATCGGAGCGCTGTTGGACAGCGGAGGCTTCCGCCCCCAACCCCAATGCCTGACCATGCTCATGGAGCATGCCAAGCCAAGTTTGTTCGATGAACTGGAAAGCGCCGCGTGCGCTGGAGGTACTGGCGGCAGCATTCGCGTCCAGGCTGGATTCACGCTGCGCCGTCGTTAGAAAGTAGTCGAACGGCAACCCAGTGGTTTCCGACGCCGAGGCAAAGGCCTGCACCAGCCCATCGGGCACCCCAGCCTGCGAAGCCGAGCGTGCAGCCGCGTTCGATGACGGCGAAGGGCCGCTCGATGTGGCAAACGGAACCTGGAAAAGGCTCAAAAAGGACTGCACGGCAATCTCCACCGGTTCAGTCCAATGTTTCGGCCTTTATGGTAAAGGCAGCCTTAATAAACGGCGCAACTCTTCCCTAGGCGCCTGGCTTTTTGGGTGCTTTGGGCCGCGCCATCGTCAGCAGATCACGCGCAACGGCGTAATCCATGTAGCCGCCACGGGCCATCAGCGCCGCCTTTTCGGAATCAAAACGCCCTTCTTCGGTGATGAGATCATCGCGGATATGCACCGCCACCACTTCTCCGAAAACCAGCGTGGAACCGGCTTCCGTGCCGTCTTTGGTGAGGGGATGGCGGATGTCTGTCACCACGCATTCAAGCGCCGATGCGGCGTCGACCAGCCTCGGCGCATCGACACATGTCGCTGGTTCAGAACGCAGGCCCATGGCCGCAATCTCACTGTCCCCACGTTCAAAGTTGGCCGATGATCCGTTCATCGCATCGAACATGGCTTGCGAGACGCTGTGGGCGACGAACGCCTTGGATTCACGGGCAAACGTCGCCGTGTCCTTCTCTCCGCTGGAGGCAAACATGACGATGGGCGGGCTATCGCAGACAGCATTGAAATAGCTGTAGGGCGCAAGGTTCTCAGACCCGTCGGCGCCACGTGTTGCAATCCAGCCGATGGGGCGCGGTGCAACCAGTGCTTTGAACGGATTGTAAGGCAGGCCGTGACTATCTTCGATTCGATAAAACATCGCCTTGCCGCCCTACTCGGCTGCCGCCAGGCCAAACGTCAGATGATCATCCAGCGATGGACGAGGGCGATCCACTGGCTCCACCTGCGGCGTGCCGATATGCACAAAGGCGGATATGCGCTCCTCTGGCTTTACGCCCATCAACGCCTTGGCCTGATCCGAGGTTGAGGCCCAACCCGTCAGCCATTGCGCGCTGTAACCCATGGCGTGCGCGCCGATCATCAGGTTCATCACACTGGCACCGATGGACAGCTCCTGTTCCCACATAGGGATGGCCGGATGCTCACGCGCATTTCCGACCACGGCAAGACAAAGCGGCGCGACCTGAAACAACTCTAGCTGCTTGGTCAGCTTGGGCAGCTCGGCCTCATCAATCTGCGCCTCACGAATGGTATGCAGGCGCGGCGCGATCGCTGCCCGATCATCACGCGACAGGGCGATAAAGCGCCACGGAGCGAGCTTGCCATGGTCCGGCACCCGCATGGCAATCGTCACCAGATCTTTGATCTGCGCCTCACTTGGGCCTGGATCGCCAAGATAGGCTGCCGTCACCGTGCGCCGGGTTTGCAAAAGCTCCAACGTGCTTTGCGCCATTCCTGTCTCCTCGGGATAGGGGGAACATGCCGCATGTGTGGTCTGGTGGCATGGTTTGCCATCGTTATGCGATTTCGCACTTGAAATTGCCATCACTTTCGCATCGAAGGATGCCATGGCCAGCCTTCCCAAACGGACACGTCCAGCCTCGGATTCGCTCTTTCCGCCTTTGGCAGAAGGTGGGTGGAGACGAATGATCCTACTTGCCCTAACGCTTGGCGCTGCGATCGCCATGGGAGATCAGCCTGTTCTGGCGCAGGACACCGATGGCGCCCCTGCCCCACCCAATCCTGTCCCACGTCCAGCCCAGATCGAGCAGGCTATCCCGCTTGATCCGGCAACCCTGACCCTCGACGATCCCTTTGTCGACGACCCGTTCGACGACGGGCCTGCAGACACGACACCAGACGTGCCAACCGAACTGACCACCCAGGATGGGTTCCAGATCGTGCCGCCCGACCCCAATGCGGCAGGTGTACCGATTCGCTTGTCCGCCTCGCTCAACGAAGGCGGGCGCGTGCTCGACAACGATCTGGCATGGACGATTTATGCACTCAGCGATGCGCAGGTGAACGAGGAGGACATCGTGCTCACCTCGCAAGGCGGCACGCTTGATAGCGCTCTACCACCAGGCAGCTACGTCGTTCACGTCTCTTACGGAATGGCGACGCTAACCCGCCCGATCACCATCGCCGCCAGTGGCTTTCAGGACATGTTCGCGCTCAATGCTGGCGGCATCGCTGTGCGCGGTGCAATTGGAGCCGATGATTTCCTGCCCGACGATTTGGTGGCCTTTGAGGTCTATCCGGAAACGACAGCCGATGATGTGAATCCGCAGGCGGTCGTGCGTGATGTCGATGAACGGGCCATTCTGGTCGTCCCGGCAGGCCGCTACACGGTCGTCAGCCGCTATGGCGGTGTCAACGCCGTGGTGCGCGCTGAGATCGATGTGGAGCCAGGCCAGCTGACCGAAGCGGTGATGTTCCACCAGGCGGCGCAGATCACGCTGAAGCTCGTCAACGAACCCAATGGCGAAGCTCTGCCCAACACCGCTTGGAGCATTCTCAATCCAGGCGGCGATGTGATCCGCGAGTTTGTTGGTGCTTTCCCGACGATGGTGTTGTCTTCTGGTGATTATACGATCATCGCGCGCCATGACGGGCAGGTTTTCAGCCGCGACTTCACCGTTGTCACCGGCGTTAACCGGGACGAGGAACTCGTCGCCCAGTAGGCGACAAGCTCGCCCAGCAAAGGAATGCTATGAGCGAGGAGACCGACCGCAGCAAACGCGGCAAGGCCATTCTGGACAGCCTTCATCCCGATGCATTCGCGGCGGTGCAAGATGCGATGGCTGATATCGCGCCGGACTTCGCCGATTACATTCGCGACTTTGCTTTTGGCGACATCTATGGGCGCGACGGCCTGGCGCTGCGCGACCGTCAGATCACGACCATTGCCGCGCTGGCCGCCATCGGCAATGCCGCACCGCAATTGAAGGTGCATATCAAAGCCGGTCTTCGGGTTGGCTTGACCCGGCAGGAGATCGTGGAGATCTTGATGCAGATGGCCGTCTATGCAGGCTTTCCAGCGGCCATCAACGGCCTTGCAGTCGCCAAGGAAGCGTTTGCTGAGCTGGATGAGGTGCCGCCCGCACCATAAGGCCGGCGGCACCCCTATCTTGACCTGGCCTATTCGGCCGCCAGCCTGGCCGCGGAAACCCGTGCGAGATCAGGCGGCGTTGCCTCTTCGCGCAATGACGCGAGCGCATCCTCAAGGCTCATCGCGGTCTGGTGCTTGGCACCCAGCCTGCGAATGTTCACCGAGCGCTCTTCGGCCTCGCGGTTCCCGACCACCATGATGACCGGGATTTTCTGCAAGGAATGCTCTCGGACCTTGTAGTTGATCTTCTCATTGCGCGCGTCGAGCTCGGCATCGAAGCCGGCGTGGAGCACCGCCTGATAGACCTCCTCAGCATAGGCATCCGCGTCCGATGTGATGGTTGCGACAACGATCTGCATTGGTGCGAGCCAAAGTGGGAAATGCCCGGCATAGCTTTCGATAAGAATGCCCAGGAAACGCTCCAGGGAGCCACAGATGGCACGGTGAACCATGACCGGCTGCACCTTCTCGCCATCCTTGTCGACATAGAACGCGCCAAACCGCTCCGGCAGGTTAAAGTCCACCTGGGTGGTGCCCATCTGCCAGTCGCGGCCAATGGCATCGCGCAGGGTGTACTCGAACTTCGGACCGTAGAACGTTCCCTCGCCCTCATTGATCCCGATGGTGATACGGGGATCGTCTGCGGCCATCTTCTCCAGCGAGCTGCGCAGGATGGCTTCCGCGTGGTCCCACATGGCGTCCGTGCCGACACGTTTTTCCGGCCGGGTGGCAAGTTTCACTTCCACCTTGTCGAAGCCGAAATCCTCATAGACCGACATCATCAGATCGTTGATTTTCAGGATCTCAGCCTCAAGCTGATCCTCGGTGCAGAAGATGTGCGCATCGTCCTGGGTGAAGGCGCGAACACGCATCAAACCATGCAGTGCGCCAGACGGTTCATAGCGATGTACAGCGCCAAATTCCGCAAGGCGCATAGGAAGATCGCGGTAACTCTTCAACCCATGCTTGAAGATTTGAACATGCCCCGGGCAGTTCATAGGCTTCAATGCAAACACGCGCGCATCGGCCTCTTCGTCTTCGGGGTGGGTCAGCGTATGGGCCGACTGAACCCCGAACATGTTTTCCTGGTACCAACCCCAGTGACCGGACGTCTCCCACAGGCTCTTGTCGAGCACCTGCGGGGCATTGACCTCTTTGTAACCATCCTTGCCGATGCGTCGGCGCATATAGCTGGTGAGGTTCTGAAACAGCGACCAGCCCTTGGGATGCCAGAAGACGGTTCCCGGCCCCTCCTCCTGGAAATGGAACAGATCCATCTCACGGCCGAGCTTGCGGTGGTCGCGCTTCTCCGCCTCCTCCAACATGTGGAGATAAGCCTTCAGTTCCTTCTCGCTGGACCAGGCCGTGCCGTAGATGCGGGTCAGCATCTGATTGTTGGAATCGCCGCGCCAATAGGCGCCGGCCACCTTCATCAGCTTGAAGGCCTGACCGATCTGCCCCGTTGAGACCATGTGCGGCCCGCGGCAAAGGTCAAACCAATCGCCCTGATGATAGATTTTGACATCCTCGCCATCCGGGATGGCATCGAGCAGTTCAACCTTGAAATCCTCGCCCATGCCTTTGAAGACCTCTGCGGTCTTCTCGCGGCTCCACACTTCCTTGGTGAAGCGCTGGTTGCGGGCGATGATCTCCCGCATCTTCTTCTCGATCACTGGCAAATCTTCAGTGGTGAAGGGCTCATCGCGGAAGAAATCGTAGAAAAAGCCGTTCTCGATCACTGGCCCGATGGTCACCTGCGTTCCGGGCCAAAGCTCCTGCACGGCCTCCGCCATTACGTGGGCGGCGTCGTGGCGGATGAGCTCCAGCGCACGCGGGTCTTCGCGGGTCACGATCTCAACGGCTGCGCCTTCGGCAAGCGGGTCAGCAAGATCGGCGAGTTCGCCGTTCACCGTCATCGCGACGGCTTTCTTGGCCAGCGACTTGGAAATGTCGGCAGCAAGGTCAGCACCTGTCGCGCCATCGGCAAGCGGGCGCACGGATCCATCGGGCATAGAAATGTTGGGCATAGGTCTGCTCCTTGGGCTCAACTCCTGCCTACGAGTGCAGGTAAGCGCGGATGAAAGGGCCGAAAGCGGGCCGGTCGATCAGTCAGACAGGCGATGGCTTTCGGGAATGTGGGCACCGGTCCAGTGCCCATAGCGCCACGGCGTATACCAGCGTGCGTCGGGGTTCAAGCGCTCAGGCACCGGGTCGAGGCCGGATGATCCAAACGGTCGGCAGCGCCAAAACCGGGCCAATGCCATCCAGAAACCGGGCCACGCACCATACCGCGCAATCGCCTCATCGGCATAGGACGAGCATGTGGGGATATGCCGACAGGTTCGGCCAAAGATCGAGGAAAAGGTGAGTTGATAGAACCGGATAAAACCGCGCAGCAGCCAGGCCATGCGTCAGGCCGCCGAAACGGCTCGGGCAGCTAGCGCTTGCTCCATCGCGTCTGCTGCGGCCTCAAAAGCCAGCATGACGGAGGCATGGCGAGCCTTGTAATCCTGTACGCTCTCAAACACTTGCAAATCGGCAAACCGATCATCGAAGGCCGGAGCGTCGCCTGCGAGCAGCGCCTTCAAGGCGTCTCTGGCCTGCGAAACCTCCTCAAGGCTCGCTCCCATAACGCCTGAACCCAGCACGGCCGCCGATGCTTGGCCCAGCGCGCAGGCTTTCACTTCCTGAGCAAAATCGGCAACCCGCCCCACGACATCAAGTGACACATCGACGGTCACAACCGATCCACACAGCCGGGATGTGCGCGTGGAACTGCCCTGCGGCTCTTCCAAACGGCCCAAATGCGGAATCGACGCCGTCAGGGTCAGAAGCTTTTGGCTATAAAGGTCATCCAGCATGAGATCGGCACGCTCCAACAGCGTCACAGCTTTGTGATAGCACTGGAATGTAAGGCCATTCGCGCCATATGCAATCGCGCGCATTCGCGTCATAGTGTCAGCTCGGCGTCAACAGACCCGCCGGACAGACGCTATACCCTGGTCCATTTTGCAGTCGAACCCGTAAGTTTGGTTGTAATAAAAGAAAAAAGTTCCCCCAAGTCGGAGGCCATCATGGACGCCATCCTCAAGAGCGTGAAGAGCCCGCATGAGCGCGTAAAGCGGCCAAGCCGCGATGAAGCTGAGGCCGCGGTACGCACGCTAATCGCTTGGGCTGGTGACAACCCGGACCGCGAGGGATTGCTGGACACGCCCAAGCGCGTGGCCAAGGCCTATGGTGAGCTGTTCTCCGGCTATGACGCTGATATTGAAGAGATTTTGGACAGGGTCTTTGAGGAAGTGGAAGGCTATCAGGACATCGTGCTCCTGAAAGACATCACCTTCCATTCGCATTGCGAGCACCACATGGTGCCCTTCGTCGGCAAGGCGCATATCGCCTACTATCCCCGCGCCGGCGTTGTCGGTCTGTCCAAACTTGCAAGGCTGGTTGATGCCTACGCACGGCGGCTCCAGACGCAGGAAGCCATGACGGCCCAGATCTCCATGGCTATCGATGAATATCTGAACCCACGCGGCACAGCTGTAATGGTAGAAGGCGAGCACATGTGCATGTCCATGCGCGGTATCCGCAAGGCCGGCTCATCGACCATTACGACCCGCTTCAGCGGCGTCTTTGAAGACCCGAACGAACAGGTCCGCTTCTTGACGCTCGTGCGCGAATAGGCTTGCTGGCGGAAGCAGGTACCTCGCCGTCGGTGAGGTACCCGTTTCCGTTTCACCTGCAACCGTGCGAGTTCCCATGTCCTGCACCTGTGCCTTTCCGGAACCTTCGACCAACACCGACACGCAAGAGTTCGGTGCGACCTTCGCACCGCGTTTCGACAAAGCTGGCCTCGTTACGGCCGTCACGGTTGAGCACGACAGCAATCAGGTCCTCATGGTCGCCCACATGAATGATGAAGCGATCCGCGCAACGCTGGACACCGGCTATGCCCACTATTGGTCGCGCTCGCGGTCAAAGCTTTGGAAAAAAGGCGAATCCAGCGGGGAAACGCAAAAGGTTCATGCCCTTTACGTCGATTGTGACCAGGACGCGCTGGTAGTGGAAGTCAGTGTCGATGGGCGCGGAAGCGCCTGTCACAACGGCTACAGATCCTGCTTCTATCGGCGCGTCGATCAAGCCGATGGCGAAAAGACGCTGACCACCACAGACACGCCTCTTGTGTCCAAGACGGACCTTTACGGCAGCTAATCAACGTGCGTGAGAAGCGGCTTGGCCAAAACACTACCAGCTGACACATCGTCCTCAACCGACGTCCCCATTGATGACATCATGTTCGTCGAGGGCCGGCCCCGTATTGGGCTGGCGCTCGGCGGTGGTGCGGCGCGCGGTTGGGCCCATATCGGCGTGTTGGAGGTGCTGGCCGAAAACGGCATCGTGCCAGACGTCATTGCCGGAACCTCCATAGGGGCCGTCGTGGGCGGCTGCTTTGGCGTTGGCAAACTGGCTGAATTGAAAGAGTTCGCATTCAGCCTGACGACCCGCAAGGTCTTCTCCATGGTCGATCTCACGCCGCTCGCAAGCGGGCTGGTGGGCGGGACGAAGCTGGAAGCGATTTTACGCGATCATCTGGACGACCGGCGGATTGAAGACATACCGACCCGCACCGTGTTCATCGCCTCGGAACTGGCAACCGGTCATGAAATCTGGCTTCGGCGAGGAGACCTCGTCACCTTGATGAAGGCCTCCTATGCCCTCCCCGGTGTCTTCCGTCCGGTGACGATCAATGGCCGCGCGCTGGTCGACGGTGCGTTGGTGAACCCCGTGCCCGTCTCGGTTTGCCGGGCCTACGGCGCGCGCCTGGTGATCGCGGTCAATCTATCGCCGGAAACCATGCCCCATGGCGGCGTGGTTCCAGACCTGCCGGACTTCGACGACGGCTTGGAAAATGTCGACGAAACCGAAGCGGAAAAGCAGGCAGAAGAAGAAAGCGGCTTTTCACTGAGCGATTTGCGCGGCCTGGCGAACCCCATTCGCTTCATCCTGCGCCGACAGTTTGCCACTGATGCAAAGAGCGGCCCGCGCGGCATTCCAGCGGTAATGATGCAGTCTTACACGATCATCCAGGACCGCATGACCCGCTCACGGCTTGCCGGCGACCCGCCGGACGCCATGATCGACCCACTTCTGGGGGACATAGGCATGTTCGATTTCCACAAGGCCGAGCAGGCCGTGGAGGTTGGGCGCGAGGCAGCCAAGCGCTCTCTTGATCATATTGGGCTGATGATGGAACGGCTCAGGCCGCGCTAGGCCAGACTAGGCCTGACCAAGAGAGGCGCGCGCGCCGGTCACATGGTGCGCATCACAAGCCAGTTTTCTGCAAAATGAGTGGTCGGTAACCATAAGGGTAAAGGCCCGAGCAACGTCTTGGCGTCAGGTTCAAAACAACTGGCGATCCAGCGTGGCATCGCCGCAACGGACGTAACACTATGATCCGCGTACTTGCCAGGCTGCTGGGCCTTTACTCTGTTATGGGCGTCCTTGTTGCCGCTCTTTTCACCATTGTCCCGGCGCAAGCAGACGATGGGCAATCTGAAGCCGATCACAACGCGGACACATCACAGCAACAAACAAGCGCCACCGGTCAGGCGGCCACAAGCATGGGCGTTCCGGTTCTTGATGGATCAGACCATGGCGGCGATCAGACCGTCGGCAGCGACGATTGATCACCGCGCTTCTGTCAGTTGATCAATTGGACGAAATGTAGTCGCGCAGGGCATTCGCCTCGCGCTCGACCTCTGCAATTCGCGTCTTCACCACATCTCCGATGGAAATAATGCCAGAAAGGCGCGTGTCAGCGACCACCGGCAGGTGGCGGAAACGACCCGACGTCATCTTGGACATCAAGTCGTGGACTGACTCATGCTCAGAGCAGGTCACCACCGACTGTGTCATGAAGGATGAGACTGGCTGATCGAGAATGGTGGCACCCTGATTGGCAAGGGCGCGGACCACATCGCGCTCGGAAATGATGCCAACAACCGAGTGGCGCTCATCGGTCACCACAATGGCGCCGATATTCTTCTCTGACAGGTCCTCAATGATGGACATCACCGGCGTATCCGGCGCGGCGGTTGCAACGTCGCGGCCTTTTTCGGCCAGAATTGCGCTTACCAACATGGGCATCCCCCTTATGTTTGAACGTTCCTCTTCTAGCTCCACCCGAAGGAGCATGCGGCCAGCAACGTCATTGGTTGCGTTGCCTTGAAGGCCTGGAATTCAAAAGCATGCGCTAATTGCATCATCAGTGGCAAGCAAAACCGCATG
>ERZ1740060.501-NODE-501-length-20691-cov-8.523600_pt1 | contig 20691 bp, 15 predicted proteins | sample MGYA00581743_ERZ1740060 | MGnify/ENA primary metagenome ERZ1740060 (study PRJEB43018, sample SAMN04849235) | marine metagenome | isolation source: floating plastic debris | place: Pacific Ocean | collected 2008-08-27 | study: EMG produced TPA metagenomics assembly...
GTCTCAGATTTTCGGGATTGCATTCTCCAACAAGCGCTGGCTGCACTTCTTCATGTTGTTTGTGCCTGTGACCGGCTTGTGGATGAGTTCGGTTGGGATTGTGGGTCTTGCATTAAACCTGCGGGCCTATGACTTTGTCTCCCAAGAGATCCGTGCAGCGGAAGACCCTGAGTTTGAGACGTTCTACACCAAGAACATCTTGTTGAACGAAGGTATTCGGGCTTGGATGGCACCTGCTGACCAGCCCCATGAACAGTTTGTATTCCCCGAAGAGGTACTGCCCCGTGGTAACGCTCTCTAATTCTTACATTGCTGGGCGCGACCAAGAATCCACTGGGTTTGCTTGGTGGTCTGGTAACGCCCGTCTGATTAACCTGTCAGGCAAATTGCTGGGTGCCCATGTCGCCCACGCTGGTCTGATTGTCTTCTGGGCTGGTGCAATGACCTTGTTTGAGGTTGCGCATTTTGTCCCCGAGAAGCCGCTCTATGAGCAAGGCTTCATTTTGCTGCCTCACATCGCCACCTTAGGTTGGGGTGTGGGTCCTGGTGGCGAGATCATCGATACCTTCCCCTACTTTGTAGTTGGGGTTCTACACCTGATCTCTTCTGCCGTATTAGGTCTCGGCGGTGTTTATCACGCACTTCGTGGTCCTGAAACCTTAGAAGAGTATTCCAGCTTCTTCTCCCAAGACTGGAAAGACAAGAATCAGATGACCAATATTATTGGCTATCACCTGATTCTGCTAGGGTGTGGTGCTTTGCTGTTGGTATTCAAAGCCACCTTCTTCGGCGGCGTTTACGATACCTGGGCACCGGGCGGCGGTGACGTTCGTGTTATCACCAACCCCACCTTGAATCCTGCTGTGATTTTCGGCTATCTGGCTGGCTCTCCCTTTGGCGGTGACGGCTGGGTTGTCGGCGTCAACAATATGGAAGACATCATTGGTGGACACATTTGGGTCGGCCTGATCTGTATTGGCGGCGGTATCTGGCACATCCTGACCAAGCCTTTTGGTTGGGCACGTCGGGCCCTGATCTGGAATGGTGAAGCTTACCTCTCCTACAGCTTGGGTGCTTTGTCCCTGATGGGCTTCATCGCTTCCTGTATGGTTTGGTTTAACAACACTGCTTACCCCAGTGAGTTCTATGGTCCGACTAATGCTGAAGCATCTCAGGCCCAGGCCATGACCTTCTTGGTGCGTGACTTGCGTTTGGGTGCCAACATCGGTTCTGCTCAAGGCCCTACGGGTTTGGGTAAATACCTAATGCGTTCTCCTACCGGTGAGATCATCTTCGGTGGTGAGACCATGCGTTTTTGGGACTTCCAAGGTCCTTGGTTAGAGCCCCTGCGTGGTCCTAACGGTCTGGATTTGGACAAGCTTAAGAACGACATTCAGGATTGGCAGGTGCGTCGTGCAGCTGAGTACATGACTCATGCGCCTAACGCTTCCATCAACTCTGTGGGCGGTATCATCACTGAGATCAACTCTGTGAACTTTGTGAACCCCCGTCAGTGGTTAGCTGCTTTCCACTTCATTATGGGTTTCTTCTTCTTGGTGGGTCACCTCTGGCATGCAGGCCGTGCTCGTGCTGCAGGTGCCGGCTTTGAGAAAGGGATTGACCGCGAGTCAGAACCCGTATTGGCCATGAGTGATCTTGACTAATCGTTTAAGTATTTTGCTCGATTAGTTGGGTTACATAAGAGCGTCTCCCCATTGAATGGGGGGGCGCTTTTGCTATAAACCACAAACTTTGCGCTGTCGCTGTAGATCTGCTTGCAGATCAGCAGTGAGTCCCATTTCAGCATTGACTGTGAGCCGCTCCATTTCTCGCCGAAAGTGGGCTGCAACCGTTGGATTGCGGATGATCAGGAGGTTCTCGTCGTTATTGTGATTTGCAGCCGCACTCCAGTTATGGGAGCCCATAATCACGATGAGGTTATCGATTAAGGCAAATTTGTGGTGGAGTTTATCGCCAGGGCTCAACCGAGGTTTGCCTACGGTTGGAATCCCTTGGGGCCAAGGATAATTATTGGCTTCAAACTTACAGCGATGATCGGGGGTGGCAACGCCGAGTAGGTCCAAGGCTTCGCTATAGCTGCGGTAGATAAAGCCTGGGTCCACCAGTAGAGACAGCTCCACACCTTTTTGCACAACCGGTGCAAGGTTATTAGCAATGCTCTGATCAGAGAAGACAAATAGGGCTAAGCCGATCTGCTGACGTGCTTGGGCCAGGGTTTGGCTGATCAACCCATTGGTGCTCTGCTGCCAGGGCTGGGTTTCTGAAAGTGGCGAAAACTGAATCGTGACCTGAGAGCTGCCTAAGGTCAAAGACTGAGGCTGTCGGGCCGGTTTTTGCAGTCCAAATTGGCTATCAGGTTTTTGTCCAGGTCCGTCTCCCCACATCAAGTTAAATTCGTCGGTAAAGTGGGTCGCTACTTGAGGACTCTTAAAGACCAGTAGGGCGTTGGCATTGCCCCGGCTCTCAGACTCGGCAAAATCCCCGTGGGTGCCGCTAATGGTCCAGTTGTTGGAGCCCGTCAACACCATCTGCTGGTCAATCACCAGAAATTTGTGGTGCATGAGGCCGCTGCCTTTTGAGCCATCAGCGGTATCGTCCAACATGGGAATACCTGATTTTTGCAAGATGCGAATCGCATCTCCCGCATCCAATTCGGCAGCAGTGATTTTGCCATTGTTGTCGGCATCGATCAGGCGCTGACGCTCGCTGTGCTTGCTGCGATCGCGATCTTCCAGTTGCTTTAACCGGCCTGAATCCAGGGGTTTCCAAACCCGGTTGTACTGGTTCTCAACGATGACGCGAACGGCAACCCCTGCTTCGGCCTTAGCTCTGAGGGCGAGGGCAATTTGGGGCAGATTAATCTCTTGAACCGCAACATCAATTTGATTTTGCGCCTGATTGATGGCATCGATAATGATTTGCTCTAAATTATCTCCATGGCGCTGAATGCGCCGATAGGGATCGGTATAGACATCGGCCTGGGAATGGTTGAAGTAAACCTGAATGTGGGGATCTTGAGGCAGCGGCGCTTGTAAGGGCTCAATCGAGGAGTTGGAGCGCCAATGGGAGAATCCTAGGACCAGTAAAAGCCCCAATGCCATTAAAACGAGCCACTTGTTTCGCTGCGTAGACAACTTCATGGCCTGATCCACCCCGAGGTCATTGGGTTCAGATTATAGGGATAGGGCGCAGTGTAATCCTATTGCGACATACAAACGACACAAAACAAGTGATGCGTCCTTAGGGACTGTCATTAGAATCAGAAACCCTGCTGTACAAGGGTCGCAGCCCCCAGCAGAATTACAGAAGCGAGCGTAATCGCCCTTGCCCAGCAAGGTTTCTACCAGTAATTTAATGACACGCCCTAGCAAAATTGCCTTATTATCTGACACCGATACGCTTTTTCTAACGTCACCTCATTAAGCACTCAACGGGAGACCACCAGTTTGCGACTTGATTGGTTAGTACCTGCGGGCCTAGGTGCAGCTAGCGCCTTAGTAATCACTCTGCCAGCCGAGGCAGCCCAGCTCCAGTCTTGGTGGTTTGACGCCAACCAAAATCGACTGGTGTTCACGACAGATACTGCGGTTCAGCCCAGGGCACAGCTCATTTTTAACCCCACCCGGGTTGTAATTGATTTGCCGGGGACGACCTTAGGACGGCCTACGGCCAACCAGCAGGTGGGAGGTGCCGTTCGAGAAGTCCGTGTTGGGCAGTTTGAGTCTCAAACGACTCGCCTCGTGATTGAACTCAGTCAGGGGTACACGGTTGATCCACAGCAGGTTGCGGTGCAGGGGATTACCGCAAATCAGTGGATGGTGCAGTTGCCAGAGCCGCAAAGAATTCCGCCTGGTACGGCGAACGCCAGCCCAGTAGCGAGTAGTTCTAACAATACGGTTTCTGGAGAGCGGGTGCCGGGTGCAGCCACTCAACTCGATGCAGTATTGACGACCCCAGATGGATTTTTCTTGAGGACGCGGGGGGAAACCCCAGACATTACGGTGGAACGTCGGGGCGATCGCAACAATCGCCAGATTTTAATCGATATTCAAGACAGCTCTATTTCCCTGCTACTGCGAGCGAATGCCTTACCCATCAACCGCTACAGTATCCGTCGCTGGGAGGTGACCCAACTGCCGCAAGATCCCCCGGTGACGCGCCTAGCCCTCACCCTGGCCCCTGAAAGCCCCGACTGGCAGGTCACTACCAGCAATTTAGGGGGGATCATCTTGGTACCCCCAGCCGGTGTTTCCATCAGTTCAATTCCAGATCAGGCTCCGAATCCAGTTGCCTCAGTGCCCGAGCCTATTTCCGTACCGGATCGGCCCCAGCCCCCAAGTTTGCCCGATCGCCCGCTACCGCCAACCGAACTGCCTCAGATTCCCGATGGTCGATTTGTGGTGGTCTTAGATCCAGGTCATGGCGGACGAGACCCTGGCGCTGTGGGTATTGGGGGTCTGCAAGAAAAGACGATTGTCTTACCCGTCTCACTGCGGGTTGCCGAATTGTTGCGGGATGCCGGAGTGCAGGTAATCATGACGCGCAGTGATGATCGCACTCTAGACTTGCAACCTCGGGTGGATATTGCCAACCAAGCCAACGCCACCATTTTCATTAGCATTCACGCCAATGCCATTAGCCTCAGCCGCCCAGACGTTAATGGCATCGAAACCTACTACTACAGCGACTCTGGGCGGCGTTTAGCTGAGACCATTCATGCGGCCATGTTGGCGGTGTCGGGTATGAATGATCGCGGTGTGAAACAGGCGCGTTTCTACGTGCTGCGCCATACCGCCATGCCTGCCAGCCTATTGGAAATCGGCTTTGTTACGGGTCAAGATGACGCACCGCTACTACGGGATCCAGTCTGGCGCGAGAATATGGCCCAAGCCATTGCTAGGGGAATCTTGCAATACCTGCAGCAGTGATCCTAAGCAGACTCCAAAGGTTTATGGCCTGAGCCAATTGCTATGCCATGCTGGGTCATACTTTTGAATTGTTGCCAGACTCCCAGCTCCTATGCCAATGGACGACAAATTTATGCTAATGATTCCGGGACCGACCCCCGTCCCGGAGCGTGTACTCCTAGCCCAAGCTCAACATCTGATTGGTCACCGCAGTGGTGAATTCAGCCAGATCATGGGGGAAATCACTGAACATTTGAAATGGCTGCACCAGACCCAAAATGACGTCTTGATTTTGGCGGCTAGCGGTACGGGTGCGATGGAGGCCGGCATCATTAATGTGCTCAGCGCTGGCGATCTCGTCTTGGTGGGTAGTAATGGTAAGTTCGGTGATCGCTGGGTCAAGGTTTGCAAGGCTTTTGGGTTAACCGTAGATGTGATCGAAGCGGAATGGGGTAAGCCTCTGGATCCTGCTGCCTTTGAAGCGGCCTTAACAGCGGATACGGAAAAAGCAATTAAAGCGGTCATTGTCACCCACAGCGAGACTTCAAGCGGGGTTCTCAATGATTTAGAAACCATTGCTAAGGCGACCAAGGCCCACGGGGAAGCCCTAATCATTGCCGATGCGGTAACCAGCCTGGGGGCATGCAACGTTCCCATTGATGATTGGGGACTGGATATCGTGGCCTCTGGCTCCCAGAAGGGTTACATGATCCCCCCAGGGTTAGGCTTTGTTTCGATGAGTGATCGCGCCTGGTCTGCCTATGAAAAGTCCACATTGCCCAAGTTCTACTTTGATTTAGGCCCGTATCGCAAAAGTGCGGCTAAAAATACGACCCCGTTCACACCACCAGTCAGCCTATTTTTCGCGCTGAAAGTTGCCCTGGGCATGATGCGAGAAGAGGGCCTAGAAGGCATCTTTAGTCGCCATCAGCGGCTGCAGCAATCGACCCGTGCTGCCATGAAGGCCCTGAATTTGCCCCTGTTTGCCGCCGATGAGGTGGCCAGTCCAGCGGTGACGGCTGTGATGCCCCATGGGGTCGAGGCGGAAGCCATTCGCTCCACCATGCGAAAGCAATTCGACATCGCGCTGGCGGGGGGGCAAGACCATCTCAAGGGCAAAATCTTCAGAATTGGTCATTTGGGCTTTGTGGGCGATCGCGATATTATCACCGCTGTTAGCGCCCTAGAGGCCACCTTGACGAGCTTAGGGGCGACCGGATTTACCTCTGGTGCTGGTTTAGCGGCAGCTCAATCTGTTTTGATGGCTGATTAAATTAAGGGTTTAATTGGCCCATTAAGCTCCCACAGCCCTGAACCAACCTGTAGGTTAGTTCAGGGCTGTTTTGCGATGGTGCAGCAAATTTATTGGGGGGCTCACCCGCTAAAATCAAACAAGCGAATCGATAAGGGTTTTGAGTCAGGCAGATGGTTTCCCAAGATGCCGTTGAGTTTCTAGATGCGTTTGATGTCGTGGTGGTTGGGGGAGGCCATTCGGGTTGTGAAGCAGCCTTGGCGGCAGCTCGGTTGGGATGCCGCACCCTAATGATCACCCTCAATCTCGACAAAATTGCCTGGCAGCCCTGCAACCCAGCGGTAGGGGGGCCGGCTAAATCACAACTCGCCCATGAGGTGGATGCCTTGGGGGGAGAGATTGGCAAAATTAGCGATCGCACCTATCTGCAAAAACGCGTCCTCAACAGCTCCCGAGGACCGGCAGTCTGGGCCTTGCGCGCCCAAACCGACAAGCGGGAATATGCCGCTGTCATGAAAACCGTCATCGAGAATCAAGCCAACCTCTCCATCCGCGAGGGCATGGTTACGGATTTGGTGCTGGGTGACCATGACGAGGTGATCGGGGTGGAAACCTATTTTGGGGTCGCCTTTCGCTGCCAAGCTGTCATCCTCACCACGGGCACTTTTTTGGGCGGCACCATCTGGGTGGGCAATAAATCCATGGCGGCGGGTCGGGCTGGGGAATTTGCCGCCACAGGGCTCACCGAAACCCTACAGCAACTGGGCTTTGAAACCGGACGCCTTAAAACCGGCACTCCAGCTCGGGTAGACCGACGCTCGATCAACTTTGAGGTGCTTGATCCCCAGCCGGGGGATGAAGACGTACGCTGGTTTAGCTTCGACCCAGAGGTGTGGCAAGCGCGGCCCCAGTTGCCCTGCCATTTGACACGCACCACTGCCGAAACCCATCAGATTATTCGCGATAATCTGCATCTGTCGCCGGTATATGGGGGCTGGGTTGACTCTAAGGGGCCGCGCTATTGCCCCAGTATTGAAGACAAAATCGTTCGCTTTGCCGACAAGGAAAGCCACCAGATTTTCTTGGAACCAGAGGGTCGTACCACCCCTGAAATCTATGTCCAGGGGTTTTCAACCGGACTACCTGAGCGCCTGCAACTCGCCCTGTTACGGACACTACCAGGGCTGGAGCATTGCACCATGCTGCGACCGGCCTACGCGGTGGACTATGACTACCTGCCTGCCACCCAATGTTCACCTACGTTGATGACCAAGCGCGTGGCGGGGCTCTTTTGCGCAGGGCAAATTAATGGCACTACGGGCTATGAAGAAGCGGCGGCCCAAGGCTTAGTTGCGGGCATCAACGCTGCCCGCTTGGTCAAAGGACAGGAGTTAGTGGTATTCCCCCGAGAGGGCAGCTACATCGGCACGCTGATCGATGATCTCTGCACCAAGGACTTGCGGGAACCCTATCGGGTGCTGACATCGCGCTCAGAATACCGACTGTTGCTGCGGTCCGATAATGCCGATCAGCGGCTTACGCCCCTGGGCCATGAACTCGGGTTGATTGGTGATCGCCGTTGGGCCTTATTCCAGGAGAAGCAAGCCCGTATTGCCGAGGAAAAACAGCGCCTCCAAACCACCCGCGTCAAAGAACTAGACGATATTGGCCAGCAAATTGCCACAGATACGGGTCAACGCATCAAGGGTTCCATACTTTTGGCCGATTTACTGCGTCGTCCTGGTTTCCACTATGGTGCCTTAGAGCAATATGGATTAGGGAACGCTGAATTGGCCCGAGCCGAGAAGGAAGGGGCCGAGATCGACATTAAGTATTCAGGCTACATTCAGCGGCAGCAGGCCCAGATAGAGCAAGTGAGCAAAAACGCCAATCGCAAACTGCCTGCAGCGCTAGACTATGACGCCATTGACACCCTTTCTAAAGAGGCACGGGAAAAACTGGCCCAAGTTCAACCGTTGACGATTGGGCAAGCCTCTCGAATTGGTGGGGTTAATCCCGCCGACATCAATGCGCTGCTGGTGCATCTAGAAATCCAAGCTCGCCGTGAGACGACAGCCGCGCGGTAGGGGAACTTAGGGGACTTTTGAGCTTTATTCCCGGCCTAAAGGATCGCCCTCTACCAACCTCCCTTTGGCCCTAGCGAAGCGCAAGAGGTGTCGAAGGCGGTGAGGTCTTTTCTCTTTAGGAAATGCCCTTAGTCAAAACAGCGATTACCGCCGGTCATCCGTTCGGGGGCGGGCTTTATTGACGCGCAACTCTCGACCCATCCATTCAGCCCCATCCAATTCGGAAATCGCTTTGTCCTCACTGGCTTCATCTTTCATTTCAATGAAAGCGAACCCGCGTTTACGCCCAGTTTCGCGGTCCATCGGCAAGCTGATTCGACTGACCTCGCCATAGTCTGTGAAAACTTCCCGCAGGTCGTCTTCCGATGCCTGAAAGGATAAATTGCCAACGTAAATAGTCACTGTTCTCTCCACGCAAACCTATCGAGCCGATCGCTCGGAGGAGTTATCGCCAAGGCACGTTAGATCCTGGTCAAGCTTCCGAACGTTAGCTGAGATCATAGCCCAACCTGTCCCACTACTTCGTAATCCAACACACATGAGTCACCCTATCTATTTCTCAGGGTTATATTTCGCTCTTGAGAGCTAAGAATTTTGGGGCTATCGGAGGTTAATTTTGAGGACTGAGCCGCAAAAACGGGATCTAAATTACCCAACACACGATAAACGGTTACTGGATGCTCTCGGCCTTTGAGAATGAGCTCTCCCCAATCTTCTACCTGAAACTGATCGCGAATCTGAGGCCAAATACCCTCGGCATCATGGCCGATCAGAATACGGCAGTCACTGCCCTGGCGAGCTTTATCGACGCTCTCTAAGCGAGAGGCAATGTTAACGCTGTCGCCAATGACGCCGTACTCCATGCGGGTTGCCCCCCCCAAACTCCCCACCACAACGGGGCCGGTAAAAATGCCCACGCGCATCTGTAGGGACACTAACCCCTGGCGCTGTCGATGGTGGTTGAGGCGGCTGAGGCGGCTGGCCATGGCCACCGCGCAGGATACGGCGGCTGAGGCATCTTGAGTGATCGCGGCTTGACTATGGCGAACAATCGGCACCCCAAAAACAGCCATTAACCCATCCCCAGTGAATTTGTTAATGATGCCGTGGTGCGCTTGAATGACTTCGGCCATGGCGCTGAGGTACTCATTCAGCCAATCCAGCAAAATTTCTGGGGTGTTTTTCTCGGCCAAGGTGCTGAAGCCACGAATATCTGTAAAGAGCATTGTGGCTATGGCGCGCCTGCCAGGGAGCTTGCCAGATTTCAGCAGGCGATCGCGATTTTCCCAAAGGGCATCGGCTACCTCTGGGGAGGTGTTTTGACCGAGTAAAAGCAACATCATTTGACGCTGGCGGGCCAATTGCTGTGCCTGGGAGGCAACCACCACGCTGCTGGTGCCTACCATGGCGATCGCCGGGGCCACCACGGGCACCCAGCCCCGCTGCAGTAGCAGGCCAAAACTCGCTAAACCCAAGCCCAAAAGCAAGGCAAGTTGGATGCTTCCCAACTGGAAGGGGTTTCGAAAGCGCCAGGCCAAGCCCCCAGCTAACAACGCCCACAGGCTAATCCAACCCCACTCTTGCCAGGATGTACTGGTCCACAACAAGGACCGGCCCCCCGTAGCAGCATCTAGCACCTGGCTGACCATTTGGGCATGAATCACCACCCCTGGCATCTTGTGAGTGTCCTCTACACCCGCCCCCGTAAACGGGGTGTAGAACAGGTCTTTGAGGCTAGGGGCCGTAGGACCAATCAAAATTATTTTGCCTTGGATCCAACTGGGATCCACCTGATTGGCTAGGACCGCTGATAACGTCACCTCGCGGGCTGGCGTAACGGGATGGCGGTAATCCAACATCACCTGGTAGCCCCCCGCATCGGTGCGACCGTACCCGCCCGATCCAGGTTGCAATCGCAGCAACGGCGTTGGCCCGAGCTGCATGATGTCAGGGTTGGCGGGGTAGGCTTCAGGTTCAATGCCTGAGGCACTCAAATAATGGAGGGCAAGACGCAGCGATAGGGAAAGGAGCAACTGAGAATCACCATCGGGGGTGATCTCAGTGCCCATGATCAGGCTCCGGCGAATGGCCCCATCCCCATCTACAATCACATCATTAAAAGCAACCTGCTCTGGGGGAAGCCCCTCTGGCGGGGGGATGGTCGGGTGTCTTTCGTCTGCCCGCTTGGTAATAGCAACGACGTTGCCCGCTTCAAACACCGCCAGCAACTCATCCCGACCGGGCGGTTTAGGAATAGCGCGATAGAGATCGAGACCAATGACGGCGGGGTCATGCTGCTGAAGTTGGGCAATGGCCTGAGCCACCGTCCGATCTGTGAGGGGAAACTCCTCCAGTGCCTCTAAATCAGACTCTGTGATCGCAACAATTAAAAGGCGATCGTCCTGGGGTTGCCCATGGCCGGTCAGCTTCCAACTGGAATGGCGCAGCCGCAACATCTGGTCATAGGCAAGGCGCTCGAACCCTTCGAGTAGACCCGAAGCATTTGCCCCAGCCACAACGGTGGAGACCAATAGCCCTATACATACAACCCCAAAACTCCCTTGCCATTGGGCGTTGTGTCGTAATTTTTGCCGCAGTTTAGATAGAAAAAAGCGCGATCGCCCGGTCCGAAAACTCACAACTCAGGCATCCTGATTGGATATGACTCGAACGGCACCCTGAGGGGGCGTATACCCCCTTGACATTACTGCCTATAGTTACAGGGTCTAAACTCACAACTCCGGATCGGCATTCCAAGGAAAAGTAGGCAATGCCATTGAAGATCAAGGCGCTGTCCCTCTGGCTTCCGATGCCAGCTTTGTCAGCCCATAGTCGGGCAGGGGGCCGGTCGGGCGTCTTAAATGAAGGGAAGTATGGAAATGTTAAGATGTCTCTTCATATGGTGTGCTCGCTCTGTTCCAGGCATTCAGGCTTGAGTTAATTCGCTGAAGCATAAAGCAAGGCACTTTTAAGGCACCCCATCCGTCACCAAGTCAGGAAATCGGTCAAAGCTACTCATTTGATATACAGGCAGGGAGGTTTAAGGTAATGGGATTGAGAACACAGGTTAAGCGGGCTGTTTTAGGCGTTGCTGCCCTAGCTGGGGTGATGCTATCCAGCGGCGCGATCGCACCCGTGACCCAACCGGCCCTAGCGCAACGCTGCACAACGACAGCAGGATTTAACCTCTTTGGTGGAGTCGATTCTGAAATTCGCCTGGGCTATTCCATTGACAATAACGAGCGGCGGAGTACCCGGGCTCGCTACTACCTCAAGGTCACGACGGGTGCCGTTTCCCCCAGGGAAATCATTGAGTTAGAGATCATCTATCCTCAAGCCTTTGAAGACAACAGCGGTCACTTCGATAATGCTGAGTTTGAAGTGCGCGAAGGGACAGGCCGTGGCGGAGAGACGATTCCTGTCAGTGAAGTTGTAGTTGATTCTGAGAGCAATACGATTCAGATTTACTTTGAGGATGCCATCCCTCAGGACACCAGCTTTATGGTGGTGATTGACCAAGTCCGGAATCCTAACCGTTACGGTATCCATTACTTTCACCTAGATGCCCTATATCAGGGTGATAGTGTTCGCACTCAAATTGGCACCTGGCCTCTAGAGGCATCTGCTGGCTGCAACGATTAAAGTGGTCTCCGACTCCGCCCTGTAGACGATTTATATAGACGGCTTCACTGCACCGCCCTCAGCCAATCGCTAAGGGCGGTTCTCATAGGTGAGCTTTAGAGTGTGATGTTGAATCAGAACGGCCACATTCAAAAGCAGACTCTTATATCTGGAGCCTGCCCTTGTAATTAATGGGTTCACCACCCATAGCTTCTATCCCCGGAATTCAGGGGTACGGGCATCCAAACCCGAATTGCCGTGGCGACGGTCAAGCCTGCGTGGCAGAATCATTAGGTACTTCTCCGCACCCTGCAATGACGGCTACCCTCCCGACGCTTTCCAGCCAATACGATCCATCGATCACCGAAGATAAGTGGCAGCAGGCTTGGGAGGCCCGCCATGTCTTTAAGGCTGATCCCGATCATTCGGGGGAGCCTTTTTGCGTCGTCATCCCGCCGCCCAACGTCACGGGCAGCCTGCACATGGGCCACGCCTTTGAAAATGCGCTGATCGATACCCTGGTGCGGTACCAGCGGATGCGGGGTCGCAACGCCCTATGGCTACCCGGCACTGATCACGCCAGCATTGCGGTGCAAACAATTCTAGAAAGGCAGTTTAAAGCTCAGGGTCAAACCCTTGAAACGGTCGGACGAGAGGACTTTCTAGAGCGGGCTTGGGAATGGAAAGAAGAGTCTGGCGGCACCATTGTTAATCAACTCCGCAAGCGTCTCTGTAGACTGGACCCGAGAGCGGTTCACCATGGACGCGGGCTTGTCCCAAGCGGTGCTCACCGCCTTTAAGCAACTCTATGAAGAGGGCCTAATTTACCGGGGCAACTACATGGTGAACTGGTGTCCGGCCAGTCAGTCTGCGGTGTCTGATCTAGAGGTGGAACCCACAGAGGTCGATGGCCATCTCTGGCATTTTCGCTATCCCCTCACCGATGGCTCGGGCTACCTAGAAGTGGCCACCACCCGTCCCGAAACCATGCTGGGGGATACGGCAGTGGCGGTAAACCCTGAGGACGATCGCTACACCCATTTGGTGGGGCAAACCCTGACCCTGCCGATCATGGGCCGCGAGATTCCGATCATCGCCGATGACTATGTGGATCGGGAGTTTGGCACCGGCTGCGTCAAGATTACCCCGGCCCATGACCCCAACGACTTCGCCATGGGTCAGCGCCATGACCTGCCCATGATCACCGTCATGAATAAAGACGGCACCCTGAATGGCCAGGCCGGTGAGTTTGAGGGCATGGACCGCTTTGAGGCTCGCAAAGCGGTCGTGGCTCGGCTGGACGCCGATGGCGTCTTGGTGAAAACCGAGGACTACCGCCATGCGGTGCCCTATAGCGATCGCGGCAAGGTACCGGTTGAACCGCTGCTCTCCACCCAGTGGTTTGTGAAAATCAAGCCCTTGGCGGATAAAGCCCTGGATGCCCTCGACAACCATCAGTCCCCTCGGTTTGTGCCGGAGCGCTGGACCAAGGTCTATCGGGACTGGCTGGTGAATCTGCGGGACTGGTGCATTTCGCGGCAACTGTGGTGGGGGCATCAGATCCCAGCCTGGTATGCCGTCAGTGAAACCGATGGAGCCATCACCGACACCACCCCCTTTGTGGTGGCCATGGATGAGGCGACGGCGCGGGAACAGGCGATCGCTCAATTTGGCGAAGACGTAGTTTTAGAGCAAGACCCAGACGTGCTCGACACCTGGTTCTCATCAGGGTTGTGGCCCTTTTCTACCATGGGTTGGCCGGATAAAACGGCCAAAGATCTCCAGCCCTACTACCCCACCAGCACACTGGTGACCGGCTTCGACATCATCTTCTTCTGGGTCGCCCGCATGACCATGATGGCGGGGCATTTCACCGACACCATGCCCTTTGAGACCGTCTATATCCACGGGCTGGTGCGGGACGAAAACAACCAGAAAATGTCCAAATCCAAGGGCAACGGTATTGACCCCTTGGTGCTGATCAATAAGTATGGCACCGATGCGCTGCGCTATGCCCTGGTGCGGGAAGTGATGGGGGCCGGTCAAGATATCCGCTTGGAATACGATCGCAAAACCGATGAATCCACCTCGGTGGAAGCCTCCCGCAACTTCACCAACAAACTGTGGAATGCCTCCCGGTTTGTGATGATGAACCTGGGGGGACAGACGCCTGCCCAGCTCGGGGAGCCCGACTCCGCCCAGCTTGAGCTAGCCGATCGCTGGATTTTGTCGCGCTTTAACCAGGTGGTACAGCGGGTCTGCCAAAACTGCGACAAGTACGCCTTTGGGGAAGCCTCGAAAGAGCTTTACGAATTTATTTGGGGCGATTTTTGCGATTGGTATATCGAACTGGTCAAGCCTCGGTTCTATGGGGAAGCCGCCTCGAAAAAGGTGGCTCAGCAAACCCTGGCCTTTGTACTGGACGGCATTCTGAAGCTGCTTCACCCCTTCATGCCCCACATCACGGAAGAGGTTTGGCATACCCTCACCCAAAGTAATGAAGACCAGTTTTTGGCGGTTCAGCCTTACCCAGTCTCCAAATCAGAGCAGATTGATGCTGACCTAGAGGAGCAGTTTGAGCTGCTGATTGGCACCATCCGCACCATCCGCAATCTCAGAGCAGAAGCGGGCATCAAGCCCTCTCTCAAAATTGAGGCGATTCTGCAGTCTGACAATGCCAAAGAACGGCAAATCTTGTCGGCGACCCAGAGCTACATTCAAGAGCTGGGCCGGGTCGAGACGCTAACGATTCGCGGTGAGGAGCAGGCTTCCGCAGTTGCCAGTCCGTCTGAAACAGTCTCGCCAGCCACGGTGGATTTAGACCAGATTACGGCTGAGTTCACGGACTTTTGGGTGACGATGCGGCCCCTGTTAGAAGAGCCCCTCACCTACGTGAAGCGCATCTTTGGGGATATACGCCGCCCTGGCAAAACCCTATTGATTGGTTTCGGTGCCTTAGTGATTCTGAAGTTGATGGGTAGCGTTGTGGCGGAACTGCGTAGTTTGCCGCTGTTGGCCCCCACCCTACGTCTGATCGGGATCGGCTACACCGCCTGGTTTGTAAAAGAGAACCTGCTGACGCCAGAGTCTCGCCAAGCCACCTGGACTAAGGTGAGTGCCTGGCGAAAGGAGATCCTGGGTAAGCGACAAAGTGCAGCTCAGCCCGTCGCGCCTGCGCCTCAACCAACCGCAGTAGAACCCTCAGCAAGTGCGGCCAGCGAACCCGTATCAGAGCCCGCACCCAAGATGTTTGCTGGGGTGGTAGGCACGGTGCAGGTCCTAATTCCACTGACGGGCGTGGTGGATGTGGAAGCCCTGCGGGCCAAGCTAGAAAAAGACTTGGGCAAACTGCAGGGGGAAATCAAGTCCCTGTCTGGGCGACTGGGGAACCCTGGCTTTGTGGCCAAGGCTCCGGCTGATGTGGTTCAAGGGGCAAAAGATGCCCTGGCCGAAGCCCAGAAGCAGACGGAGATCCTAGAAGCGCGCCTATCGATGCTTTAGGGCAGCGTCAAGATTCAGAATTATGGGGCGTAGCGTGGTGTCGAGTTTACGAGACCCACGGTCTTGGCGATACTCGTGGGTCACACTGCGTTTGACCCACGCTACCATCCAAAATAAGACCATCAGAGATCAAGAGCTGTCAGCCCCTTAACCTGCATTGTGCTGCATCCGTGTTGGCTTTTGGAGTGATTAAAAGCTGAATCTGTTGGATTCTGTCGTGAGTTTAATGTCGATCGCGGGATCCCTGTGGTGAAATTAGTTTAGTAAGGTCTCTTTTGCGATCGCCCATGACCCTCCTTCGGTTTTCCGTCTCCCCGCACACCCGTCACCCCTGGCGTTCCCTGATTGCGCTGTTTGGGGTACTGCTGCTCACCCTAACGGCATCTCCCCTTCCGGCACTGGCAAGGGATATTGGCGAGAGTACCGTCCAGCCCTACCTGGATCGGGTGGCCGAGCAGGTGAGCGAGTTTACCCTCGACAATGGCATGACCTTCATTGTGCTGGAGCGTCACCAGGCCCCGGTGGTGTCCTTCATGCTCTACGCCAATGTGGGGGCCGCCAATGAAGAAGATGGCGAGACCGGCATGGCCCATTACCTAGAGCACTTGGCCTTTAAGGGCACGACCCAAATCGGCACCCTCGACTATGGGGCGGAACAGCCCCTCATAGTCGAAATGGACGCGGTCTTTGACCAGCTTTTGGCGGCAGAGGCGGCTGGGGATGAGGCCGCTGTGGCTGAGTTGAGCTTACAGCTCGAAGCCCTGCAAGCTGAGGCGCGGGAGTATGTCAAACAAAATGAGTATGGGCAGATCATTGACCAGGCTGGGGGCCAAGGGCTGAACGCGACCACCTCCGCCGATGCCACCCGCTACTTTTACAGCTTGCCGTCCAACAAGCTGGAGCTGTGGATGTCGCTGGAGTCAGAGCGGTTTTTAGACCCGGTCTTTCGCGAGTTCTATGAAGAGAAGGAAGTGATTTTAGAGGAGCGTCGCCTGCGGGTCGATAACTCCCCGATCGGTAAGCTGATCGAGGTCTTCTTAGAAGAGTCTTTTGAGCAGCACCCCTATCGACGCCCGGTGATCGGCTATGAAGAGGATCTCTTTAATGCCACCCGCGCCAAGATTGATCGCTTTTTCCATCAGTATTACGGCCCCAATAATCTAACTGCCACAGTCGTCGGTGATGTGGATCCCACTGAGGTCAAAGCCATGGCCGAAGCTTACTTTGGCCGATATACCGCCCGTGCCCTGCCAGCGGAGGTGGAGATTAATGAGCCCCCCCAAACAGCACCTAAAGACTTTACCCTGGCGCTGCCCTCCCAACCCTGGTACCTAGAGGGCTATCACCGCCCCGGCATTACCCATCCTGATCATGCCATTTACGGCATGATCGAAAGTATCTTGGTGAATGGCCGCACCGCCCGCCTCTATAAAACCCTGGTGGAAGACGAGCAGGTGGCCTTGGATGTGGGGGGCATCAACGGCTTTCCTGGGGATAGATACGAGAACCTGATGGTGCTCTATGGTCTAACTACCCCTGAGTCTACGACCGAAGATATTGCGGCCCTGATGCGCCAGGAACTGGATCAACTGATCAATCAGTCGGTTTCAGAGCCAGAGTTGGAGCGGGTTAAGACCCAGGCAAGAGCCAGCTTACTCAGCCGCCTGGCTTCGAATTCTGGTATGGCCTCACTGTTGGCGGAATACCAAGCCAAAACGGGCTCCTGGCAAAATGTCTTTTCAGAGTTGGCAACCATTGAGTCGGTGACTGCGGCGGATATTCAGCGGGTTGCCCAGGCCACCTTCCAACCCCAAAACCGCACCGTTGGCCGCATTGTGCCCTCTGAGGAATAGCCTAATTTCCCTGCCGTCCTGATAGGACATCCACCCTTTTGATTGCTGTCCCACCTTTTATTGCCGTCTTTGAGACATCCTATGCGCTGGTCAAGATTGCTCCACTGGTTTCGTCATCCTGGGCTTATGGGCTTAGGGCTGCTGCTAGCCCTTTTGTTGGGGCTGAGCTGGCAGCCAGCGGCCATGGCCATCATGCCGCGCCATTATGACGAACTCGAATTTCCGGCCCTGCGGGATATTCAGATTCCTGACTTTGAGCGCTACGAACTCACCAACGGTCTGGTGGTGTACCTGATGGAAGACCACGAGCTGCCCTTGGTCAGCGGCAGCGCCACCTTTAAGACGGGCGATCGCCTCGTGCCTGGGGCGCAAACCGGACTTGGGGAAGTGACCGGGGACGCCATGCGCCTTGGCGGCACCGACAATTACGACACCGACACCCTGAATATGCTGCTAGAGCAACGGGCAGCAGCGGTCGAGACCTCAATTGGCAACAACTCGGGTAGTGCCAGCTTTAATTCTTTAAGTGAAGACCTGGATGAGGTCTTTGGCCTCTTTGCCGATGTGATTCGCAATCCAGCCTTTGCCCCGGACAAGCTTGACTTTGTTGAAAGCCAGTATCGGGGCAGCATCGATCGCCGCAACGACGATCCGGATGACATTGCCTCTCGGGAGTTTCGCAAGCTGGTATATGGCGGTAATAGCCCCTATGCCCGCACCATCGAATATGCCACCCTAGATGCGATCTCTCGCGACGACATCATCGACTTTTACAAGGCGTCTGTTCGCCCCGATCAGACTATCTTGGGAATCGTCGGCGACTTTGACCCAGTTGAGATGAAGGCCCTGATTGCCCAGTCTTTTCGCGATTGGATGGCTCCGGCTGGACCGCCCCCCTTGCCAGCGGTTCCGTCAGCGACCCAGGCCAACAGCGGCGTCTTTTTTGTGGATCAGCCTCAGCTCACCCAGAGCTATGTACAAATGGGGCATCTAGGCGGCATGCTCAGTACCCCCGAGCACCCCGCCCTGGCCGTGCTCAACGAAGTACTCAACGGCTTTGGTGGCCGTCTGTTTAATGAAGTGAGATCGCGCCAAGGTTTAGCCTATGTGGTTTACAGCTTCTGGGCGGCCCGCTTTGACTATCCCGGCACTTGGATTGGCGGCGGTCAGACCCAATCAGAAACCACGGTGCAGTTCATTCAGTCAATGCAGGAAGAGCTAGAAGCCATCCGCACAACGCCCGTCGGGGAAACGGAGCTGCAGCAAGCCAAGGATGCGGTTTTGAATAGCTTTGTATTCAATTTCCAGAATCCAGGCCAGATGCTATCGCGCCTAATTCGCTACGAGTATTACAATTACCCGGAGGATTTCATCTTCCAGTTCCGGCAAGCGGTTTCAGAGACGACCTCCGAGGACATCCTGAACGCCGCCCAACTGCATTTGCGTCCCGAGGATTGGGTGATTTTGGTGGTGGGGAATAGTGAGCAGATTGATCCACCGCTCTCGGCCTTAGCTCCCGGAACAACGGTGACGCCAGTGGATGTGTCGATTCCAGGGTCAGCCGAAGCTTAGAACACCTGAGCCTCGACCGCTTTCCCAAGGTTACGATGCTGGCTTGAGATGATTTGCCCTCAATACATTTCAGGGCAGTACAGATCTTGATCGATTACCGGTTTCAATTTCAAGTCATTTGGGAGAACTGGGATTTACTACTGGAGGGGGTCTGGTTTACCCTGCGCCTCTCAACTTTGGCGACGCTGTTGGGGTTAGCGATCGGGGTGGCGGGGGCGCTATGTCGCACTTCGGGGAATCGCTTCTTAGGGGCGATCGCGGCCACCTATGTAGAAGCCATCCGCAATACGCCGTTTCTGGTGCAGTTGCTATTCATTTTCTTTGGGGTCCCTAGCCTCGGTCCCAAAATCAGCTCTGACCGGGCGGCCCTCCTGGCTCTGGTGATTAACTTCGGAGCCTACGCCACAGAGATTATTCGGGCTGGGATCGAAGGCATTGACGGCAGCCAAATCGAAGCAGGACTTTCCCTCGGGTTAAAGCGACTGCAGGTGTTTCGCCATGTGATTTTGAAACCGGCAATAGCCAACATCTATCCGGCTTTGACCAGCCAGATCGTGCTGCTGATGCTGCTCTCCAGCGTGGTCTCTCAAATCTCTGCGGAGGAACTTACCTTCGTAGGGAATTTTTTGCGATCGCGCACCTTCCGAGATTTTGAAGTGTATCTAGCTGTGGCGTTGATTTATATCGCCTTGGCCTTAACCTTCAAGCTCTTGGCCCATCTGCTGCACCGCCGCCTTTTTAAGTTCACTGACTATCTCTAGGGGCTTTTATGCGTTGGATTCAGAACTCTCTCAATATCAGAACCGCAGCCCCTAGCTTGATTCAGCAGGACGGGCGCGGCTCTGGTGCTCCTGCCAGCTTTTTATTGCTAGTTGATAACGCGCCCTAAGCCATGCGGGACTTTAGCCATCTACAGATCTTGACGGCCCTCCTGTGGGCCACCCGCTGGACCCTGCTTTTATCGACAGTGGCCTTTGTCTGTGGCGGCATTGCCGGAGCGCTGCTGCTGCTGCTGCGGATTTCGCCGATTAAACCCCTGAAATACCTGAGCTGGCTCTATTCAGAAATTATCCAGGGAACGCCCCTGCTGATTCAGTTTTTGCTGGCCTTTTTTGGCCTAAGCATTTTGGGCATTGAGATTAGTCCCTGGAGCGCCGCCACCCTGGCCTTGACCACCTTCACCAGCGCTTTCTTGGGAGATATTTGGCGAGGCTCAGTGGAGGCCATCCCTAAGGAGCAGTGGGAAGCCTCGAAAGCCCTCAGCCTGAATTATTTTCAGCAGTTGGGGCTGGTGATTTTGCCCCAGGCCCTACGCCTGTCAATTGCGCCTACGGTGGGGTTCTTGGCTCAGGTGATTAAGGGCACCTCCCTAGCTTCAGCGATCGGCTTTGTGGAGCTGGCGCGATCGGCCACCAACATCACCAATGTCACCTTCGATCCTTTTTTCGTATATGCCGCCACTGCCGTGATTTACTTTTGCATCTGTTTCCCCATCTCAGTGCTGAGTCGAAAGCTGGAGAAAACCTTAGCCCACTAAAATCGATAGGGTGCATTGACGATTGAGGTGATTCATCTCCGGCTAAAAGCGCTTTTGAGTATTGCTCGATGAATGGCTCTAGAGCATCAAACAGCTTCATCGGCTATTCCCCAGTTTTGACGTAAAACCGGATGCCACTGGTGAAGTGATTTTATCTAAGCGTAATACTAGCCTATCTTTTGGATGTCAAGAAAGATGCTGCAGAAGCATACAAAAATAAGAACACACCTGCATCAGTCATCAACAACAATTAGGGCCAAGCCGTCGCGATAGGTCTTAACGCCCATGTCTTAGTGGTGCAGAAAAGTCCTGCAACCCCTTTGAATAGGTGAGTCTCATT
>ERZ1740060.502-NODE-502-length-20641-cov-4.316769_pt1 | contig 20641 bp, 16 predicted proteins | sample MGYA00581743_ERZ1740060 | MGnify/ENA primary metagenome ERZ1740060 (study PRJEB43018, sample SAMN04849235) | marine metagenome | isolation source: floating plastic debris | place: Pacific Ocean | collected 2008-08-27 | study: EMG produced TPA metagenomics assembly...
AGTCACAAAATATTTTTGCTTCCACTCTTCAATCAAATCATTAAACCAAATGTCCCCAGGAATTAAATCGTGAGTATCAGTTTGACCTTGATTGTGACTAAGATGAATTTCCCCGACTTGATTTGATTTCAATAAATTTAAACAAGCTTGTCGAGTTGAATTAATATCTCCACCGTACCAAATCAGAATATGTGAAACATCAATTAATAAAGGATGATTTACTAAAGTTTCTATACTAGAACACCAATAATCTTCAGTTGGCATTACTTCAATATAAACAGGAATTTCGATAAATTTTTCAAGCCTTGATAAAGAAGTTTCTAATTCCTTCAAAGTACAATCATTTCGTCGTGGAGGATGAAGCGATAAACCACGAACATCATTTTTTGTAGCGAATTCAGCGTATACATTCCAGCTTTGAGGACGTAATAAATTTAGTCTTTTTCTAATTCCATCTTGGTAAAGACAAGAATCATGTAAAATCAAAGGAATTCCCGAATAATCGAAATCTGTAGAACAATTGCTGCCGATAGCTAATTCTAGAAAATCAAGCTGTAATGGTTCTTGTAATTTTTTAAAAATATCAACACATTCAGCAAACGGACGTAAACCAATTGCTGTGATACTTAGTCCTAGCATTTATATTTTACCGTTATTTAAGTATCCGTTTTGATTAACTATTTCTTCTTCTACGAATGCGAATTTACCGATTTGTAGAAAATCGAGGAATAGAGATAGCTTGTCATCATTTCTTGTTTCTTTGAGATGTTTTAAAATTCTGTCTTTGAAATCCCAACTCTGTTCTTGACCAACTCTTGATTCTAAAGGTATATCATTAAAAATACAAAAATCATTTAAACCTGAAATAGTAGCTAATCCATTATGATAGTTTAACTCGTACATATATTCGTCAGTATAATCAAAAAGTGTCTTTAAATGATTCATCTCATGTTCGTTTATTTGAAGATTATATCTTCTACAAAACTCGCTAAGTTTTGTACAACTCAAAATTGTTTGATGTAAGCTTTTTGCAACTGCTTTAGCTTGATTTTTGTAAACGTAACAGGAAATTTTATGTATTAACTCGCACTCTCCTGCATAACAACTATTTTCTGCTTTTTCAAAAGAATCAAGTATATTATAAAATTCATCATTATAATCAATATCCGAAGCATAAACGCAATATAACTTATCTCCTTTTCTCAAAGGAATTCCTTTCTCAACTATCTCTTGTACTTTTTCTGAATTATTATCTTTTAAAATCTCAAAAGCTTTAGCTCTAACCTGTATTTCTGAATCTTCCAAAGCATTAATTAATAAATCAACCCCAGCATCACCATATTTAACAGCATCAGCTAAACTATCAACTCGCTGCTGTATATTTCCAGTTTCCAAACGTCTTTGTAATCCTTCAATTCCACCTAAAACAACACCATCAACAGGAGGTGGAGAATTACCACCTAGTACCGCATCGTATTCGCGGGGGTTTTGATTATTTTCGCTCATATAAAAAGCACCCTAGAATATTTTTGTTATTCCAAGATGGCATTTAATATTTGCTTGCGACAATAGTATTCTCAACGTAGTTTATAAATCGATAGTGCGTTGCGCTCCACGACAACACACCTTACATCTTATCAATCTTCCTATGCTCAATGCCTAATCCCCTATTCTTTATTTCTTGACTTGTAGCTTTGGATAAGCAATTCGCTTGTGATGGAATTGCTGCCAGACTGTGACGAAGATTTCGGCAATTTTTGACATTTCTTGACGTGTTAAGCCCGAATCTAAGAGTTGATCATCTTTCCACCTTGCCCGTAAAATATTGTTAACCATATTCAAGGCTTTCTCTGGTGTGGCATCTCTTAGAGAACGCAGTGCAGCTTCACAAGAATCAGCTAACATCACAATCGCAGTTTCTCGTGATTGCGGAGTCGGACCGTCGTAACGAAAGTCTTCGTCTTTTATCTCTAAGTTTGGGTCTTCTTTAGCTAATTGTTGGGCTTGATGATAGAAGTAAGCAATTTGCATTGTCCCTTGATGCTCTGGAATAAATGCCTGTATCGCGGTCGGTAAACTGTGTTTCCTTGCCATCATTAACCCAGCGCTGACGTGCTTTTTAATAATATCGGCGCTGATCCAAGGGTCGTTGATTTCTGTCTCGTGCTTATTTGGTCCTCCCATTTGATTCTCAATAAATCCCATTGGGTCGTGCATCTTACCAACGTCATGGTATAATGTTCCAGCCCTAACTAATTCAACATTGCATTTAAGCTCTTTTGCAGCAGCTTCGGCAAGGGTAGCTACAAATAATGTGTGTTGAAATGTTCCTGGAGCTTCGGTTGCAAGTCGTTTGAGTAGAGGACGATTCTGAGAAGCTAGTTCTGCCAATCTGATGGGAGTTACTAAATCAAAAAGCTTTTCTAGATAAGGACTTATTCCCAAAGCGATGATACTCCAACCCAAACCGGATAACGCTAATAATCCCGCTTCTTGAAACACAAGATAAGATGTCGGCGTAAATGCCGTACCTAATAATACTTTTAATAATAAATAAACACCGCCTTCCGTTAGAGAAATTCCGAATCCTAATACTGCTAGTTCTTCGCGAGAGCGCAGTCTTTGAGCCATGCAGCTACCGAGGACACCTCCTGCTGCACCGGCTATAATTGCTGTCTTCCCTACTTCTAGCCCCATCGGTAACATTAATACGGTCAGCAATCCAATAACTGTGATACCTAAAGTAGAACCGTAGAAACTACCTAAAAGTAAGCCCACTGCGCTCCAAGTTGTAAAAGGTATGCCAAATACTAGCAATGACGGACAAGATAAGGTCAGTAATAATACTAACAATCTGTCACTTTGACGCAATTTAATTTTTAGCCGCTTTTCGACTAAAGCATAAATACCAATAGCCGCTGCGACAGCACTTCCTAAGTAGCTTAGACCCAGCCAATTAACTTCCCGACGAATTAAACGATAATGCTCTAACACCGCTAAATTCCATGGTGTAATTTCCTGTCCTTTTTTGACGATTAATTGCTTTTTCTTAACCTTTACCATTACTGGTGATATCTTGGCTGCTGCTTCTGAAGCTTGTAGTTCTGTTTGTTGTTCGTCTTTCTTTAGATTCGGCTGTAAAATACTTACTAGTAATTTGGTTGCCCAAAATTTGCTGTCTTTGGGTACTAATGATTCTGATTTCTGTAGATGCAGATTAATTACGTACTCTAAATTCTCAGAAGGTAGTCCTGGATGAATCCCTTGAGCCAATATTAATTGGGCACTTTGCAATATACCCATTTGAATTTTTGACCATGATTCATCGCTGAAATCAATTACGCTGCTATCGTTGTATACTATTGCAGCAGGCTTTATGTTGCTAATTTCTGCGAGCTTTTCTTGAGCTTGAGCATAGAGTTTTCGTCTTGACTCTATTGTTTTGATTAGCGATCGCAAATTTGTGAGTGAAGTTTCAGCACGATATAGCTGTAATTGATTTAACGATTGCTTAAAATTAGGGTCTTGAGTAATTGCATCAATTGCTTGAGTATCTTGAAGAGCGCTATCGGCTGTATTCGCTACATCTAAAGACTTTGGCTTTTGACCCCTAGCAACATTTTGATTACCTGATTGCAAAGCAACCTTTAATTGCTTCCATTCTTCTTCGGAAGCGGAACGTAAATAAATTTGCGTCGAAATATTTAGTACTTCGGTATCAAAAAAGGGAAAATTACCGGCTGTTTTGCGAATTTCATTTCCTTGTTGAAGCAATTGTCTTAAATTTTGCTCAACTGCTTCGTTAACTCGCGTATCTACCATCCACCATTGTCGAGAATCCTCTCTAGCAGCTTTGCGAAGCAATTCTGTTTTCTGCTTGTCTTCTACTGTGGCTGTATAAGGAGCGACAATCGTCTCGCGGGCTGTAGCTCCTTCTTGCAACTGCGGTTGGCTGTATAATTTATGCCCCATCACTCCTGTAATGGTAATCAAAGCAATCGCAAACACAACAGAAGAGTGCTGAGGAATCCAGCCCCAGCAAACTGCGTAAATACCACATTTACCTTTAGCGGACTTTAGCATTGAACCGGAGCGGAAGGATTTTTGATACCGATTTTTATCACTTGTTTTAGATACATATAAGCGACGTAGTGCTTTGTATCTTCGTCCCCAGATAGCTTTGATTTGAGTCAAGGACTTAAAAAATGGCTGCGTTTTCATTACCTATGACCACAGTTGTCTATAAGAATGGTTCAATATCAGACAATTCTCAACAGAAGTTTCAAGCTTCAAAGCTGCCATCATAGTTACCATTTAATGTAAATCCTGGGTTTACTCCGTACTAAGTATAGTTTTTTGGTCAAAAAAAATTAACTATCTTACTATCTTAATTATGTAAACATGCAGGGGGTGGGCAAAAAGTTCAACAATTAGTGCAAAAATTAATTTAACTATAAATATAGCTAACGTAAACGGATGATATATGGGGCTGCAATTGCCTCCAACGGGGAAAGTGAATCTGGCTTTACCTCCTGTACCTCTATTGGTTGTGGTAATACATGATATGCACCCGACCATATAGCCACAAGTGCATCAGCTAATTTTACCACTTGGGAAAAGCTAGTTATTCCCCATTGTGCTAATTTTGCCTCATCTAAACCTAAGTGCCAAGTTGTGGGTATACCAGCCATGCTGTTGTAAGACCCAGAAATTGCACCTGCAATTGCACCACAAACCCTTGGATTACGCTGATTTTTAATGGCTCGCGAACAGGTAAGCCGAAAATCTTCTTTAGTGCTTACAAAGCAATAAAAAGCTGTAGCAATGATATTACTTATACTATTTTCTTTATCCAAGCAATTTTGTAATTCAAAATATCCTGCATTTTCAGCTATTAGATTATTGACTTGACGAAGCTTTTCTGGGAGTTCGGGCTTGGTTTCGCCAATAAAATAAGTAATTTCTGAAATCAATGTATTTTGATTAATTTTTTCATTTAAGGATTGAGCGATTAGATAGCATACGCTTAATACTCCATCTCTAATTAAAGGGTGATTTAAATCTTTAATAATTAAGAGCAGGTTTTCTCGGAGCTTGAGATGATTTTCATGGAAAAATAACGCTATGGGTAAAGTTGCCAAAATCGAATTTAATAACATTAAGTCATCTGCTATGTCTAAATCCCAGTCTTGTTGTTGAAATTGTTGATTATATTCCTCTAAATTAAATCCACCTTGTGACAACAAGCTGTAAAGACCTTGCACCGCTGCTTTACAATATAATGGTTCTTCTTTTGTGGTGGTTAAACTTTGTCCGAGCAAAGCTCCTATCAAAGCACCTTTAATTCTGCTTGTAAGTGAATAGCGCATACAGTTTATAAAACGCTGATAAAAAGCTATTTAAATATCTCATAATGCTATAACTACCATTTCTACAAACAATAATTCTGGATAATATTAATTATTATTCACTAAAGTCTATCCACAGAGGTAGAAGCTATACAAGAAAAGTGTTTGCAAAGACTAATATTACTACACTATTATCAGCGTTAATATAAATTGTCTTCAGAAGAGTAAATAGCGAAAAAGCAAGAAATTACATTTATAATCATTAAATCATCTAAATAACTAATCATTATTATCAATTAATTCATATCATTGCTCCCGACCTCACTCCCGGTCACAAGTACGATATTTTCTTCTAAATTATTGATGATTTAAGATTTTCTGAGGTGATAGAGTAAAGCTTGCAATCCTAAAAGATAGCTTTTCGCGCCAAAGCCGCTAATTTGACCGATTGCTACGGGTGCGATATATGAATGATGCCTAAACTCTTCCCTGCGATATATATTACTCAAATGGACTTCTACCGTCGGCAGATTGACACCAGCAATGGCATCTCGCAATGCTACACTCGTATGGGTATAGGCTCCAGCGTTAATAATAATTCCTTGGTGCTTAAGAAATGCATCATGAACTGCATCGACCAAAGTCCCTTCATGATTAGACTGCACGGTAAATATATCAGCTGACAATAACCGTCCTTCTTCTACTAATAGACGATTAATGTCATCCAAAGTAAGCGAACCGTAAATTTCTGGTTCTCGTTGTCCCAGTAAGTTTAGATTCGGCCCGTGCAGCACCAGAATGCTTAAAGAAGATTTGTTTGCTTCTTTAGCACTCAAGTTATCTACCACGACGAGAACGTCCATCTACAGGAATTGGAATTAATTCCGCTTCTGGCTCAGCTTCTGGCCCTAAAAGAGCGTCAATCAGCTCGCGTGCTAATTCCTTAAGCTTTTCGAGCACCTTTTCGATATAATCCATTTAACTGAACGCTCCTGAGATACTAACTCAAAGTCAACTAACGACTACGGAGAAAATAAAGTAAAAACAGCACCGCTGGTTGATAAATGGGTTAATCCCAACTCCCCTTGTCTGGGGAGCAAGTCATTACCGATAACTGTGATTTCTCCCTTTATTATTTTAGGTTATCACATTCGTCACGGGTAGGTGGGTATCGAACTTCTTAAGAAGTATTTTGGAATCTTGATAATCGGCCAGTAGTTTAAAACCAATAGTCCGGAAGGAAAAATAAAGAAATCCGGACTATTAATATCGTGTTCAAATCAACCTCAGTCAACTTTTTCAGTTTTCTTCTTAGATTTACTACCAGAAGATTTGGTACCAGAAGATTTAGTACTTGAGGACTTCTTCGCACTCGAAGTCTTAGACTTAGTTGTTTTGCGAGTTGATTTACCTTTTGGTGCTTTGCTAGCTAGTAATTCCAGTGCTTTCTCTAGAGTGATGCTTTCTACAGTTTCACCTTCTGGAATCCCAACGTTGGTTTTACCATGCTTAATATAATTTCCATAAGGTCCTTCGTAGATATTCACTGGTTCTTCAGTGTCTGGATGAGAACCTAATTCTCGCAATGCTTTTTTAGTTTTACTTCTGCTACCCCGTCCTTTCTTGGGTTCGGACAGTAATTCTAAGGCTCTTTCAAAGGTGACAGTAAGCACATCATCACCTGCTTTCAAAGAACGGTAATCTTTACCATCTTTAGCATTATGAACCACATAAGGTCCGAAGCGTCCCAGATTGGCTTGGATGCTAGCACCAGTTTCGGGGTGTTCCCCTAATTTTCTCGGAAGTGCTAGCAAACCAACAGCCATTTCTACCGTTACGTCTTCTGGATTTACTTTTTTAGGTAGTGAAGCTTGTTTTGGTTTCGGATTTTCCTCAGATTTTTCTCCTAGCTGTACGTAGGGACCATAAGGACCAATCAGCATGAAAATGGGCTGTGCGGTTTCTGGATGAATACCAACTTGGTCGGGACCCTCAGTTTTTTGCTTGAGTATTTTTTCGACCTTTTCTGGGTCGAGGTCGGCTGGGGTTAAATCTCTAGGAATCGAAGCTGTAACTACATCATCGCCGTTTGCTGCTTCTAAATAAGCACCAAATTTACCAATCCGGATTTTGACATCTGGGATATTCAAATCCACCGTTCTAGATGCATTGATATCAATTTGGCTTTCTCGTTCCTTAACTAAGGTATCCAGACCTTGTTCCCCTAAATAGAATTTTTTCAGGTAAGGTAGCCATTCAGCTTCCCCAGTCGAGATATCATCAAGGGTTTGCTCCATTTTGGAGGTAAAGCTGGGGTCTACGATTTCCGAAAAGTGCGTTTCCAGCAAATTGGTAACGGCAAAAGCTGTAAATGTCGGAACCAGGGCATTGTTATTTAATTGAGCGTAACCTTTATCGATAATTGTACCGATAATGCTCGCATAAGTACTGGGACGACCAATTCCTTCACTTTCCAAGGTTTTTACTAAGCTAGCTTCGGTGTACCTCGCTGGAGGTTGGGTTTCGTGACTTACTGTTTCGAGTTTTTTACAGTTGGGATTATCGCCAACTTTAAGGTTGGGTAAAATTACTTCCTTATCTTCTAGCGCTGCTTCCGGGTCGTCAGAACCTTCAACATAAGCGCGTAAAAATCCGGGAAAATCAATTCTCTTACCCGAAGAGCGAAAACCCGCATCCTCAACCTGTAAGTGCATGGTGATTTGAGTTTGTTTCGCATCAGCCATTTGACAAGCAACAGTACGCTTCCAGATCAAATCGTACAATTGCATTTCCCTGCCGCTCAAACCGGTTTCTTGCGGGGTACGGAAACTACTACCAGCAGGACGAATTGCTTCGTGTGCTTCTTGAGCGCTCTTTGATTTTGTGGCGTATTTGCGGGGTTGGGGGGAAAGGAATTCCTTACCGTAAAGCGTTTGTACGCACTCCCTAGCAGCAGTGACCGCTTGCTCCGACAAATGCACGGAGTCAGTACGCATGTAGGTAATATACCCTTGCTCGTAAAGATTTTGAGCGACTCGCATCGTATCCCTTGCAGAAAGACGCAATTTGCGGTTGGACTCCTGCTGGAGAGTTGAAGTAGTGAACGGAGGTGCTGGTTTACGAGTCACCGGACGTTCTTCAAGATTAGCAACCTTCCAAGTTTTATCAGCTATGCGGGCTTTTAAAGCTTCAGCTTCCTCTTCATTGAGTAAAACAACTTTACGACCGGCTGTAATTTTTCCGGTTGCTGGGTCAAAATCGCTACCAGTGGCAATTTTTGTTCCTCCCAGATTCACCAATATGGAATTAAATGATTGGTCTTTATTTCCTTTAGCAGATGCGGGACTCAAAACCGCTTTCAAATCCCAATAGGAGCCTTGATTAAAAGCTCGACGCTCCCGCTCCCGCTGTACCAATACTCGTACAGCTACAGACTGTACTCTTCCAGCAGACAAACCCCAAGCAATCTTCTTCCACAGCAAAGGTGAGAGAGTATAACCAACTAGTCGGTCTAAAATTCGTCGGGTTTCTTGAGCGCGAACTAATTGCTCGTCTACGGTGCGGGTATTTTTCAGCGCTTTTTTAATCGCTTCAGAGGTAATTTCATGAAATACCATTCGCTTGGTAGGAACTTTGGGCTTTAGTAATTGGAATAAATGCCAACTGATGCTCTCTCCTTCACGGTCTTCGTCAGTCGCCAAAATCAGTTCAGTTGCTTCCTTCAGCGCTTGTTTTAGCTGAGTGACAACTTGCTTTTTAGTTTTGGGAACTACATATAAAGGTTCAAAATTTGATTCTACATTTACTCCTAACTTCGCCCATTCTTCTTTCTTGACAGCAGCAGGAATTTCACTAGCGGACTGTGGTAAGTCACGTACATGACCCATCGAAGCTTCTACTCGATAATCTGATGGTAGGTAGTTACGAATAGTTTTAGCTTTGGTCGGAGATTCGACAATTACGAGAGTTGACATGGAAATTTCAAGAAAAAATATTGCTGTTAGGCTAAACAGTCAAAGTGAGACAATTGAATATTAATGTGAATTAAACTACTGCACTCACAAGGCAGTTACTTTTATATACGATGCCTTGCTTTATCAAAAACCCGATAATAAAAGGGTTTGAGACCCCGAATGATTGTTAAAAGGCAATTGTTGTGCCCCTCAAATGTAAGATAGTTTAAATCGGGTTATCAACAAAGGCAGTTACTTCAATCTTTAACTTATATTGGACGTAATTGGCGACTACCATTTTTATTTATTCCTGTTTTTAATAATGAGAACCAATGGTGGTGATACCAGCCGCTAGGCTTACTAGCTAAGAATAATAAAGGGTTTTCACCCGACGGTTTTATCATTTTTATCATTTTCCATATTTTGCTATTTTGTTGCCAGTATCTAGCATTGTGCCAAAATAAAATTTAAATAAGTACCGTATCCCAAACTGATTATTAAACTACGATGACCAGCAAAATCATGAAACCTATTCGTCAAGGTGATGTTATTTTAATTCCTGTTCAGCAAGTAGAAGGTGAAAAGCTCAGTCACCTTACCTTAGCCGAAGGAGAAGTAACTGGACACAAACATCGTATTTCCCAAGGTGAAGCACAATTGTATACAGATGACTCGCAACTGTACTTAAGTATTTTTTCGCCCAAAGCAGTTTTATCTCATGAGGAACATGATTCTGTTCGCATATCTCAAGGTAACTGGATAGTAAGAATTCAGCGCGAATACGAGCCTGAAGGATGGCGCTATGTTGCTGACTAACGACCAATTTTAATCGTATTTGTGGCTTAGTATTTTTATCAGTTGGCTGTTTATTAATCGGATTTCAGTCATAATAAAAAAATTTATAAGAAGCAAGGAAAATATACTTGAAAATTATCAAAGTAGTAAATAGTAAGAAAAACTCAAATTAAGCAATAGTGTGAATTTCAACTTTTATGAATTTTATTTTAACCATTTCTTAAATTAAGCAAGGTGAAAGCAAAAAAACGATTGTATTTAATTATCAGATTGATAGCAAAATTTTATACTTAATATTTTTCTACGTAATAAAGGAAAAAGGTTTCACATTCTTAGTAGATTCAAATAAGCCAATAACCGCAAAAAAGTTGTGGTAGGATAATCCAGGAGAAGTACGTTCGGTAATTGTGTTCTTGTTATTAAGTAAAAGTCGCAATCAGCTTTCCGGATGTCCCCTCTGCACGGTTGGATTCTGGAGAGTCTCATGTCAATATACGTTGGAAATTTATCATACGATGTTACTCAGGAAGACCTTGGCAAAGTATTTGCTGAGTACGGTAGTGTGAAGCGCGTTCAGTTACCTACTGATAGGGAGACTGGCAGGTCTAGAGGTTTCGGTTTTGTAGAAATGGAATCAGAAGACGCAGAAGGTTCAGCTATCGAAGCTCTTGATGGAGCTGAATGGATGGGTCGCGTAATGAAGGTCAATAAAGCAAGACCTCGTGAAGACCGAGGTAACAGACGCTCTGGTGGTGGAAGTTGGGGTTAATCGCAACCTGGAATTTCGCTATGGTTGAAGAATATTGGTCAAGAAAACTCGCTTCTTTGTAATAATTTTTATCTGTTTTCAGAAATTTCTTTTATCACAGGTTGTGAGTTAAAACCTTAGAACCAAAATTGATGGTGTTTACCTAGTCTCTTCTGTTAAAGTATACGGTCTAATTCTGATTAGCCGAGCATAAGATATTAGCATAATCAGAAATTAAAGTATATGGCAGATGTCATAGAATGCATCGTCTTGACCTAATTCATCTGCATTATCTTAATATTAAAGGTGTCGGCTCTAGCATTGCAGCTTAAAAAAGCTTTAGTATTATTTATCATGTGAATGAAACAATATCTATTATAAGTTAGGGGTAATCTATCGTAGATTATCCCTAATTTTTATTTTTCAGATTAAGTCTCTACTTTGAGAGTTGTAAGCGTGAAATCTCGAAGAAAGCATCCTAGATTTTGAAAAACATTTAATTGAACTGAGAACTATTACGTTAATACTGAGTATTAATAAAATATTGATAATTTAAGAAAATACTGGATTTTAAAGTCCTGAAGGTGAACTTTTCATCAAAAAACTTTGATGTAAATATAGATTACTGTCGTATCATTTCAGAACATTGTGGCTTTTATGGTGTTATTACGTAGCCATTGTAATTGTTTCAAATTTAAATCATCGCATTTTTATCTAAGTAAGCATCTAAAGTTTATACTTTTTTCTATAAATAGAGGATATCGTTGATTTAATAAGTAAATTGTTTGATATTGATTGATTTAAAAGTCTATGTTACATCCGCAAGTTACAATTATAGTTGTGCCACACCAATGCTTTGACTATACTCAAGAGTCGCTTGAAAGCATTTATAAGTACACAAATATTCCTTTTAAACTAATTTACATAGACGGTTACACACCTAAACATCATCAGCAATATCTTGAAAAGCAATCCCAAATCAAAGGATTTCGCTTAATACGTACAGATAAATATGTATCTCCCAATCAAGCACGTAACATCGGCTTGAAACACGTAGATACCCAGTATGTTGTTTTTCTTAATAACGATGTGGTAGTTACGACTGGTTGGTTAAATTACCTCATAGAGTGCATTCAAGAAACGAATGCTTCGGTAGTTACCCCTATTTGCTTACAAGGAGAAAAGCAACTGATTCATTCTGCTGGGGGTAGTTTAGAATTCAAATACAAAAATGGAAATTTAGATTTATTTGATGAAAGGTTATTTATTAATGATTGTTTTGATAAAGTAAAACCTTTATTAAAGCGTAAATCGACACAAATAATAAATTTCAATTGTTTTTTAGCACGTACATCTATCTTTTCAAAAATAGGTTATTTAGACGAGAATTTAATGAACTGTGCCCAAGATATTGATTTTTGTTTATCAGTATTTGCGGTAGGTGGAACTATTTATATAGAACCGCAAAGTATTGTTAATTATCTTCCAGTTACAGAACTTAAATTATCAGATACTCCTTACTACATGTTAGTTTGGAATTATGTTTGGAAGCGTAGAAGCGTTAATTATTTTCAAGAAAAATGGGGATTAACAAAAGGTGCAACGTTTACAATGAATCTTCTTGAAAAAGTAAACCAACATTCTAACTTACCATTTCAGTCGCTAAAAGAAATCATCAAGCCACTGCTAGTTGATGAAGATAATTTTATAAATAGTGCGAGCCTTAAGGGTTCATGAAATAGTATTATTGATGACTGTATGTAGTGATTGATAACTCACTCAACTCGCAAACCTCATCAGCCTTAACTGCATTTACAGAAAAAGCTACCACTTCAAGAATGCAGCTTCAACTACTTTTTCTCGTCTAATTTTTCCATCTTTCTCAAACCAAGCAATTATTTGCTGTGTCGTTAACTCTTCAACAGCAATATTATTTTCTTTGGCGATTTCCTGCAATACTCTTAATGAAGAAATTGTCAGCCGAGTTAAAAATTTTTCCGGAGAAGATAGCAAAGCTGCATCAACTTTCGCTGATTCTTCCAAAGATAAAAATTGTGTAGTTGGTTGCTGCTGAAAGTCCATAGTTTGTATCTATTTACCTGTATCAATTAACAATAATGGGTATCAATCATTCTAAACTAATAATTGTTAATTGCTAACTGTTAACTGCTGACTATTTCCGCGCTTCTAGTAAGTAACCGCAGCGATGTTCTCCATCAATTATCCAGTGTGTACGCTCTACCTTACAGTCTGGTAAAACAGCAGCAAACATTTCAAGTTCATGACCGCAAACGCTGGGGAATGATTCTGCGACATTAGAAATTGCACAGTTGTGTTCCAAAAAAATAAATTTATCTTCTGTTTCTAAAGCCTCACCTTCTACAGGATGATATTCTGCCATAAAGCCTTCAGCTTTTCTCAATTCCACTAAAGTCGCAACCCTTTCTTGAAGAGAACCGTTACCTAAATGTTGGCGATACTCTTCAGCTTTACGCTGCCATTGTTTCTGTAGAATTGAACAAACTTGGTCTCGTCCTACTGTTTCTGCTAAAGTGTCAAGTAAGGAAACGGTAAATTTACCGTAACTATCCCCAACTTCTCGACGTAAGCGTTCTTTACCTTTATCACTCAATTGATAAAAATGTTGAGGTCGTCCCATTCCTATTTGTTCGGAGGAATAAATTATTAGCTCTTCACCCTCCAAATCTTTTAAATGACGACGAATCGCTTGAGGGCTGACCTTTAAGGCTGTAGCAAGCCTTATCGCTGTAGCCCGAAATTCTTTGAGCAGATATTTTAAGATATCCTGTTTGGTTGAGGACTGGTGGGTAGTTTCCATCGTCGCCCTAAAAATATTAAAGAAATTTTCACTTTGACAACATCATTGTTGTTAATCTAGCGTAAAATGAAGGTACATTAAAACAACAAGCAAGTTGTTTTAGTCTTCAACAACATTGTAACAGTCACGTGACTTAGAGTCACGTTTGGATGGGAATTAGTATCTAATCACCCGTCTCCAGCCTTAAAGAGAGTTCTAAAAAAGCCAGCGAAGCGAGAATATTAGCGATGACTTCCACCGTCAAAACCTTAGTCAACCAGCCCTACAAGTACGGTTTCGTTACCGACATCGAGACAGATACCATACCTCGCGGATTAAACGAGGACGTGATTCGCATGATTAGTGCGAAGAAAAACGAGCCGGAATTTATGCTAGAGTTTCGACTCAAAGCTTACCGTCAATGGCTCAAAATGACGGAACCAGATTGGGCTAGTGTTGGTTATCCTGCGATTGATTATCAAGATATTATTTATTATTCTGCACCCAAACAAAGCGCTAAAAAGAAAAGTTTAGATGAAGTAGACCCGACTTTATTGGAAACCTTTGAAAAATTAGGTATTCCGCTATCGGAACAGAAGCGTTTGGCAAATGTTGCTGTAGATGCGATTTTCGATAGTGTTTCGGTCGCGACTACTTTTAAAGAGAAGCTGGCTGAAGAAGGTGTTATCTTTTGTTCGATTTCCGAAGCTTTACAAGAATATCCGGAATTAATCCAAAAGTATCTTGGAAGCGTGGTTCCCGTTGCCGATAATTATTTTGCGGCTTTGAATGCTGCGGTTTTCAGCGATGGTTCTTTCGTATTTATTCCTAAAGGCGTAAAATGTCCGATGGAATTATCTACTTATTTTCGCATTAATAATGGTGATACCGGACAGTTTGAGCGTACTTTGATTGTTGCGGAAGAAGACAGTTACGTTTCTTATCTCGAAGGCTGTACCGCGCCAATGTACGATAGCAATCAGCTACATGCTGCGGTTGTGGAACTTGTAACGCTTGATAATGCTGAGATTAAGTATTCTACCGTGCAAAATTGGTACGCGGGAGATGAAAATGGCAAAGGTGGTATTTACAACTTTGTAACCAAGCGCGGTTTGTGTAAAGGAAAGAATTCTAAAATTTCTTGGACTCAGGTAGAAACTGGTTCAGCTATTACCTGGAAGTATCCCAGTTGTGTTTTAGTTGGGGATAATTCAGTCGGTGAATTTTATTCCGTAGCGTTGACTAATAATATGCAGCAAGCCGACACCGGAACCAAAATGGTTCATGTTGGTAAGAATACTCGTTCTACAATTATTTCTAAAGGAATTTCTGCGGGTAAATCCAGTAACAGCTATCGGGGTTTGGTGAAAGTTAATCCCAAGGCTGAAGGAGCTAGAAATTATTCTCAATGCGACTCAATGTTGATTGGAGATAATGCTCACGCTAATACTTTTCCTTATATTCAAGTACAGAATAATAAAGGAAAAGTAGAACATGAAGCTTCAACTTCCAAGATTGGGGAAGACCAATTATTCTACTTCTCTCAACGAGGTATTTCCGCAGAAGATGCAATTGCAATGATGATTAGCGGTTTTTGCAAGGATGTGTTTAATCAGCTACCAATGGAATTTGCTGTGGAAGCTGATAAATTATTGAGCTTGAAGTTAGAAGGAAGTGTGGGATAGGAAAGTGGAAGGAGATAGGGAGAGGGGGAGATGGAGACTAATAATTCCTCACTCCTCACTCTTTATAATCTGAAAATCTAAAATCCAAAATCCAAAATCCAAAATCTAAAATCCAAAATCGAAAGATGATTATTGAAAATAGTAAGGTTGTGCTGTCAGTTAAAAATTTGACAGCTAATGTTGATGGAAATCAAATCCTCAAGGGTGTGAATCTTGAGGTACGTGCTGGTGAAGTTCATGCGATTATGGGACCAAATGGTTCTGGAAAAAGCACTTTTTCTAAGGTTTTAGCAGGACATCCAAGTTATGAGGTAACTGGTGGTGAAGTAGTTTTCCAGGAAGAAAATCTTCTGGAACTTGAACCAGAAGAACGCGCTAGAAATGGTGTGTTTTTGGCTTTCCAATATCCTTTGGAAATACCTGGTGTCAGCAATTTAGACTTTTTGCGAGTAGCTTACAATTCTCGACTTAAAGCGCAAGGTTTAGAAGAGATTGATGCTTTCGATTTTGATGATTTGGTAGAGGAAAAGTTAGAAGTTGTAAAAATGGATTCTACTTTTCTGAGTCGGAGTTTAAATCAAGGCTTTTCCGGTGGTGAGAAAAAGCGCAATGAAATTTTGCAAATGGCGCTTTTGGAACCAGACTTAGCAATTTTAGATGAAACCGATTCTGGTTTAGATATTGACGCTTTGAAAATTGTGGCAAATGGGGTCAATCAGCTAGCAAATGAGGAAAACGCCACAGTTATGATTACCCACTATCAGCGTTTGCTTGATTATATTGTGCCAGATTTTGTTCATGTAATGGCAAAAGGTCAGATTATCAAATCTGGTGGAAAAGAATTAGCTTTAGAATTGGAATCTCGCGGTTACGATTGGATTTTAGAAGAAGCTGGTGTTGAGGTTGGAGTATGAATATAGAAGTTTCCCCTAGTCCAGTTCCTAATTCTACTGAAGCAAGCTTATCAACAGCACTTTTAAATAAAGACACTTATTTGAGTGAACTAGTAGACAAAGTTTCTACCGTTAAAACGAAAGGATGGCTGCAAGAAATAAAAGATAACGCTGCAAATTGGGTACGTCATTCCACATTACCTACTAAAAAAGATGAAGAATGGCGATTCACTGATGTTTCTACTTTACGTCCATTCGATTTTCATTTAGCAACGAATAATTCTGTATCTCCAGATTCTGCTCCCTTTACAGCAATTAGCGATACTCGTTTGATATTTGTAAACGGTGTATTTGTCAAAGAATTATCGGCGATCGCCGATTTACCGGAAGGAGTTGTAGTTAGCAATCTTGCTAGTTTACCTGAGCTAGATGGGGAATTAGTTAAAGAATATTTGACACAAGCTGAGGGAGCCAAAGAAGTATTTACGGCTCTGAATACAGCCGGTATCTCTGACTTAGCGGTAATTTGGCTATCTCGTAACGTGGTAGTAGAAACACCAATACATTTAGTATTTATTACTGCTGGAAACCAAATAATTTCTCAACCGCGTTGTTTATTAGTAGCCAAAACAGGTTCTGAAGTTACTTTAGTAGAAGAATTTATCAATTCTGGTACCGAGAAAGAACAAAATCAAGAAATATATTTAAATAATGCAGTTACAGAAATCTGGGTTGATGAAAATGCGGGTGTAAACCATACCAGAATTGAGCGTGATAGCGTAGAAGCGTTTCATATTGGTAAAACAGCAGTTACTCAAGCACGTAATAGCCGCTATACCTGTAACGCAATCACCTTGGGTGGAAAACTGTCGCGACACAACTTAGAAATTTTACAAACTGGAGAGCAAACAGAAACAACCTTGAATGGTTTAACAATAATTACTGGTAATCAACTTTCAGATACTCACAGCGCACTTGCTCTTAATTATCCCCACAGTAACAGCAATCAGTTGCAAAAAAATATAATCGCCGATAAAGCACATGGGGTATTTAACGGTAAAATTTTTGTACCCAAACCCGCACAATTAACAGATGCATCCCAATTAAATAGGAACTTACTATTATCTCCTCAAGCGAAAGTAGACACCAAACCACAATTAGAAATCACTGCAGACAATGTAAAATGCGCTCATGGTGCTACAGTTAGTCAGTTAGAAGATGATGAAATTTTCTACTTACAAAGTCGGGGAATTGATGAAAATAGCGCTCGTCACTTATTAATTAACGCTTTTGCTGCGGAGATAATTAATAAAATACCCGTTCCTCCCTTGCGTCAAAATCTAACTCAAGCAGTCAATCAATTTTAGATTTTAGATTTTAGATTTTGGATTATAGATTAGGCAAGTAAAAACAAGTGGAAATTATTTTCCGCGTACCGCTGCTGATTTACTACTTTGTTTCTATCTTAATTATCTAGATTTTTTGATTCAGTAGTTTCTTAAATCAGTCATATTTATTCCGTAACCAAAATCTAATCTAAAATCCATTAACGTAGTGTGTCTCCAGAGACATAAATAATTTATAATCTAAAATCCAAAATCCGAAATCCAAAATAGCATGACTTTCACTCAGGAAAAAACCCTCGCTAATCAAGCCCGTAAAGACTTTCCAATATTACATCAGAAAGTTAACGGTAAACCTTTAGTTTATCTAGATAACGCAGCAACTTCTCAAAAACCTTTATTTGTATTAGATGCGATTAAAAAATATTACCAAGAATATAATTCCAATGTACATCGGGGCGCACACCACCTCAGTGCTAAAGCCACCGATGCATATGAAGGAGCAAGAGATAAAGTTTCTAAATTTATTAATGCTGCATCTCGTCAGGAAGTTGTTTTTACCCGCAATGCGACCGAAGCGATAAATTTAGTTGCTTATAGCTGGGGACTAAATAACCTAGAACCGGGAGATGAAATTATTCTTTCGGTCATGGAACACCACAGCAATATTATACCGTGGCAATTGATTGCTCAAAAAACTGGTGCGGTATTGAAATATGTTGAATTGACACCGGAAGAAACTTTTGATTTAGAACAGTTTAAAAAACTGCTTTGCGATAAAACTAAATTGGTTTCAATAGTTCACGTATCTAATACCTTGGGCTGCATAAATCCAGTTAAAGAAATTTGTCAATTAGCTCATCAAAAACAGGCAAAAGTATTAATTGATGCCTGCCAAAGCGTGCCACATATGCCAGTTGATGTACAGGAAATAGATTGTGATTGGTTGGTAGCTTCCGGTCATAAAATGTGCGGTCCAACCGGTATCGGTTTCTTATATGGAAAGCTGGAAAACTTAGAAGCAATGCCACCATTTATGGGTGGTGGAGAAATGATTGCTGATGTGTTTTTAGACCATTCAACTTATGCAGAATTACCGGCAAAGTTTGAAGCAGGTACTCCAGCAATCGCAGAAGCAATAGCTTTAGGTGCAGCGATAGATTATCTCTCAGAAATTGGTATGAATAAAATATATGCTTATGAGTCAGAATTAACTGGTTACTTATTTAAACAGTTACAAAAAGTACCGGGACTCAAAATTTATGGACCATTACCCGATGACAAGGGCTATGGTAGAACAGCATTAGCTTCATTCACAACGGTCGAAGTTCATCCTAATGACCTATCTACTTTGTTAGATAACGAAGGTGTAGCAATTCGTTCTGGACATCACTGTACTCAACCATTGCACCGTATTTTAGATGCTCCCGGTACAGCAAGAGCAAGTTTATCGTTTTATAATACTCGTGAAGAAATCGATATTTTCATCAAAGCTTTGAAAGAGACTTTGGATTTCTTTAATAGTATGATTGGTTAAATTGATGCTACCAAAGTCTCATTTTTAACAATAACCTGATAATAAATTTTATAATAAATAGGACTTATTTATAACTGCGCGTAATTGCATGATTTTAAATAAGTCCTTTTGGTATTTAATTAGTTGTAAATTATCAAAAACGAGGTAATAAATGAATAAAGTAATTCTTATGGGAGCTTTAGCTACATCAATAGCCTTAATCCCCATAATTTCTCATAAAAAAGCTGTAGGTAAGCCTGAATCAACTTTTCAAATAAGTAATCAAGCCAGTATTTCAGAATCTACAGGTTTTGGTTATATCGAAACTAGAAATGGACGGATTGCAATTAATGCAAATCAAACCTATACAGTTTACAGTAAAGAGGGAAAAGTTTTGGCAGAAAATATTACTTTAGAAGAGTTACAAGCCAAAAATCCTCAATTACACGAGATGATGAAAGACTCAATAGCAAAACCAACTTTGATGATGGATGCGGGTATTGGTATTGATAGGTAAAAACTTGAAGATTGTTATTTTTAATAAACTATTGGTGCCAATTTACAGGAATTTTTCATGCTGGAAATTGGCACTGTTTATATGAATTTGTTTTAAATTGTACAAATTTAATACCTAATAAAATATAAGTAAGTAGGTCGGTGTTGAAAATCGTAGTTAAGACCAGGAAGTAGCAAGTAGCAAGTAGCGAGTAGCAATAATGGTTTAAGGGTAATTTATATTTTGTTACATAGCTCCGTTTATTTGTGCCGACTTACTTAGTAAATCAAAATTATCTATATAATTACTGGTAAGTTATAGCGTTCCTACAGCAACTGAGGTAAAGCTTGAACTCACACCAATAAAACTGTGCTTTATTTCCCCTCTCCTGATTAAGGATAGGGGTTGGGGTGAGGTTTTTAGATGTACTTCAATAGACAAAGAAACGCTATAGTAAGACTGCTAAAATCTGCATAAAATTTTAAACTTATTGACTACATTTCTAAACACTCACCCTCAAATCAAACTGAGCCAGTATTGACTATTTAGAGAATGTACATCTACTTCAATAGCTATGCTACTAACATCAATAAATAGAGTCAATGAATACAAAGGAGTTATATTAGTCGTTGACGATACTCCTAGTAATTTAAACGTCTTATTTAGTTATTTACGTTCATCTGGATATTCTAATGTCTGGTATAGACGGCTTTGAAACTTGTCGTCTTTTGAAAATTAATCCTCAAACAACAGATATTCCAGTAATATTCATGACTGCTTTATCCGATAGTATTAATAAAGTACGTGGATTTGAATTAGGTGCTGTAGATTACGTCACCAAGCCTATTCAAAAAGAAGAATTAATTGCTCGTATTCAAACTCATATCAGCTTGGAAAGATTGCGCCATAATTTGGTACAACAAAACGTAAATTTACATCAGAAAGCAGAACAAGAACAACTTTTGTCTCAGCTTTCCGAACGTATTCGCGACTCATTAGATATTAACCTAATTATACAAGCAGCTGCAACAGAAATTTTAAATTTT
>ERZ1740060.503-NODE-503-length-20609-cov-22.489686_pt1 | contig 20609 bp, 18 predicted proteins | sample MGYA00581743_ERZ1740060 | MGnify/ENA primary metagenome ERZ1740060 (study PRJEB43018, sample SAMN04849235) | marine metagenome | isolation source: floating plastic debris | place: Pacific Ocean | collected 2008-08-27 | study: EMG produced TPA metagenomics...
GTGTGTCAGCGGTGTCATACGGTGCTGATTGCGCCACGCCGTCGCGCAGGCGCGCAGATTATTGCGGTGGCATTGGCCGTGTTTATTCTGGTCCTGGCGGCCTCGGTCTTTCCGTTTCTGACGATTGAAGCAGGCGGCGCGCAGAATGCGGTTTCGGTGCTGGATGCGGCGCTGGTGTTCGGCGGAGGGCCGTTGGTGCTGGTGTCTCTGGGCACGATTGCAATGATTATCTTCATCCCGCTTTTGCGGGTGATGCTGGTCATTTACGTCTTGCTGCCCGTGGTCGCGGATCGGCCACCGGCCAAACATGCGGCCTGGGCGTTCAGCTTGTCGGAGGCGCTGCGGCCCTGGTCGATGGCCGAAATCTTTGCCATTGGCTGCGCGGTCGCGCTTATCAAAGTCGCGGATCTGGCGCAGATCGCGTTTGGGCCCGCCTTTTGGATGTTCTGCATCCTGACAGTGCTGGTGGTCGTGCAGGACAGCTTTTTATGCAGGTGGTCGGTATGGAACTCCCTCGAAAAGAGGACATAGTCACAGCCCGCGACATCGGCGTTGTGGGATGCCAGCGCTGCACCAAGGTGTGGCCTTTGGGGACAACCCGCTGCACGCGGTGCGGCGCGCGCGTGATTTCGCGTGATCGGTTGGCTTATCAGCGGGTCTGGGCGTGGTGGCTTGTCGGGCTGATCTGCTATATCCCGGCCAATCTGTATCCGATGCTGGAAACCCGCACTTTGATTGCCAGCCAAGCCGATACGATCATCGGAGGGGTGCTGACGCTGATGGGGCATGGCTCGTACGGGGTCGCGCTGGTGATCTTTGTGGCGTCGGTGCTGATCCCGGTTGGCAAGTTTCTTGCGATTGCATTTCTGGCGATAAGTGCGCAGAGAGGCACACGCAGCCCTTCGCTGCAGCGGATGGGGCTTTACGAGATCGTGGAATATATCGGGCGGTGGTCGATGATTGATGTCTTTGTGGTCGCAATCCTGTCAGCGCTGGTTCAGCTGAACGCACTGGCGACCGTCACGCCGGGGCCTGCGGCCCTGTTCTTTGGGATGTCGGTGATTTTCACGATGCTGTCTGCGCAAAGCTTTGACGCGCGGCTGATCTGGGACGCAGAGCGCAGATGAGCGCGACGCCTCCTCCGGTGCCTATCGCACCTGCGCGCCGCTCGTGGGTCGAGCGGATTTCGGTCGTCTGGGTCGTGCCGATCGCCGCACTTTTGATTGCGCTTGGCGTCGCGTGGAGCAGTTTTGCCGACCGGGGGCCGGTCATTGAGATCACGTTCGACACAGCCGCAGGCGTGGCGGCCGGCCAGACCGAATTGCATTACCGCGACGTCGTTGTCGGGCTTGTCGAAGATGTGCGCTTTACCGATGATCTGAGCGCCGTGATCGCCGTGGTGCGCGTAGAGCAGGATGTCGCCCCGTTCATCGACAGCTCGGCCCGGTTCTGGGTCGTGCGGCCCGAGGTGACGACGCAAGGCGTCAGCGGGCTCGATACGGTTTTGAATGGCGTTTACATTGAAGGCTCCTGGGATACGGCCGCGGGTGAGCCGCGGCGCGCGTTTGTGGGGCTGACCAATCCACCGCTGATCCGCCCCGGAGAGCCGGGGCTTGAGCTGGGTCTTCGCGCTGTGGGCGACACAGTGCTGAACGGCGACACGCCGATCTTTTTCAAGGGTGTTGAAGTGGGGCGCATGGGGACCGCGCGGATATCGCGGGATGGGGGCTTCACCATCGCCGAGGCGATCATCTATGAACCTTATGACCAGCTGATTTCAGATGCCACGCGGTTCTGGGACAGCTCGGGGTTCACGTTTTCAATCGGACCAACGGGGGCCGAGCTGGACTTTACATCGCTGGCATCTTTGGTGGGTGGCGGTGTGACCTTTGACACGTTTGTCTCGGGCGGCACGCCAGCGCAGGACGGCGATGTGTTCGATGTCTTTTCCAATGACGCAACAGCCCGGGCGAGCGTGTTCAACGCCTCTGACGTGGACCCGCTGGAGGTGAGCGTGATCTTTGAGGAAAACGTCGCCGGGCTTGCTGCGGGCGCCAGTGTTGATCTGAACGGCTTGCGGATTGGCGAGGTGACGAACCTGAACGGCATTGTCGATGAGGCGCGATTTGGCGACAGACGGGTCCGGCTGATCGTGACTTTGGCCATTCAGCCGGCACGGCTGGGCTTGCCCGATGATCCAACAGAAGCGCGCGCGCTGGCCTTTCTGCAGGAGCGCGTTGCAGGTGGGCTTCGGGCACGGCTGGCCACGGCGGGGCTTTTGACAGGGGGCTTGAGGGTCGAACTTGTCAACGACCCCGAAGCCGAGGCGGCCGAGATTGATCTGACGGCGACGCCATTCCCGGTGCTGCCGGCAACCGAAAGCGATATTACCGATGTGACCGTTACGGCCGAAGGGGTTTTGAGCCGGATCAGCGATTTGCCCGTCGAAGAGCTTTTGAATTCAGCAATCGACTTTTTAAATGCAGGCACGGCGCTGGTTGCAGATCAGGCGTTACAAGACACGCCCGAAGAATTGCAGGCGCTTTTGGGCGACATGCGCGGCTTTGTCGGATCAGACGCGATGCAGAACGTGCCGGTTCTGATGGAAGCGGCTTTGCAGCGGATCGAAGCGGTCGCCCGGCAATTGGAAGAAGACCGCGCCGTTGAGCGGTTGATCGCGGCGGTCGATGCCACAGCCGCCGCGGCAGCAGGTGTGCCCGAACTGGTCACAGAACTGAACGCGCTGGCTGCGATGGCGTCCGAGCTGCCGGTTGAAACACTGATAACCGAGCTGACCGATCTGGTGGATGCCGCCGAGGATGTGATCGACACCGACGATGCACGCGCCTTGCCCGGATCGCTTGCGCAAGCGCTGGCAGAGCTGCAGGCCACGCTGAGCGAATTGCGCGAAGGCGGCGCGGTTGCCAATGCCAACGCGGCCATGGCATCGGCCCGCAACGCAGCCGATCAGGTGGCAGTCTCAGTACAGGACTTGCCGCGCCTGCTGGAGCGGATGAACGAGGTGCTGGCGCAGACCAGCACGACACTGCAAAGCTACGATCAAAGCTCGGATCTGAACCGCTCGGCCCGCGAAGCGCTGCGCGATCTGAGCGCGGCGGCAGACGCCGTTTCGCGCTTGGCCCGGGCGATTGAACGCAACCCGAACTCTTTGCTGATAGGACGCTGATAATGCTGCGCTTTCTTCCTTTGATCCTGCTGATTGCAGCCTGTTCGGGCACATCCCTGCGCTATCCGGTGCCCGTGCCTGAGGTAACCGAAAGCGTGTCGATCCGGTTTGGCTCGGTTGAGGTGCGCGACGTGTCGTTGCCCAGCTATGCCGCCGGGGAAGAGATCCAGATACAGCGCGCGGACGGCGCGTTGGTCAGTTCGGGAGATGTGCTTTGGGCCGATGACCCATCGCGCGAAGTGTCCTTGGCGCTGTCCCGCAATCTGGCCGCGTTGACGGGCGCGAAAGTGGCCAATGAACCCTGGCCCTTTGATGGCTTTGCCGATGCACGCGTCGAAGTGCGGGTCGAAGAGATGCTTGCGGTTGAAAGCGGTGCATTTCGACTGACGGGACAGTATTTCGTGGCCCCCACAAATGGGCGCGGCGACCGGTCTGATTATTTCAGCATCGCGGCACCCTATGATCCGGCGGGCGGGATCGCAGCGATCAGCGCCGCGCGGGCCGCAGCCTTGTTGGAGCTGTCCGAAAGGATCGCTCAGGACGGTCTACGCTAGGCTAGGCTAAGCTAAAGCGCCTTCTGGTTCACACGTTTCGACAGCGCGGCACGGCTTTCCTTGCGCTCGCTATAGCGGTCGATCAGGACGTCATTGCGATCACGGGTCAGCAGGGTGAACTTGACCAGCTCCTCCATCACGTCGACCATGCGGTCATAAAAGGGGGATGGCTTCATCCGACCCTCTTCAAACTCAAGAAACGCCTTGGGCACCGAACTTTGATTGGGGATCGTCAACATCCGCATCCACCGGCCCAGAATGCGCAGTTGGTTGACCGTATTGAAGCTTTGCGAACCGCCGCAAACCTGCATAAGCGCCAAGGTCTTGCCTTGGGTCGGGCGCACGCCGCCCAACGATAACGGGATCCAGTCGATCTGCGCTTTCATGATGCCCGTCATCGCGCCGTGACGTTCGGGGGATGACCAGACCATCCCTTCGGACCAAGTCGCCAGATCGCGCAGTTCCGCGACCTTTGGATGATCGGCGTCCGCGTCGTCCGGGAGCGGCAGGCCGGATGGATCGAACGTCCTGGTTTCAGCACCAAACCGGTGCAAGATATGTGCGGCTTCTTCGGTCATAAGACGGCTGTAGGAGGTCGCGCGCAAAGACCCGTAAAGCAGCAAAATGCGCGGAGCATGGGTGGCTGTCGCAGGCCGCAAAAGAGCCTCGCGATCGATGGGGCGAAAGCTGTCTTCGGACAGCTGTGGCGTCAGTGTCATGTTGGCTCCTTGGCGCTGCGCAACAGCCAGCCCAGCACGAGAACGGCCAGAATGGATCCGATGACTTGAGCAAGGATAAAGGCCGGCACATCCATCATGCGGATGCCCGCAAATGTGTCTGAAAACCCCCGTGCAATGGCAACGGCGGGGTTCGCAAATGAGGTTGAGGCCGTGAACCAATAGGCCGCCGTGATATAAAGACCAACAAGCCAAGGCACAGCATCACCGCGAAAGCGAATACCCGCAAGGATCGTACCGACAAGGCCAAATGTCGCGACGATCTCGGCGATCCACTGGCCGGTGCCCGTGCGTGCCGTTGTCGACAGCTGAAAGAGCGTCAGATCGAACATCGCGTGTGCCATCAGGCTGCCAGCGACCCCACCTGCGATCTGCGCCATCACATAAGGCGCCAGTTCGGACAGCGGCATCGTCTTGTTCAAAACAAAAGCAAGCGAGACCGCCGGATTGAAATGCGCGCCGGAAATCGGGCCCAGAATGGTGATAAGCACCACGAGGATCGCGCCCGTGGGCAGGGTGTTTCCCAGCAGCGCGAGGGCAACATCATCGGTCAGTTTGTCGGCCATGATGCCCGATCCGACAACAGTGCCCACAAGAAAAGCGGTGCCCAGAAATTCAGCCGTGAGGCGACGCGGTAAGGTAAAGGTCATCTAACAGCAGGCCAGTTCGTCAAGGATCGGTTTGCAAAGCGCAGGGTTGCCGCCGCAGCAATCCTCCATCAGGAACGACAGCAAGCCGCGCATCCCGTTGAGATCAACGTGATACCGGATCGAGCGGCCTTCGCGACGATTGCGGATCAGGCCCGCCTGAACAAGGATCGTCAGGTTGGCCGAAAGTGTGTTTTGCCGGACGTCAAGCTGATCGGAAATCTCGCCTGCGACCAAGCCGGTTTTGCCCGCTTTGACAAGCAACCGAAACACATCAAGCCGGGTTGGTTGGCTGAGCGCGGCGAAAGCGGAAAGGGCTTTTTTCTTATCCATATATCGGGAAATATCGAAATGATTGTGATGCGTCAAGGGGTGAGATCTGTGTCAGTAGTCGCGCTCAAAAAAGATGCCAAGCGATGTGTTGCTGTCCGCCTCGACCGACCCTTTGGCCGTGATGTTCGGCGTCAAATCGATATTCAGCGAAACCGCAGCACCCCCTGCGCCACCGACTGTGACATCGGTATAAATGTTCTCTGACAGGTACTTACCGGCGCGTACTGCTGCGTTACCATCGTCGTCAGTGGTGATGTCGAGATCATCAAGATCAAAGGATTGCCGCAGGTTCGAGATCACGCCAGCGCCGCCACTGCCCGCCAGACTGGCCACTGCATTGGCCAATTGCAGCGCTTGAAACGCTGACAATTGCGACACATCGCGGCCAAAGAAGACCTGTGCCAGCACTTCGTCTTGCGGGGCGTCAGGCGTCGCTTCGAAGCGCACAGTCGGTTCGGCCGCAGGACCATCAAGGATCACACGCGCGGTGCCCGCATTGGTGTCGGTGACCGCGACAAACCGCAAATACGGCTCGAACCGGCCCTGGAGCTGGATCGTGCCTTCATCCAGCACAAAGCGCTTGGAAAGCACATCAAGGCGGCCCCGGATCAATTCAAACTCGCCAGTGGAAAGAATATCAGCGGTGGTTCCGCTAAGGCGCAGTTGCCCGCCCAATTCGGCATCCAGCCCCCGTCCCCGCACGAAAATCCGCGACGGTGCGCGGACCAGAAGATCAAGCGGATAGGCGGGACCGGCGGCGGCGGATGCGTCCTCGTCCGGCAAAAGCCCGCCACGATCAAGCGTCCGCATCACGGGGCGCGGCGCACGGACATGATTGATGTCAGGGATCGCACCAAAGGACGAAATCCCGGATGAGGGAACCTGCACGACTGTCTCGCCCACATCGATCTGGCCCGCGATCTGCGCGCCGCCCCGCAAGGCGCCTGAAATGGTCAGCGCTCCATCGAGCGTGGTGTCATAAAGCGACGGATCCACGATTTTCATCGCATTCAGGGCGATCTGCAGATCGGCGGGAAAGCCGCCGGACAGTGTGATCGGTCCAGTGACCGACAGGCTGCCGCCCTCAAGCACGTCGGCATTGGCCTGCACCGAGGCCGTGCCTGCGGACAGTCCGATATTGGCATCGATATCGCCCAGCCCGACCCGCAAAGCAGGCGCCATAAACCGCGCATCTGATGTTGTGATCGTCCCGGACACAGCGTTCAGCGCAGGGGCCCCGTTTATGCTAAGATCAAACGCAGCCGTCCCTTGCAGATTGTTCGGTCTAAGCGCGGGATTGGCCAGACCAAGCGGCGCGGTGCCCTGTGCAGTCAGGTTCAGCTGGCCACTGGGCGCGACCGTTCCGGAGAGCCGCGACGTCGTGCCTGCCGGCCCATCAAGCGCTGTGTTGATTGCCCAATCCGCGCCCTGCTGCCGCGCGGTGCCTTCAATGCGCAGCCGGCCTGGCAGCTCGGCCACGAGGGGTGCAAAATCGGGGATCGCCGCGTTGTAGGTCAAGGCCACGCCGCTATCAGAGATGTTGCCAAGCACGTTTGCGGTGCTGCCATAAGGGCCTGTCGCCCGGGTGTTGAACGTCCAGCGGCCATCGTTTTGGGCCGCCGTTCCCGCAACTGTAAGCGGGCCGTTGATTTGCGGTGCAAGCAGATTGGCGTTGGCGAGACGGGCATCAAAAGTAACGTCAGATGTGTCAGCCCCGAGGGTCGCAGTGGCGGTCGCACCTAGCTGGGGGTTTGCAATCTCAAAGCGGGTGATCCGGGTGCCCTGGTCATCACGTGCGGCGGCCAGATCGATCCGGGTCTGGCCACGCAACACCGTATCGGCCTGAGCGATGCCGGTTGTCAGATCAGTGGCCTGCCCGGCAAGTGTGACGTCAAAGAAGCCGCCCAAAGCAGCCGTGCCCGCCACGTTGACAGAGGCCGCGCCGCCAAGTGGCTGACCGACCAGCGGCGCAAAGGCTGCGAGATTTTTGGCAACGAGATCTGCGTTGAATTCGGTCTCGAACGCGTTGGAAAGCGCATCGATGACGGCGTCCCCGGTCAGCGCCCATGTGGCGCCATCAATCGCAAGGTCTGACAGCTCAAGCGGGCTGCCATCACGGTAGCTTAAATCCAGTGCGCCGGTGATGTCAGAACCTGCAGCGCGGGCGACGGCGGGGTCCCGGAAGGTCAGATCATTGGCGGAGAAACGCAAGGCGGCCATGATTTGACCGATTGCATTTACATCGCCCTGCAAAGTGCCCCGCGCTCCGAGAGAGATGTTGGCGATCTGCAGATCTGGGCGCGTCAGGCCTTGGATCTGCAGGCCGCCCCGGAACGCATCCCCCTGAGCGGCGTCAAATCGTGCGCGCAGATTGACCGCGTCAACCCGGGTCGCGGCGCCTGCGACAGGCAATAGAACCGGCTGACCCGCGGCGTTGGCGATGCGCCCATCGACGCGCAGCCGTGTCGGCCATGCATCCGCGTTCAAAGCAACTTCCCCTGTGAGCGACAGCGCGCGGGTTTCAAGCGCGAAGGCCTCCAGATCAAGCGCGCCATCTGCCGCCCGTGCACCGCGTGCCACCAGACGAACATCCGGACCAAAGAAGTCCCGGTATTCGGGCAGGAAAAGCGTCGTGACATCGCCGTTCAACGCCGCATCAAAGACAAGCGGCGCAGGCGTGCCTTCGGTCACGGGCGTGCCGTCACGCAGGGTGACCGTGCCGTTCAGGCGATCCGTGCCATCCGTTGCAAGCGCAAGATCAGCCGTGAAATCTGCCAATGTGCCGTCGCCCGCAACGGTCAGGGTCAAAGCGGGCGTCTCGGGCAGCGCCATCAGGCGCGCCGCGATCCCATCGGCGCCTTCACGCAAGTTCAGGTTCAGACGCAAGGCACGGGTATCGGCCGTATAGGCCGCATCAAGGGCAAAGGTGCCCGTTTTGTCATCGGTGCGCTGCGCTTCGAACACGGCCGTGCCCGAGCCGTCTGCGAGCGTTGCAGAGCCTTCGAGTGCGAGCGTCGTTGGCTCCCCTAATAACGGGGCACCAAGGGAAAGAGCGTCGACGTCAAGCGTGCCGATGCGCACGGAGACGGGCAAATCCGGCAATGAAAATGGCGTGGCAGCCGCATCGGGAAGCGTGTCTTCCGCTGGCAGCGGCAAGCGCGGCAGATCAATGCGCGCGGCAGACAGGGTTTCCACCTCGATCCGGCCACGCAGAAGGGCTGCGCGGTTCCAGTCGATTACCACATCGGTGAGCGTCAGCCATATGCCTTGCGCGTCGGCGATGGTGATCTGGCCGATGGTGGCCTCGGTACTGAATGCGCCTTCGAAACCGACAATGCGCACGGTGCGGCCTTCCCCGCCCAGCGCGTCTTCCAAGAGCCCGGCAAGATAGCCGCGATCTTCGTCAGCGTCTTGCGCAAGGGCCGCGCAGGGCAGGAACAGACATAGGAGAATAGCAAAAAACCGCATTAGAATGCCTGCCCAATTCCGATGTAAATCTCAAAGCCTTCGTTATCGTCAGGGCCACTGACCGGGACCGCAAAGTCAAAGCGGATCGGGCCGATCCCGGTGTCATAACGCAGCCCGGCCCCGGCACCCGCATGCCATTCGCCTGTGCTGCCATCGGGAAACATCTCTTCGCCGATATAGCCAAGGTCATAGAACCCGACGAGCGAGAGATTTTCGCCGGTCTTGACACGGATTTCAGAGGCGAGACCCAGGAAGGAACGCCCGCCAATGGTCACATCGTCCTCAAGCTCGACACCGAGCGATTGAAACGCGTGACCACGTACGGTCCCCCCGCCGCCGGAGAAAAACAGAAAATCTGCTGGCGCCTCTTCGATCTCAGGACCAAGGACAGAACCAAGCTGGCCGCGCACCGCAAACGTGACGCGATCGTCGGTGCCAAAGCTGCGGTAGGTGCGCAGATCAAGCGCGGTGCGCAGACCGCTATCGGTGCCGGAAATGCCGACGAAAGGCGTCAGGGCAAGCTGGCCGTAAAACCCAGCGGTCGCGTTGAGGCGGTCGTTGCGCTCATCAAAGGTGCCGACGGCGGGGAAGGTCAAGATGGTGTAATCGCGCTCTCCCAGATCGTCTTCGATTTCGGCGGCCTGATAGCCGATGCCCAAGCTGAACTCGCGGCTTTCCCCGGCAAAGTAAGTGGCCCCTGCTTCAAGCGCGATGCGGCGCGAAAAGAGGTTGGGATCGTCGATCTGTTCGAGCCGGACAAGGCCGTATGCTTCGAGGTCGGGCAGATAGGTGGCAGGGCGCGACAAGCGTGCGGACAAGCGGTAATCGGGGCCTTCATCGCCTGATCCTATCCCGCCAATTTCGGCTTCAGCTAAAAAGCGTTCGGCGCCCCCAAAGAAATTTCTGTGCAACCAGGCCGCCGAAACCCCAAGCCCGTCGAGCGACGAGATTTCAGCGCCAAAGCTAAGGCGGCGCAGAGGCTGATCGCTGATCTGTGCTTCAATATCGAGCGTATCATCCGGGTTTGTCTGATCGGCCTCGGACAATGCGACGACGCGAAATGTCCCCGTGCGGCGCAAGCGCGCCTCGGCTTTATCGAGCGCGTCGGGATCAAACGTATCCCCCGTCGGCAAGCCCGCAATTTCGCGGATGCGCGCCGGGCTCACGGCGCTGTCAGAGGTGATTTCAAGCTCTCCAAAACGCAGGCGGGGACCGGGCGTCAGACGGACGTTAACATCAATGGCGCGGGCCGGGTGGCGGGCAGTGATCTGCTGATCTGACACCGCGGCCTTGGCGTGACCGATCTGCCTCCATCCTTCGATGCTGGCGGCTGTCGCGTCTTGCAAGACGCTTAAGGAGGCTGGCTGACCTGTCACAAAGCCCTCGGGCAACTGCGTTCTGCGGGCAAGCGGCGTGATCTGGGTACGGCCCAAGGCAAAGGCCGGGCCAGGCGTCACGGTGATGACCGCGCGCTGGATCGTGGCGGGGGCGCTGATGGGCGGGATCGCAGCGGCTTCTTGTCCGTCCAGTTGAACGGTGATGACCGGGCCAAAGCGGCCCGCCTCATACAGCACCGCAATCAGGCGTGCGTAATCCGCCTGAGCAGCAGCGAGGATTTCAATGGGTGGAGGCGTGTCATCGCTTTGCGCTGCCTGCACCAGAAGCGAGGCATTGCGCAGCGCCTCGGAGAGCGCGTCATCGGCATCGGGGGCGCGCAGATCAACTTCGAGCGCGGCCGCATGGGCCACAAAACAGGCCATCGCACCCCATGTGAGGCCCGACAAAAACAGTGTCCGGATCATTAAAAAGAGCCCCAAAAGATCGTCAGCAGCATTTCAATCTTCAACTTAAACCATGCTATAGCGAATGTATTGCGCCAAATAGAGCGTCCACGGAAGCTTGGCACACTTCCGCGCGATACAAGCCAACGCACGAACCTGGGGAAGGGTTCACTCTGAAATTCCGAAAGGCTTCATAAAAGCGTTACCGCTTTGTCATGGAGTGCTTTCAGACGGATGGAGTTCTAACCTGGAGGATGTCTGATGAAGACGTTGAAGACCTTTTGTTATGCAAGTGTTCTCGCTGTGGGAGGCTCGGTAGCTATTGCCGATGTGATCGAGATGGGCCCGCGCCCCTATTACCTGATTGACCGGATGGCGGACGGGGCGCTGAAGGAAAAGCTGACTTCTTGCATGGGGCAAGACGTCCAGCGGACCAACTTTTCAATCGGGCATCGCGGGGCGCCGATGCAATTTCCGGAACACACCGTTGAAAGCAACGTCGCTGCGGCGCGGATGGGCGCGGGCATTCTGGAATGCGACGTCACCTTTACCAAGGACAAGGAACTGGTCTGTCGCCACGCGCAAAACGATCTGCACACAACGACGGACATCCTTGCCTCTGATCTTGCTGGTACCTGTGTGGCACCGTTCGCGCCAGCATCGGGTGACACGGAGGCTGTTGCCGAGTGCCGTACATCCGAAATCACGCTGGCCGAGTACCGCACGCTGAACGGCAAGATGGACGCTGCCAATAGCAACGGCACCACGGTTGAAGAATATATGGATGGCACAGCCGGTTGGCGCACCGATCTTTATTCTGCCGAAAAGGGGACGTTGATGACCCATGCAGAATCGATCGAGCTGTTCCGAACGCTGGGTGCCAAGTTCACGCCGGAGCTGAAATCACCATCCGTCGAGATGCCGTTTGACGGATTTTCCCAGCAGGACTATGCCCAAAAGCTGATCGACGAATACAAGGCGGCAGGCGTTCCAGCGTCGGATGTCTGGGCACAATCGTTCAACTTGGATGATGTGCTTTACTGGATCGAGAACGAGCCAGAGTTCGGTGCGCAAGCGGTCTATTTGGTCGATCACTACGATATCGACGGATTTGATCCACAGGATCCGGCAAGCTGGCCGCGTCCGCTGGCGGAATACAAGGCGTTGGGCGTGAACTATATCGCACCGCCCACATGGATCCTTGTGGCCGTCGAAAACGGTGAGATTGTTCCGTCGGAATGGGCCAAGCAAGCACAGGCGGCAGAGCTGAACATCATCACCTGGACGATTGAACGCTCGGGTCCGCTGACGACCGGTGGCGGTTGGTACTATCAGACCATCGAAGAGGTCACCAACAGTGACGGTGTGATGTACGAGCTGATTGATGTGCTGGCCCAAGATGTTGGTGTCGCAGGCATTTTCAGCGACTGGCCTGCAACTGTCAGCTATTATGCAAGCTGCATGGGTCTTGAGTAAGTTCACACGCAAGCTAGCTGTCCTTTAGGCCGCTTGCTTGTTTTTTGGATACCGCGAGGAACCAAAACGGGCCTCGCGGTATTTATGTTGGACTTGCCCTCTTTGGGTGCTTTTTTGCTAGGAGGACCCCCCACACCATGAAAGCGCTTCTTTTCGGATCTATTGGAACGCTGATTGAAACATCAGAGCTTCAACGCAACGCCTTCAATCTTGCCTTTCAGGCCCATGGTCTGGATTGGCATTGGGAGCGCACGGCCTATCGCGACATGTTGCGGGATGCCGGTGGTGCTGACCGGGTCATGCGGTATGCCGACAGGCGCGGCCAACAGGTCGACGCGGCGCGGATCCATCAGTCAAAATCGCGCATCTTCCAGACCGCATTGCGTCATGGCACCCTGCCCTTACGGCCCGGTGTGATCGACACAATGCGCTATGCAAAAGACACCGGCATGACGCTGGGCTTTGTCACGACCACCTCGCGCGCCAATGTGGAAGCCGTGCTTGAAGCCACTGCAAGATCAGTGCCTGTCGATCTGTTCGACATCGTGATGACCCGCTCGGACGTTAACCAGCCCAAGCCTGATCCGGCATGCTACCAGCAGGTAATCGCCAAGCTTGAATTACAGCCCGCCGATATCATCGCTGTGGAAGACAACTCCGACGGTGTCACAGCGGCATCCACGGCGGGCCTGCGCACCATTGCCTTTATGGGCGAAAACACTCGCGATCATCGGGTTCCCGGCGCCACGGCCGTGCTGACGGACCGGCTTGAGATCGACGCTGCCTTGCTGCCAAATTATGCGGCCTGATCCCGTTTCAAGGCCATCAATGGAATTGAAACGGGGGACCGCTTGAGGCATAATTTAGTCTGTAGATGATTTTTGGGCAAAACACCGGAGTAAGCCGGGCAGCCCCTTTGATCGAGGCAGATACATGAAGTACATGACGATCCTTGCGATCCTTGTCGCACTGAGCACACCGATTTTCTCTACCTTTGTCGAAGCAGGCCCTATCACACGGGCCTGTTTGCAATCGGACCGCAAGGCGGCCAACCGGTCGCTTTGCAACTGCATCCAAAAGGCCGCCAACACGCATTTGTCGCGGGGCGATCAGCGCCTGGCGGCCACTTTCTTCAAGAACCCGCATAAAGCACAGGAGATCCGCCAATCGGATCGCCGCAGCCATGAGACGTTCTGGAAGAAATACCGCGCGTTTGGCTCGACCGCTGAAACCTACTGCCGGCGCAGCTGACCTTTCAGCCCGGCGGCGCAGCGCTCGATCAGATCAAGTGCACCCTCAAAGTCGCGCGTGTAATAAGGGTCGGGGACATGCGTTTCCGGCCCGTTTTCATACGCTGTGAAAAGCCGGACGGGTGTTGCGTTCTGCGACGGGCGCAGCGCCTCAATCGCGGCGACATTGTCAGCGTCCATTGCGACAATCAGGTCGAACGCGGCGAAATCCTGCGCGGTGAAGGCGCGGGCGCGCAGATCTGACAGATCAACACCGCGCAAGGCTGCGGCCTTTTGCATCGGCCCATAGGGCGGATCGCCCACATGCCAGCCAGAGGTTCCGGCGCTGTCGATCTGAAGGTCGGGCATCTGCACACGCATGACACCTTCAGCCGCCGGAGAGCGGCAGATATTGCCAAGACACACAAAGAGGATACGCTGGATCATACGCGTTTTAACCATGAAGGGGCCGCCATGAACAAGATCGTGATTCTGACCGGTGCGGGCATTTCCGCGGAAAGCGGACTTGGCACGTTTCGCGATGAAAACGGGCTTTGGGCCCAGCACCGCATCGAGGACGTCGCAACACCCGAAGGCTTTGATGCAAACCCAAAGCTGGTGCACGACTTTTACAACATGCGTCGTGCGGAAAGCACAAAAGCATCGCCCAATGCGGCACATGATGCCTTGGCTCAGCTGCAAAAGGCCTTTCGCGGAGAGGTGATCCTGGTCACGCAGAATGTCGATGATCTGCATGAACGCGCAGGCGCTGAAACAATGCATATGCACGGCGCTTTGGCGGGGTCACTTTGTGCTGCGTGCGGGGCGCGCTGGCCGTCTTCGCTGGTGACACAGCCCGAAGACCCCTGCCCCAGCTGCGCGCGGCCTGCGACGCGTCCTGACATCGTCTGGTTCGGTGAAATGCCCTATCAGATGGACGAAATTTATGCCCATCTTGGCGATTGCGATCTTTTCGCGGCCATTGGCACAAGTGGCGAGGTGTATCCGGCAGCAGGTTTTGTGCAGCACGCCAATGCGAGCGGCGCAGACACGATCGAGCTTAACCTCGCGCCATCATCCACCGTGTCCCATTTTGCCCAAACCCGCTTTGGTCCCGCTACCCAAACAGTGCCCGCATGGGTCAGCGAATTGACATCCGGATAAGCAAAGGCCGGACCCTGAAAGGCCCGGCCCTGTTGATAAGGATCAAAAGCGGGTCACACCCGCACCCGATGCTTTAGTTGGTCACATTGTGATCGTGATTGCCGTGGCTGTGGCCGTGACCGTGGCTGTGATCGCCATGGTCGTGCACAGCATGGGCGCCGGGTTCTGGCTGACGCTCAAGATCAACAGGGATCTTCACATCGACATCGCCTGCCTTTTCAAAGGTGAGCGTGACATCAATCATCTCACCCTGCTCGAATGGATCAGTCAGACCCATGAACATGACGTGTTTGCCACCACGCTTGAGCAAGATCGTCTCGCCTGCAGCGATCTCGAAGCCCTCTTCGACCTCGACCATGCGCATCACGCCATCATCTTCGATATGGGTGTGCAGTTCGACCCGGGCCGCAGCGTCCGACGATGCGGAAATAAGGCGATCATCTTCACCGGAATGGTTGATGATCCCCATAAACGCAGCACCGGATTTCGCCATCGAAGTGGCCGAGCGCGCATAGGCGTCATCAATCCTGATTTTGCCCATTTCTGCGATTGCAGGCAGGGCCAATGCGGTGACGGCAGCAGCCGCCATAAGGGTGGTTTTCAAAGACATATCCGTCTCCTAAGTGGGAAATTTCAAGGGAATAACTGTGCTTTACGCCAAAGGCGGATCGCGCGCCTGTGCCGTCCGAAGCTGGGCCGCATGCGCGGCCTGGCTGGGCATGTGAAAGCGTATTTGCTGCGCCTCGAAAGCGTTGGTTTGTTGCGGCGTCTGGCTTGCAACCGCTGCCAAAAGCGTCATCGCGCAATCGGGGCAATAATGCGCAGCACCGACCGGATCGCCGTTTTCATCAACATGCAGAACCACCGGCCCTGACCCGGTGCACAGCACGAAATGCCCTGCAGGATCGGGCGCTGCACGCGCAACAGCCAGGCTGGCCGACGTTATCAGCATCAACACCACAAGAAGCGGTGTGAAAAGGCGGGTCAGCGTCTTCATAAAGCGATAGTTATGCGCGCTGGCACGACAATCCAAGCGCGAAAACGACGCAACCCCGCCTGATAAGACGGGGTTGGGCGTTCTTGAAACGAGAGCGATCTTAGAGGGCTGTTTCGCCAGCCGCTTTTGCTTTCGCGATGTCTTTCTTGATCTTCAGCGCGTTTGCCGACAGCTCGTCATCTTTGGCTTTCGCCATGAAGCCGTCCAGACCACCACGGTGATCGACGGTGCGCAGCGCGGCGGCCGAGATCCGCAGCTTGAAACCACGGCCCAGAATTTCGGACTGCAGCGTGGTGTCATTGAGGTTGGGCAGGAACCGGCGACGGGTGCGGTTCTTGGCGTGGCTGACATTGTTGCCAGTCATCGGGCCTTTTCCGGTCAGTTCACAACGGCGCGACATAGCACTTCCTCGATCTTTTTGGGCCAGGCGGATACCCCTTGCATCCACGGCACTCTCAAACAAAATGAGCCCTGCGTTGGCAAGGCCCCGAATTCAGTTGGGCTGACCTAAAACCATTTCCAGCGCCCGTCAAGCGATTCATCCCTGCGTTTCAGCCCTTTTTTGCCGCGACTTGGGGCGCATGCGGCGTCGTGCGCAGATTAGTGGCGGCAAAGGCCGTCTGCACTGCCCTAAAGGTTGAGTTTTGCCAGAATATCGCGCGCGGCGGTGCCAACCGTCGTCTCACCCGCTGCGACCTTGGTGCGCAAGTCAGCCATGCGCGCGGCAAGCTCTGCGTTCTGGGTCAGCTGCGCAAGCAGGCCGTTGCGCACGCTATCCTCGAACCAATAGACGGCTTGTCCTGCACGGGCAGCGTCCCAATGTGCGGTTTCGCGACGCCAGTTGGCGAGAATCTGCATTTCGTCCCAGACTTTGGCCAGCCCGTCTTCATGAAGCGCCGAAACCATCATGGCTTTGGGGAAATCCTCGGGGTCTTGCGGGCGTTTTCTGAGAAGGCGCAGAGCACCAGTATAGTCGGCACAGGTGCGGGTTGCCGCTGGCTTTAGATCACCATCCGCCTTGTTGATAAGGATCAGGTCCGCCATCTCCATGATGCCGCGCTTGACGCCTTGCAGCTCGTCCCCGCCCGCTGGAGCCAGAAGCAGAACAAAGAGATCAGACATCTGTGCAACCACGGTTTCAGATTGGCCAACGCCGACAGTTTCGATCAGCACCACATCGAACCCCGCGGCCTCGCAAAGGCTGACAGCCTCTCGCGTGCGGCGGGCGACACCTCCCAGATGGGTTTGGCTTGGAGACGGACGGATGAAGGCGTTTGGGTCGCGGGACAGACGCTCCATCCGGGTCTTATCGCCCAGGATCGAGCCGCCGGAGCGCGCAGAGCTGGGGTCAACCGCCAGCACGGCGACACGCAGGCCTTGCGCGGTCAGCATCATGCCAAACGCCTCGATAAAGGTAGATTTGCCGACGCCCGGGGTGCCCGACAGGCCGATCCGCAGCGCTTGGCGACCCGCTTTGCTGACTTCGGCCACCAATGCATCGGCCTGCATCCGGTGATCGGCCCGCCCGCTTTCAATCAACGTAATCGCGCGGGCCAGCGCGCGGCGGTCTGCGGCGATCACGCCTTCTGCAAGGGTCTTGGTTTCCATGGGGGTTTTCTGCACCGCGTCGGGCGCGCCGTCCAGCGCTTTGCGAAAAAAGCCGTGGTTTGGCGGTAGGTTTGCGCGCATAACCAGCGCCATGACCGCGCTGCCCATCGACGACGCCCTGCCCGATCTGATCGCTGCCTTGGAGCGGTCGCGCTGTGTTGTGCTGCAAGCGCCTCCGGGCGCTGGTAAAACGACCCGTGTGCCGTTGGCTTTGCTCAAGGCAGGGCTTTGCGAAGGGCGCATTCTGATGCTGGAGCCGCGTAGGCTGGCTGCGCGTGCAGCTGCGGAGCGTATGGCGCAGACGCTTGGGGAAAAGGTTGGTGAGACGGTCGGCTACCGGATGCGCGGCGAAACAAAAGTCTCAAAAGCAACACGGATCGAGGTGGTGACCGAAGGCATCCTGACCCGCATGATCCAAGGCGATCCCGCGCTTGAAGGCGTCGGCGCGGTGATCTTTGACGAATTTCACGAACGGTCCTTGAACGCGGATTTGGGTCTTGCACTGGTCTGGGAGGTGCGCGGCGCGCTGCGCGAGGATTTGGTCGTTCTGGTCATGTCCGCCACGCTCGATGCAGAACCGGTCGCCGCGATGATGGACGCGCCGATTGTGACCTCCGAAGGGCGCAGCTTTCCAGTTGAGATGCGCTGGCTGGAGCGCCCTATCAGCAAGGGCGTCCGGTTCGAGTCTGCCGTCGCGGCGCTGATCGAACAAGCCGTGGCCGAAACCGAAGGGGGGGTCTTGGTCTTTTTGCCTGGAGAGGGCGAAATCCGGCGGGTTGAAGGCGCGCTAAAGGGGTCCGAATGCGACGTGCGGCCCTTGTTCGGCGCTATGGATTTCAAAGCGCAACGCGCGGCCATTGGGGCATCGGACCGGCGCAAGATCGTGTTGGCCACGTCGATTGCCGAAACGTCGCTGACGATCCCAGACATCCGCGTCGTGGTGGACGCGGGCCGCGCACGCCGCGCGCGGTTTGATCCGAACTCAGGCATGTCGCGGCTGGTGACGGAACGGGTGACAAAGGCCGAAGCGATCCAACGCGCAGGCCGTGCGGGGCGGGTGGCGGAAGGGGTTTGCTACAAGCTTTGGACCAAGGGCGAGGATGGCGGCTTGCTGGCCTTTCCCCCTGCGGAAATTGACGCGGCGGACCTGACCGGGCTGGTGCTGGAGCTGGCTTTATGGGGCGCAGCACCCGGTGATCTGGCGTTTTTGACAGCGCCGCCTGCGCGCGCGTTTGACGAAGCACAGGCGCTTTTGCGCATGTTGGGCGCATTAGACGCAGAGGGTAGGATCACCGAACATGGCCGCGCGTTGGCAGCCCTGCCACTGCATCCGCGATTGGGCCATATGCTGACGATCGCGGGCAAGGAGGCGGCGGTTTTGGCCGCATTGCTTGCCGAGCGGGATCCGCTCAGATCGCGATCCTCGGACCTGATGGCGCGGGTGAAAGCGGTGGCCTCCCCGGCGCCCGGGGCCAATCGCGGTGTCATCGAACGGATCCGGGCAGAGGCGAAACGTCTGGCGCGTCTGGCACCTGATGGCGCGGGATTGGACGTGGCCGAGATGGCGGCGCTGGCCTACCCGGATCGGATCGGGCAGCGGCGCAAAGGCGAGGCGCCGCGCTATCTGCTGTCGGGCGGCAAAGGGGCTTTCTTTGACGATGCGGACCCGCTGGCCGGGCAACGCCTGATCGTGGCAACCGATCTGGACGGCGATGCGCGGGAGGCGCGGATTAGACAAGCCGTGGCCATTTCAGAAAGCGCGGTGCGCGCGCTTTTCGCACCGCGCCTGACGGCAGAGAAGGTCTGCCATTGGTCGAAACGGGAACGTCGTGTGGTCTCGCGTGTGCAGGAAAAGCTGGGGGCGATTGCCTTGAGTGACCAGCTTTGGAAGGGCGCACCGGACGGCGATATCGCGCGTACGATGCTGGACGGTGTGCGCGATGTGGGGTTGGTCTGGTCGGACGCCGCGCGACGGTTTCAGGCACGGGTGGCTTTACTGGAAGATCTGCCAGACCTGTCGGAACCCGCCTTGATGCAGACGTTGGAGGACTGGCTTTTGCCGCATCTTTCCGGCGTGAAAACCGAGGCGCAGTGGCGAGGATTCGATATCTTGCCAGCGCTGCGGGCAATGTTGGATTGGGGGCAGATACAGCGGCTGGATCAAGCGGCTCCCGCCGCGTTTGAGACGCCGTTGGGCCGCAAGGTTCCGATTGATTACAGCGGGGAAGCGCCAGAGATTTCCTTGCGTCTGCAAGAGATGTTTGGCGTAACCGCGCACCCGATGGTCGGGCGACAACCGCTGAGGGTCACGCTCTTGTCGCCAGCGGGGCGGCCCTTGCAGACAACGATGGATATTCCAGGCTTCTGGGCCTCAAGCTACGCCGATGTGCGCAAGGATATGCGTGGGCGATATCCCAAACACCCCTGGCCCGAGGACCCGACGCAGGCTGATCCGACGCTGCGCGCCAAACGCAAGCGTTAGACCCCGAGGCACCAGCGCATGACGGCTTTTTGGGCGTGCAGGCGGTTTTCGGCCTCGTCAAAGATCACCGAATTGGGGCCGTCCATCACGGCACTTGTCGCTTCTTCCTCACGGTGTGCAGGCAGGCAGTGCATGAACAGCGCATCCTCTTTGGCGTGCGACATCAGCTCTTCGTTGACCTGATAGGGGCGCAGCATGTTGTGGCGGCGTTCCTTGGCCGATTGCGCGTCATGCATGGAGACCCATGTGTCGGCGACAACAAGATCAGCGCCTTGCACCGCTTTGAACGGATCGCGCTCGATGGTGATTTTAGAGCCTTTTGCGCGGGCCTCGTTCATAAAGACCTCTTCGGGATCCAGTTGCGACGGCCCGGTGAAGGTCAGATCAAAGCCGAACTGACCAGCGGCATGCAGGAAGCTGGCACAGACATTGTTGCCATCGCCCGTCCAGACGACCTTTTTGCCTTTGATCGGGCCACGGTGTTCTTCAAAGGTGAGGATATCGGCCATGATCTGGCAGGGATGGGTGCGGTCGGTCAGGCCATTTATGACCGGCACAGAGGCGTAGTCGGCAAGCTCCAGCAGCACTGCCTCGTCAAAGGTGCGGATCATGATGAGATCGACATAGCGCGACAGAACACGGGCCGTGTCGGCGATGGTCTCCCCATGGCCCAGTTGCATGTCAGAACCCGAAAGCACCATCGTCTGCCCCCCCATCTGGCGCACGCCCACATCAAACGACACCCGGGTCCGGGTGGAGGGCTTTTCAAAAATAAGCGCAACCATGTGACCTGCGAGCGGCTGCTCATCATCAAGAGCTCCTTTGGGACGGCCAGCGCGTGCGGTTTTCATCGCGCCTGCATGGTCGATCATGTGCCGCAGATCGGCGGGGGCGGTTTTGTGGATGTCCAGGAAATGGGTCATGTTGATGGTGCCTTATGGCGAGG